>ERZ1106923.292-NODE-292-length-21331-cov-17.112192_pt1 | contig 21331 bp, 17 predicted proteins | sample MGYA00403657_ERZ1106923 | MGnify/ENA primary metagenome ERZ1106923 (study PRJEB35170, sample SAMEA104062425) | human gut metagenome | biome: human gut; feature: human-associated habitat; material: faeces | place: Denmark | collected 2012-06-19 ...
TCGTGACCCTCGATGTCCTTGTACGGCACCTTCGAGCCCGCCGGCAGGTTCTTCTGAACGAGCGATTCATCCACCTCTTCGAGGTTCATGAAGTTGTTGATACGCTTCACGGAAATGCTACAGGTGATGGGACAGAGAGACGGCTACTTGAACTGCACGAGCTGCATCATGCACATGGGCAGCATGGCGAAGGGCATCTGCATCAGTTTGAATAGGGCGAGCGACGTGAACGCCGTCGAAGAATCCAGAGGCTTTCCCATGACAGAGGGGTAAAGCATAAAGCACACTAAAGGAACGATTTGCGGGACCAGGGCGACGATGCACTCCACACCAATGCCCATAATCCAGGCGAGTTTTGCGTGCTGCTGCAACTCCACCTTGCGGATGTCGTGGATCTTGCCCTTGAACGGCTTCTCCCAACAGTAGTACTTGATCACGCGAATGCCCGTCAGCACCTCGTTCATAAGCTTCACGCGCGCGTCCGTCTTCTCCAGCACCCTCATACGCACGGGCTGCGCAGCCGACACGCAAGACGACTGAATCAGGATCATGAGGACGTAGATGCCGATGGCGATCCACGTGAGCGACCCCAACTGCTCGATACAGTAGATGATGCAGATGATCAGCTAGGAGTCATACGAAGGGATGAAGAGCACCATCACGGGGATCATCACAAAGAGGTTCGTCAGCTGGATGAACTGGAGCAGCACGTTGGTGTCCGTCGACATGATGTTCACCAACTGACCCGTCGAGGTTGAACCCTTGGCGGTGGAGGTGAGACGCAGCGCCTTGCGGTAGATGGCCTCGGAGGACATGGCTTTGGCGCTCACGGCGATGCGCGCCATCATCATCTGAATGATTGAGGCAACAACGGCTTGGATAAGCGGAGCGAGGAGCATAAGAACCGTGTAAACCCACCTCATCTTCATGTCTGGGCGTGATTCGTCTCCATCGAGCTTACCCGAGGATTCCTGTTCGAGATCGGAGACGAGGAGATTGAGCAAGTAGGTGGGGATGAAATTCATGAGAACTGACACGACGTTTAAAAGGACTGCCGTCCAGAAGTAGCAACTTCCAGTAGCGCGGATGATCGTTCGCATGATGGACGCCTTGTTGCCCCGTCTCTTCTTCTCCTCCGTCCACTCCCGATCGTATGCTTCATACAGAACAGACGCTCTGTCCTGCTGAGCAGGAATGCCCAGATCCTCGAGAGTCAAGGGCCGCTTTCCTCCGGTCAGAATGAGCTTGGTGAGGAAGGAGACACTACGATGAAGAGCGGAATGCATCGTTACGTGGACCATGAAAACCAATTCGTGTGATCAAGGTAGCAGTACCCTTTCTGTGTCTAAGCATCAAAGTGGAAAGAAAGGATGACGAGAGGGATCTCTTTGGTCGGATTGGAATCGTGATTAACGGAAGTGAGTTCTATCTAGGGATAAGCACTTGCGCCACAATCCGACTTCTGTTGGTGTTGAAGACATGATGAACAGAGAAGTATTTTGTGAGTTTGTGGTTGGATGGAGTTTCACTGCAACACTCTAGGAACATTCTTTTTCTTCTGCGATCGGAGTTTCATCCAATTCTCTCGGATTTGGGCGTCTCTCTTCTCTGGCTGAAGTAACAATTCCACTATTCCTTCCATTAGCTTTCTTCACACAATAGGATGCGCGGGGAGGAGAAAGGAGAGTGTTTTCAGCGGCATTCCTGAATTGACCTCCTCTCTATCAAGCAACGCTTCCACCAAATGAATTCCGTTTCCAAAAAAACACGCCACGAATCTACACCCTCTTTCAGCCGAGACAACCAACGCATGGCGACACTGGGGATGATCTTCAACTCCCGTAAGCTGCCCAAGCTCACTTCCACTTCGTACGAGAAAAACGAGTCGAAGGCATGCACCGCCGCGTCGTGTTCGCGCACCTGCTCAATGAAGTAATTCGCGACCTCTTCCAACTCTATCGCTAAGCACACTCACCATTGTCTACCGAACTGGATGTCGAAGAACGGCTTCCGCCTCTCCACGATGCGACTCTTGCTCAGCAGCCGAATGTAGCCCATCTCCTCGCTGGTCTTTTTGATCAGCTGAATCTTGTTCCCCTTCTCTCCCTCCGCACATCGCACACAGTCGCACTGCCACAGCGGAATCACGCCCGTGGGCAGCATGTACTCCGTGCACTCCTCCTCGCTCGCCTGGTCCAGCAGCCCGTCCTCGTTGTGGTAGTAATACAGGCAGTTTCTGGAAATGCAGATGTAGCGCTTCTTCCAGGAATTCAGCTTGCCGCAGCGCATCCGACACATCGACAGGAACTGCGGCTTCTCGTAGGGGTACGGGAACTGACTGTGCGGCGACAAAATCGGGAGGATTTTGGCCATCAGCTACAGGGAAGGGGAGAGGAGAGGGAATACGTCCATGAACTTGGCGGTGAACTCCGGAGATAACCGCGGGAAGAGCCGGTTGTCGTCGATTCGCTGGTACACCGAGGGCGTGTAATACGCGACCGAAATGGGCTTCGAGAGCGCGATCCGGAGCGAGTCGTCTCTGAAGGAGAAGCCCTGGACGCACGACAGCGAGGACTACACGTCACGACGGCGAGTCACGACAACCTCGAAGACGACGAACGGCGAGGTGATGTCCGTCACCTTGAGGAGAAGCACGCGCTTCGTCGTTATGAGGAAGACGACGAGGTTGCCTCCGACGGTCGTCAGGTTGGAAACCACCTTCACGACCTCGCCCTCCCGCTCGTCCCTCACCAGCCACAGCAGAAGCCTTCCAGCGGCGGCCACCTCGTCGTACACCGCGAGACCGCTGGAGATGCTCAAGAACCGCGGGAACCGCACTCTCGAGAACTGACTCAACTACGCGTGAAACGCTTTGTGGTCCCCCACATTCTTGTTCACGTCGTTCTTCAGCTTGAACACGCTCTGCGTCGAGTTCTTGATGCCGTTCGTGGACTGGCTGAAGAAGTCCAGCAGGCCAATCGTCGGTTTCACCACCAGTCCTGAAACGCCCTTCACCGTGCCCGTGAGAATGCCCATCGCGCCCTTCTTCTTCACCTCCGCTATGGGCGTCGACACCACGCCCTTCACTCCACTCCACAGCGAGTCGCCGATCGCCCTCGAGCCCGACTTCAGACCTAACGCTCAGCGACAGAAACAACCACCACTCTTGCCGAAAGACTCGTCCGCGTTTCGGTTCAAGCGAATGGACCGGTCCAGCTGGTACTGCTCGTCGTCCACCAGCGACGACAAGCCGGAAGCCACGCCTCGCGTGAACTAGGCGTGAGAGCCACTTTCCGCACAAACCCTCGAGCTCACGTGAGCGATTCCGTCCACTGCCGTGCCCACCGCCTTCACGATGCCCTTCGAGTTGTGGTGGTGTGTGAAGAGCGACACGTCGCGTCCGGACGAGGAGGGAAGCCCCAGCGCGGGAACGACGTCCTGCTGCACGGAGAGGGAATACAGCGTTTGCAGAGAGTGCCCGAAGTAATTCAGATTCTGAATGCTGTTCTGGTCCTCGCTGTGGAAGTACTGCAGATTGCCCAGGAGATCCACGGAGGAGAGAATGGTCCTTCTACGAATCACTGAACGCGCACACACCCACAGTTGCTTCAGCACCTCCCTCACCAGATAACCGCGGAACGCCTTGAACACGTCCCAGTACCCTCCACTCACGTGGTTCACGTCGAACGCTTTGAGGTGAATGGGCATGTTCTCGCAGCTCAGGAAGCGGTTCGCCGGCGAACTCTCGATGCTGGGCAACACGTCCTCCTCGCTGCCCAGAGAAGACTTCAGCGACACGATCAGGGACACGGGCAGCAGGGTGAACTGGTCGATGAAGAACGACATGGCCGAGCGCGATTCGACGGCTGTCCTCAGCGCGGCGATGCCGTACACCGTCTCGGAGAACACGCGCTGGATCGTGTCCGCCGCCTTCTCCTCCTTCGCCACACTCGCCTCGAAGAAGGGGCCGAACGTCCGTCGCAAGCGGTCCACGAACAGCTCGTCCACCGTCAGCACGACGCGCTCCAGACTCACCAGGCCGCGGTCGATGTGCATGCAGTTCTGCTGCCGAAGATGCCGCTTCCCGCACACGTGAAGGAACGGGCGTTTTCCTTTAAAGAGGTAGCCGCACGACGAGCAGCCCATCAGATCGTCGCGCTCCTTCCTCACCGCGGTTTTCACGATCTCCTTCGTCTGCTTCTCCTCCCTCTTCAACTGCCTCAGAATGCTCTTGCGCTCCTTCCGCGACACGCGTGTCGACTGCTCCACCTCCCCGCTTCGCAGGACGCTCACCGTCGACGGCGAACGCTCCACGTCGGAATCCACGTTGGACGGCGTCGCTGGCACAACGTCTCCCGTTTCCTCGCACAGCGCGTAGAGCAGCGTGCTGAAGGGCGCGTCGTAGTCGCTCACGTCGATCTGGAAGCAGGCGATGTTCATCAGAAGCTCCTGCGACTCCTCCGTCACCACCGCCTTCGCGTCGATCTGGTCCAGGAACAGGTAACAGCACTCCTCTGGAGAGGAGTCGATCACGCTGAAGCCGAGACCCTGACAGTGGAACTGGAGGGAGAGAGAGGAGTTCTGGAACAGAGAGAACACCGAGGGATCGTGGATGGGAGGGAAGTCTGCGGGTACCAGCGACATGACGGAAATCGGCCCGTTTTGCGTCGTCGTGATCATCACTACGCATCACATTGTGCCTTATCGCTCACAATCCACGTCCCTCAACTCGCAGTGGTTCGGGTGCGCGCCCAGCCAGTTCTGCGGCGCGAAGGGAACCGCCGTGTCGATCTCGAACCGGATCATCTTCGCCCACTTTAGCGCGATTTCGGAAGACGTGAAGAAGAGCTGGAGACGCACGCCCACCACCAGCAGCGTGACTGAGCAGTCCACGGCGATGGGACGGGTGCGGAAGGCATATAATGGGTCCTGTTGCAGCGTGATGGGCGTGGTGCTGTCCTGCGGCAGCTTGTAGAGAATGCCGATCGACAGCAGGTCCTGCAGGGCTTGACCCGTCTTGGAGGACGGCAAAAGCGTTGCGAGCGCGTTCTGGAGCTGGTAGAGCGTGAAGGACGAGGGAAGGAGTGGAGAGCACTGAAGGGCGAGTCGCAGCAGCGCGCTCTTCGTCGTGGTGAAGGAGATGGAGGAAGGCTCATACTTCACCACGCAGTTCTGCAGGGGAAGTGCGAGCGAGAGCGACGAGTGCCCGCCCGTCACTCGCTTCGTCAGCGACGCTTTGCGGTAGAGGAGAATGGCGTGGTCGATCAGCCGCGCTGTGCGGTAGTGCCACTTTCCCCGCGAGAAGACGTACACGTCCGTCTCCGCGATGCAGTCCTCCTTGTCCGTCACCAGCGCGCTCACGGAGAGGCGCTTCGTCGCCTCCTTGTCCAGCGTGTGCACCGCTTCTCCCTTGGCGCTGGGCAGCAGGAGCTTGAGCGAAGCGACGCTGCTGGTCTCGATCAGGTTGTACTTGCAGTAGGGCGGGATTTGCTGCTGCTGCCCGCTCTGCTCGAGAAGCACGGGGAACGGACAGTAGTTCTGGAACACGAACGGAGGCGTGTCGGGAGCCGATGCGAAGGAGAGCAGCAGGAACGAGGGCGTGGAGGTGATGACGAGGCGCAGGATCAGAATCTGGTGTGTCTGCGTGTTGCGCAGCTTCAGAACCGACGAAACGCCGTCCTGGATGGTGAACAGACCCGAGTACTGCCAGTCGGAGGACTCTCGCCGCAGCTGGAACTGCGAGGTGGGCGTGAAGTGCTGCAGGCAGAGGATCGAGCGCGTGCCGGCGGGCATTCGGTACAGGAAGGAGGAGTTGCACTCCTTCAGCACCAAGTCGAACGAGGATTGGTTGAACACGACGTACTGCGGCTCGATCACGATGCCGTTCTCCGAGCCCACTTTGATCATGCGCACGGAGAGCGGCAAGGAGAACATTACCTCCTCTCTCCCGTTCAGCATCGTGCTGGTGAGCTGCACCTTCATCCCCTTCTCCTGACTCACCGCGTTGCTCATCATGCAGCCCGTCTCCGTCCCCTTTACACGCAGACCCCACTTCAGCCACTCGTCGCTCAGCACGCCGAAGTTGCACGCCGCCTCCTCTCCCATCGCGTCGTCGTGGAACAGAAACTCCACGCGATTCGCGCTCACCGTCTCCGTCACCACACACCCGCGAATGCCGTGGTGCTTGTGTCGCAGCAGAAAGCGCGGAAACTCCCTGAAGTTCGTGAGGTACTCGCCCATCGTCACGCGCACCACCTTCTCCGACGTCACCCACAGGAAATAGAAATCGGTGAAGCGGAGAGGCGTTTCGATCTCCATGCTCCCCAGCACTTGCTTCCACAGATCTTCAAACGTGGTGCTGTCGGTGCAGGACACGGAGTACCACATCTTCTGGTTGGTGGGCGACGCCACCCAACACACGAACGCGTCTCTCTTCCTCGGGTGCACCTCGTCCGGTCTCCTCAGTGACAGCAGCTGCTTCTCCAGAGAGACGACCTTCGTGCGGAACGCGGGGCGAACAGCGCGATTGGCTCTCTTTTGATCCACAACAGGTGCCCGCTCCAGCGTCCGATTCGCATCGACAACAATGGGGGCGAACGGAACGAAAGAAGAGTCGTTCATGGGAATCGAACCCAGAGGCACTCTCACCTTATTCTGAACCATTTCCAAGGGGAAGGGCGTTCGATTCACGGCGTACAGCACGGCTCGAATCGTGATCGTCTTCTCCTTCACCTCCACGACCAGCGTGGCGCACGGCGCGCCTTCTTCCCCCACCTCCGTCCGCTTCGCTAAAACCACTCGCTTTGAAAACTCCTTCGCGTGCGAGGACAGCGCAATCTCCTCGCAGTAGTCCAGGCCCCAGAGGGAGACGCGGAGGTAGTGGACGCTGGAGCTCGCAGCGCCCGTGTGTATAGGCGCGTCCGAGTCGGGCAAGACAACGCCGCACGCGTCGAAGCCATCATCCGTGGAGCGCAGCGTGTACGTGACGGGAACAAGCAACGCGTTGTGGATCTACAGTTGAGGCGAGGGGTCGAGAATCACGGTGAACAGCGGCGCGAGTCGGAACGAATACACCTTGCTCTGCAACTCCGGGAAGCGGCTCTTCCATTGTTTGTGCACCGCCGCGTCGTTCTTGGAGAGCAGCTGCGGTGTGCGCGTGCACGTGCAAATCCACTCATTCGTGATGCCCAGCGCGGAGGACTCGGACAATGGAGGACACGAAATGGGCGTGGTCTGGAAGGACACGAACGAGGAGCTCTCGAAGGAGGAGGAGGAGTCGTACGAGGGAGGCTTGAGTCGGAAGGAGAAGGGCGCGAGCGAGAAGCAGAAGGGAAGGTGTTCTGTCGAAAATGGACCGATAAGAGAATCGTATGTCTTGTTGTCCCTGAGGAAAGAGAACTGCAGAGGGAAGGACGTGTCGTTGCGTAGCTGGATGCCAGAATACAGCACGATTTCGGGCGGTGATGTCGTGATGGAGGCGAGAAGGAACTGGCTGTTCTGGCTCGATCGCACCGGAACGACAACCGTTTCTACGCGTGATGACCGCACAAAGCAGGCACTGTTCCGATCCACAACTACCGCCACTTCGCTGGCGTAGCACTCGTCCTCGCCGATTCCCTTCAGCTTCGTGACCGAGACGACGAGCTGCACCGCGGCGCTGGACAGCGAGTGGACGAAGGAGTCGTTATGTGATAGCGTCACGAACTGGTTGTTGATGATGTGTCGCTGGGACTCGTTCTGCACGGTGAAGGATGTGAGCTCGCCCACGCGCAGCTCCACCTCCTGTCCCAGCTGGTTCACCACTCTACGAGTCACGCACTGGAGGCAACGGCACTTCACCGTGTTGGTTTCGCGGACGGGTCGGCTTGCATTCGACGAGAGAAGGCGGTATTTGAGCAGCTCCAGCAGCCGGTAGGAGAGGTTGATGTTGCAGACGGTCGGAATGGTGCACGAGATGGTGGATTGTCTACGGTGAACGCTACACACGACACACACTTCTCCCTCATGCTCGAGGTCACGACCAGCGTGGAGGGCTCGATCCAGGGCTCGAAGCGCGAGAGCGAGTCATTCCAGTAGGAACTCTGGAGAAGGAATGACACAGAACCCGCTGTCTAGAGGTCAACTCCACTTCCGTCTCCAACGCAAAGCGAATCGATGGAGAGCGCAGTGTCCAGCTGGCTCACGTCCAGCACCATCACCTTCTCTTGCTCGTCCAGCAGCACGAACTCCATTTCCTTCGCGGAGAGGACTTGGATGCGCATGGTTCCTTCGGCGATCGACGCCCCCGTCTCCTCGTCACTCACACTCCCATCGTCCGCGTCTGGCTCGTCGTTGCGGTTCAGGAAGTGATGGACGTCCTGGCTCTTCAGCGGCACGGGCACGTTCAGCTAAGCGTTACTTACACCCCACGCCACTACGATCACACTGTCCTCCTGCACCGAGGTCGCTGGAGTGAAGAGGTACTTGGAGGTGTTCTGGAATTGGAACGACAGAATCGCCACAAACAGCGGCAGATCCTGCACGCGGAGAGCCACGCTCCAGTCCTCGACGCTTCCCGTGATCGTGGTGTCGAAAATGGAGGGGTCGTTGTGGCACGGAACGCTCTCGTACGTTCCTCGCCCACAGAAGTGCGTCGGGTTCGTGCACGCGCTGAACACAGAGCGGAGAACGGTGCCGACAATGGAGTGGCATCGCAGCTCCGCCTCGCACTTCATCGTGTTCAGTTGGGCGTCCAGCACACACTTCGCCTGCAGTTCCACGCCCAGCACCATGCACTCGCGGTTCATGTTGGTGAAGGCATTGAAGAGGCTCAGTCCCGCGGGGAAGAGGTGGTGGTTGGGCTCGGGACTCTGCGTCGAGTTCATTACGATCGAGCGGCACTCCCTCATCGATATGTCGTAGTTCCCCACTTTCTTGGGCCAGTCGGCCGCCTCGGGCCAGTCCGCGGTCTCCCAAACCGGGTCGCAGACCCAGTTGTACAGCCGCAGGAAGAACAGGGGTCGGACGTTCACCAGCCAGTAGGCAAGTTGGAGCTCCAGCGTTCTTCCCTTCGTCGTCTCCTCGTCCTTCAGCAGCAGCATCCGCGTCGACAGCGGGTACTCCCGATTCATGGGGATTCGCGATTGGTACGAGGAGCCGTTTTGAGGGTACAGCACCGCGTTCATCGTATCGGAGACGAAGAGAGTGGGGATGTTGATCAGGAGTTTCGTTGACGTGTTGAGAAGGAAGGAGAAGAAGTGGAGCGCGTCGCAACGGAACCGCCCCAACTCCGTCCCGTTGGTGACGCTGCTGGTGAAAAGCCGGACCTTCACGCGCTCAGCCACCACCTTCAGCACACACCAGCAATCGGCGCAGCGCAGACCAGGGTCGTGACTCCACTGGCATAGCGGACACGCGGGGAAGCAGGGATGGCAGCACACCGTGGGGAGTTCGCCGAGGTTGAGGAAGAAGAAGGCGAGGATGTCGCGGTAGTGCGACTGGTTGAGGTGGAGGCGGAGACTCTCCGTCAGGAAGGTGACTTCCAGTGGAAGACCCAGCGCGTTCGGGATGCGTTCGCTGGCGAGTTCCGGTGGGTAGTGAGTCAGGTGGGATTCGGATGGGTAGTGAGTCAGGTGGGATTCGGATGGGTAGTTTGAGAGTGAGGTGGGGGCGTTGGTGGTTAAAGACGATTCAGAGGCGTTGGTTGAGGGTAATCCAGAGAGACCGTTAGTGGAAGACTCAGAGGACTCAAAGGCTGAGAACAACTCAACAGGCAGAACGACTTTGGGACGGAAATGGAGCGTGAAGGAGAGGTCGTGCGCGATGCGCTGGCTGCTGTAGGTGCTGTACAGGTGCGTGCTCCACGCCTCCACGAGGAACCGCGGGAATAACGGAGTGTCGTCCGCACTCTCGATTTGCCGGAACACCGGATTGCTCCAGAAATCGTCTTCCGTTCTATCGTCCATAGCACGCATGACTTCTCCCCACGACTTGTTCTTGCAAATGAAGCTCCCGAGAGGAATGGACGCGTCCTCCGCCTTGTGGGTGAACACGATCGCCTTGCCAATGTCGACGACCACTCCCTTCGGTTGTCGCGAGCTCTGCGGAAGCGAGAGGAGCACGTTGGAGAGCGTGGCTTCGACGAAGGGCCACGTGTCGACGAGGAACTGATACTCGGCAAGCGTTGGAGCGGAGGGTTGAGAGAAGGGAACGGAAGGAAGAGGACAAGAAGACAGCAGTGGAGTGGTGTGAAGCAGTGATCGCTTGTAAGGCCGGAAGGGGTAGAGGATGTGTTGAATGATGGGGTAGAAGGAGTCGAAGAAGTAGTTGGAGACCTCCATCAGCTGGCGGACGAGGATGGAGAGCGCGGCGTTCTGGACGTGGAGTTCCACGAAGGGGGCTATGGAGTGAACTGGGAAGAGAGGGACTACCGTACGCATCGGAGCCGGCACGTCTCCACGACAGCTGGAAGCGAACGACAAAGGGCTGCTCGTTCGCCCGGGACTGGAGAATCTGGTGGTGAGGGAAGAAATCAATAGAAACGTCGCTCGTATCGCCGTGCTGTGTGAGGTCAGACCAATAGATTCCCTTGCAGTCGCCGCCGCAGTAGCACAGCGAGGGAGCGAGCGTGGATTGATGGAACGCGCGCACGAACCCGAGCTCGAAGAAGACGCCTGGGAGTTGGAACGCTTGGAAGGGTTGCTGGTTGTAAATGCACGTGAGTGTGAAGAGGGGGGATGTGAGCTGGATTCGGCACTGTCCGGTTATCGCGGGGTCGTTCCACGCATCCGCTTCTTGTGAGTCGCTGTGAGTGTTCTGTTCTCCTGATTCACTCCCAGTACTCTCTTCTCCTCCCAATTCACTCCGAGTGTTCTGTTCTCCTATCAATTCACTCCGAGTGTTCTGTTCTCCTATCAATTCACTCCGAGTACTCTCTTCTGATCCACCACAGAACGCTTCGATCACAACCAACGCGCCCCACACCAAATCACTGACGCACACGTCATCGAGTTGCAAATCCACCTCACCCAGCCGACAATCCAATTCAATTTCACTCTCAATGAAGCAGTCTTCGATGCACACCAAACCCCGATCACTCTCTCCCTGAAGAAGGTGATAATGATGAAGCGAAGGCAGCATGTGCGGTGACGAATGCAACGCAAGAGATGATGGTGTCGAAATCGAGAGGATTTCCGTCATGCGAGAAGGGAGCTGACGATACCGCTCCTGCGCTTGGAGCCACGCATCCGTGTCAGTTCCGTCGTGGAACCCGGTCAAGCACTCGAGAAGAAGGGGCGAACTGAGGTGACAGAACAAGGAGGACAGGTGGAGAGACGAGAAGGACGACGTCAGATCGAAGTGTTGGGATCCCATCGTGCACGAAACAGACGGTTCTGTGATCCGGAGTTCAGTGAAGACAGACGGAGTGTCGGTTGTAATGAAGGAGTCGGTGGAGATCTGAACACAGAGCGACGCACAGCGCAGAGTGGCGCCAAAGAGAGGGTAGTCGTACTTCATGGGAGAGAAGAAGGAATAGGAGGAGGTGGGAGCGAAGGGAGTGAGGCTGCGATAGAAGAGAACGCAGGACGACAAGAGCTCTTTGGAGACGGTCAGCGAAATGGAAGGGAGAGAAGAAGTCAGGGTGATCAGCGGTGATTTGACGTGATGGTAGAAGGAGGAATATGGGTTTTGATGGGAGAACAGAGGAAGGTAATGGGGATTCGGAGCATACGAGCACGCGTGAAGGATGGACGAAAATGCGTCGATTTCTGGCACTTCGCTGGAATGGAGCAGGAGTTGGAAACGGAGGTTTTGGAGTTCGAGACACTTCGTGTTGGGTGTGACGACAGAAATTGACTCGATTTCTGCCACGTGGTCACCAGACTGGGGATAGCAGCGCAGTTGGTGGAGACTGGCAGAAATCAGGGGTTCTTTGGCCTCGCTCTTCAAGTGGACCTGAATCCCGTCCACAGCGATATCGATGGAGGAAAAGGGCACTATTTGTTACACTTCCAAAAAGCAGGCACAATTCGGCGGACGCACCTTCTGAAGCTCCTCTCTCAGTAGCTGTTGCCGTTTGTTGTGATTTGCGAAGAGGATCAGTTTGGGCACGAGAAGAGAAGGACGAGAGGCGGGAAGGAGATGAAGGAATGAAGCGAGGTGGAGGAGGAGATTCACTGAAGAGGGCGTGAGCGACAAGGATAGCGGGGAGGAGTGGAGAGTGAGGGATTTGGAGTGGACGTACGACAGAGAGAGGAGCGTTTCGCTGTCGTCGAGAAGGAGGCGGAGGGATGAATGCAATTTCAGTTGCTGGAGAGTTTGCGAGAGGAGGTTTGCAGACCCGTCCACCTCCGCTGTTTTGAGCGTCAAGGCAACGTGAAGGGGATGCTGCGATGCGTCTTCCGTAATCGTGATGTGAATCGGAAGGGAGGCGAGAGTCAGGTGCAGCGAGACGGATGAGAACGTGTTCAGCCAGAGTTGAGCGAGAGAAGAAGGAGACGCGTTTAGCAAGGAGTGCGATGAAGCACTGATTCGCACTGGAGAGAGCGGCGACTCCATTGGGTCCAATGGGTCTGTTGAGACTGTGTAGAGAAGAGAGAATAGCAGGTTGTGAATTCCAATGAGCACAGAAGGGTCGAGAGCAACCTGAAGGGGATGATCATGGAGAAGGGAGAGAGACGCGTTGTACGAGGATCCAACGAATCCCTTGTTGTGTTCTCGTGAAATCTAAACATCAAGGGAATTCCTAAGTGAAACAGAGAAGACGAGCGCGTTATCAAAGGAGAGAATGGGGTAGTCGTACTGCACCATTCTGGACTGGCAGCAGAGGGAAAAGTCGCAAAGCGAAATCGATTTGCACGCTCCTGTTTCGCGATTTCCAGGAAGAAGAGAGATTTCATGGATTTGAAATGATAGCTTTGAATGTGCGTCCTATTCTATGAAGTGGGAAGGATAGAAACCACTTCTGCGTCAACCACTTCCAAAGAAGTGTCGATCATGCGAAGATCAATCCATTTGACGCACCAGTATACAGCACGGTTCACTGCATAAATGAATATGGAATAGAATAGAGAGCGAGAAGCTCTTTCCTCATCTACGACAGTTATCGCATTGACATCGCAAGTACAAGGATGTAAAGAGGGAGGACTGTCTGCTGATTTCCTTTTGGAAGGCTTTAGCTTGAGATGAAGCGAATTCACGCAGACAGCAAGGAAGCAGTGAAACGACGGGAAAAGCTGGACACAAATGGAGTCTACATCAATGCGGTCAATTTCAATTCCCGAAAACGCAATACCACTCCCGGGAGAGAAGGAAATGCCCGTTGCAGCTACACACCCCTTCCACAAGGACAGAAACAGGCGATGAAACTAAGAATCAGAGCTGTCATCAATTCCAACCGAAACGGCCGGAGGAAGGATGAGGCGGAGGAGAGCAGTGATAAGGAATGAGAGGACATTGAAAAGCATTTCATTATTGAGAGAGGATTACAGAGTGACCAAAATCGAGTCTATTTTAATTCAAAGAGAAGAGTGGGCAGTGCGTGAGTCGTGAATCACATGCGATTGACAGGAAGCGAGTGAGAGTGATGGAAGAGAAGTCAGCGATTCTTCCACTGCGGGTTGCATTTCAAGGAGTAGGATGCAGTGTCAAAGCGTGCAATCCAAAGCAACTGCTCCCTCGATACACTGAATAGCGGGAGAAATCGGCTCGATTTTTTGCATTCTGCCGAGTGCTTTACATAATAAGTTTCATGACGATCACGGAGGAGAATACGATTGGTCTCGACCTGGGAACCACGTTTTCGACCGGAGCCTACGCGGACTCCAATGGCGAGCCGGTCATCGCGTGTGACGAGAATGGGAACAGCTACATTCCTTCGGTGGTGTGTGGCTACAGTCTGCTTTTGGTTGGATCGGAAGCAGAAAGACAGAAGTCGCGCTATTTGAAAAGCACGGTCTACGAGTTCAAGCGGCTGGTGGCAAAGAATTACGACGATCCGGAAGTGCAGAAGCTGTATTCGCACTGGCCGTTCGAAGTCGTTCCGGACAAGAAGAACCATGCGGCGTTCAAACTGTTGTGGCAAGGCGAGGAGCGCATTATCCCGCCCGAGGAGTTTTATAATTACCTGGTGGAGTATATTTGCAAGTGTGCCGAGAAAAAGACTGGGAGACAGTTCCGCAACATCGTGCTCACGGTGCCCGCGACGTTCAACAGCAACCAGCGAACCAACATAAAGAACGCCGTCGAGACGACCGGAAGGAGGGTGATCGACATCATCGCCGAGCCGACCGCGGCCGTCATTTCCTACTGTCAGGATGAGAGGCTCGATGGCAAGCACGTGTTGGTGTACGATTTTGGAGGTGGCACGTTCGACGTGTCCATCTTGCATGTGAAGGACAATCACTACGACATTTTGAAGGAGGACGGAGATCCGCAGCTGGGCGGTTCGGACATCAACGAGCATCTCTTCAGGCTCTTCTCTGGCAAGATCCAGGAGCGAACGGGTGTGGACGTTGAATCGGACGCCAAGGCGGCACAGCGAGTTCGCGCGTACTGCGACAGTTGCAAGATCGCCCTGTCGCAGACGGAAACGTGGGAGGACATGGTCGACATCAGCCCTCTTGAATACGAGGGTGGCGACGGAGAGATGACGAAGGAGCTGGAGATGACGATCAGCAGAGCGGAGATGAACGAAGTGATCAGGGATGTGCTGGAGAAGACGATCGCGATTACGAAGCGCTGCATTGAGAACGCGGGTTTGAAGGAGTCGGAGATTGACGTTATCGCGATGATCGGTGGTTCGTCCAGCATTGTGTACGCGAAGGAAATGCTCAGAGGCATGTTCCCCTCTTCCACCATCGCCGATTACGGCGACCCGCGCAGTGCTGTGGCGCGTGGCGCGATGCTGTGGGGGTTGAAGAAGGCGAAGGAAGAGAAGGCGACCAACGTGGTTCTGATGAAGGATGCCACGCCGATTGAAACGGTGGTGGTGAATAAGAGCATGACGAATGTGCGCATTACGGATGAGGGAGGGAGTTTTGTTGTGAAGGGTGACGCGGATGGTGCGACGAACGTGGTGTTGAGTAGCTCTACGACCAATGTGAGGTTGAGTGATTCAACGACCAATGTGAGGTTGAGTGATTCAACGACCAATGTGAGGTTGAGTGATTCCTCGACGAAGCCGAAAGTTATAGCGCCTCCCATTGGCAAGAGGATAGCGAGACCTCCTGTGAGAGCGAAGGGATCCAAGACGACAGACGTGGTGATCAGCGAGTCTCCCGCTGCAAACAAGATGTCTGCTTCTGTGAGTCCTGTCGCGTCACCCGCTCCTGAATCGGATGACGAGAATCCGGCTGAGGTGTCTGCTAAGCAGAGCGTTCCTGACGAGTCCCTTCCTGCTGAGCCTGTAGCTGTTGTGCCTGTTGAGACTTCTAGCAAGATGGTTGTGGAGCCTACGACTAACGTGGTGGTTGAACCTGCAACGAATGTGGCTGTGGAAGCGACTACTAATGTGGCTGTGGACCCAACTACTAATGTAGTTGTGGAACCAGTAACCAACGTGGCTGTAGAGCCTTCAACGAATGTGATTGTGGAGCCGACTACCAATGTGGCTGTCGAGCCAACTACCAATGTCGCCGTGGAATCTACGACCAATGTGGTTGTGGAGCCAACTCCCGATGTTCCCGATGCAGCTCCTTCTCTTCCTACTGAGCCTGCAAGTGGTGAAATGAGTAGCAAAATGGTTGCGGAACCAACGACCAGCGAGCCGGTTGATCCATCTGTGACGGCTCCTGTTGAGCCAGTTCCCGACTCTCTTCCTGCTGAACCCCCTGTGGCTGAAGAACCCATTCCCGAGCCTGAGCGTCCTGTGGTTGAAGAGCCTGTTCCTGAACCTACTCCCGTTGAACCGATTGAAGAACTCCCTATGGTTGATGAGCCTACTCCCATCCCTGAGCCTGAACCAGCTCCTGTTGAGACAGTGCATGAATCCACTGTTGTCGCGGCTGAACTTCCCAGCGTGACTGAAGAACCAACTCAAACGGAAACCACCGTTGAACCCACGGAACCGGCTCCTGAAGCAGTCCCTGACCCCTCTGAGTTCCCTCCTGCTGAGCCCGTTGGCTCCGCTGAACCGTCAACCAACGTGACTCTTGAGCAGACAACCAACGTGACTCTTGAGCCAACTACCAATGTCACCGTTGAACCAACAACCAACGTAACCCTCGAACCCACTACCAACGTTGCGGTGACGCGCAGCACGCTCGTGATAGAGAAGTCGCCTTCTCTCACCGTTCACGTTCCGCAAGAGGCGTGCAGCATTGTGTACAGTGACGGCAACTACGTGCGCAAGAGCGAGCAGGGAGACGTCCAGACCACCTACGAGGGCGGCTCTCACTGGATCTGCAACACGACGAGGATTGTGATCGAGTCGGACACGGACTCGCGCGAGGTCACGGTGAAGAATGGGAGCATGGACCTGTCGGTGGAGAACGGCGAGCTGAAGCTGTCTTCCAACGATGACATGTTGGTGTCAAGGACACAGAAGCCCTCTCGCGACTCTGTCGGGATTGCGAGGTCTTCCGTTCATGAGGCTGTGAATGACAACTGTGGAGAAGCAAGGGCTCCAGAACAACTGCCTGATACCATCATTTCCCGCTGCAACCTGGACGTGGGCATTGCATGTGCCGACGACGTCTTCAGCACCCTCATCCGTGAAGGCACTCCGCTTCCAGCGACGATGACGAAGAAGTACCGCGCAGCACCGACCACGCCACAGATGATCGGAATCGACGTCTTCCAGGGCAAGTCCGCCTTGTGCAGCAACAACGACATGATCGCGCAGAGCAACGTTGGGCCGCTGAACACATCGAAGGGCTTGGGAGAGATTATCCTCGAAATGACGATCAACGTGTCGGGCATCGTGCAGCTGCGGTACAAACAGCCGTTTGAGAGCTACTTCCACCCCCTGCCCGTGTACGCAGAGGTGAAGAAGGACCCGAACGAGATTCGGCAGTTGAAGAAGCAGGCGGAGATCACAAGAGACAAGGACCGCCGAAGAGCGCGATTCAACATCGTCAGAGGCGAGGTGAAGGAGATGCTCCGCAGGTACCACGGGATGGAAGGCTCCCCCAGCTATATGGAGCAGCAGTACGTGGATTGGAAGCAGTGGATAAAGGATCACGACATTGCGAACAACGAGATTCCTTCAAATGCCACGGCGCTGGAGTGGGAGCAGATGCAGAAGGAAATGCGATCCATTGTAGATAGTATGTAGTGTTGGCTGTTTGTTCCAGAAACACTTTTGTGAGCCATGATCTTTGCCGCAGTTTCTCTCCTTCTCTTGGCCATTGCGACTGCTGAGAAGCCAAGACTCCAGTTCAGCCCCGAAGGCACCTTCAAGATCCTTCAGGTGAACGACGGCTCCACTGCATCACCATAAGATGTCCGATCTCCACTGTGGAGAAAGCGTCGAGAAGGACCAGAATACCACGAGAGTGATGAGAACCCTGATTGAGGCCGAGAATCCTGATTTCCTCGCGTACACGGGAGATATGGTATCGGGTATGAGAGACTGGTGTGCTCTAATGGTCAGGATATGCCTGGGATAAGACGCCGAACTGGTACAAGAAGATCTGGGACCGCTGGACGGAGGTCATCTTCGAGAAGAAGATTCCCTATGCGTACACCCTCGGAAACCACGACAACGAGGCCGATTTGACGCGTCGCCAGATCGTGGAGCTCGATATGACGAATCCCTTCAGCTACACCCAGATGTGTCCCGAGAGCGTCCCTGGCGCGTCGACGTACGTGGTCCCTGTGTATTCCTCCAAGGACCCGAATACGGTTGTTATGAACATGTGGTTCTTCGATTCGCAGCAGTACAACTGCCTCGGCGTGCAGGGCTTCGGCTGCGTGGCGCATGAGGTGGTGGACTGGTACTACGAGACGTCTCGCCGTCTGGAGAAGGAGCAGGGCGGAAAGAAGCCCGGCGTGGCCTTCATGCACATTCCCCCTCAGGAGTGGATGTACGCCTGGAACGTAGTTTCGTGTGCTTTCGATTGACGCGTAGCATTTCGACAGCGTGGGCACGAAGGCGCAGCTCGTGAAGTGCCAGTCCGTGAACACCGGCATCATGGCCGCCTTCAAGGAGAGAGACGAGATGGTTGCCATCTTCACCGGCCACGACCACAAGAACGACTTCGCCGTGGATTTCGACAAGGTGCTGGTCGGTTATACGCGCAAGACGGGATACGGTAGCTACGGTCCCGCCGACGGAAAGCTTCACGGAGGACGCATTTTGAAGGTGAAGGAGGAGCCGTTCGGAATCGAGTCGTACATTATTCAGGAGGACGGCAGCGTGGACAAGCAGGAGCCTCAGCCCGACAAGGGAACGAAGCAGGACATGTGCGACTGCATGCACCCTCCTCATTCGATCTACGACTACGCGTATTAGCGCTGGCTCTGTTTGTTGCGACTGCACTCGATGATTACCTGCGTTCGCAGCATCGATTCCGTCTTCGGTTACGAAATCGTAGAAACGAAACTCCCACAATGAGACTTCAAAAAGAGAAAAAGAGAATGGTTGTGGAGCCTGTAAAGTTCTTGAACGAGCAGGATTTGGCGAACCTGGACGTGTATGAGTACCACGGAGGAGACTACTCCTTCATCGACAATTTGCTCAATCCCTTCTGGTACAAGGTGGCGTATTCGTTGCCCACGTGGTTCGCGCCGAACCTGATCACGCTGACGGGTTTGGTCATCAATATCATCGCCGCGATGCTCATCGCGCTGCACGACCCGATGATGCTCGGAGAGGCGCCCGGCTGGATCTACATCAACGCCGCGATATGCCTTCAGATATACGCCATCTTTGACGCTGCCGATGGAAAGCAGGCGCGCAGACTCAACGCCTCTTCTCCTCTGGGCCAGATTTTCGATCACGGCTGCGACGCTGTGAACCTTATCTTCATCATCGTGAGCAGCATCTCCGGCGTGGGCCTGGGCATGGGCAAGACGACGGTGTGTATCATCGTGACGATGTGCACTGCGTTTGTCGCTGCGCAGCTCGTCGAGTTTGAGACAAACATCCTCGTGGCTGGAAGCAAGCTGTTTGGAGTGACGGAAGCGATGCTGGTCGTTTCAGCGCTGCTAGTGCTCACCGGCATCTTTGGAGTCGGGATTTGGTCGGTCGATCTCCGTGGCGTCGTTCCCTTCCTCAAGGAGTTGGAGAGACCCGTGTTCATGAAGTACATCGTAGCCATTGTGCTCATCGTCGTCATTGCGCTGACCATGATCGTGGTGAGCGTGAACGCCTTCATCAAGCCGTGTCCGATCCCCGTAGAGAAGCGTGGCAACAAGAACGTGGACCGCAAGTCCTTCCTGGTTCGCTTCATTCCGCTCATGTGAGTGTGGGTTTGTGAAATCACGTGTAGCGTGATTGGCGTTTGCGGCGCGTACGTCCTCCAAAGCTCGCTGGTTCTGCGTTACCCGCTTTACATCATATGTGAGTGCGGATCGTGTCGCTGACGTGTAGTCCTTGTGGGGTTGACCTACTCGTTCCTGTCGATCCGCGTTAACGTGTCTCACCTCTGCAGAAGGAGATTGGGTTGGAAGTACAATGGCATGTACCCCCTGTGTCTCCTCGCCATTTGCCATCGCTTTGGCATCGTGTCGGATGCGGTGAGTGTTCCCGTATTCTTCTGTCTCTTTATGGTGTTGTACGTGACCTTTGTCATTACGACGATTAACCAGATCAAGGAGCACCTGCACATTCGCGCGTTCCACGTCACTACGAAGAGTGAATAGGATTGTTTGTTCCAAAGCGTTATTCGTGTTTTTAAGTCGGGCTACGTTTTGCTGGCTATGAGCACATGTTTGTTGTGGCGTGAAAGTGTATTTGTGAATGCTAACTGCCAAAATTACGCTTTTTCGTATTTTGGCGGGGCAACAGCATCCGCATTTCGTATTTGAGCCGCAGAAAACGTGTTTGAGGATATTTGTGAATTGGACGAAGGCGTTCAAATAGACTGCGAAATATACTCAACGCGGTTGTTTAAACACAATTCGTTGATGCCAATGGATTATGGACTGTATGATTGTTGTTATGAGAGAAAGAACAGAACACCCATGAATGATGATGCCGATTACGATAGAAAGCAACTATCTCCCTTAATTACTGGCTGCACAGCAACTACAAGTATAGATTTACAACAAAGAAGAGGCAACAGATCAAAGCACAAAAGAATACCAAATGCGAAATGTGGAATTGCGCTTTCTCCTCACAGTTGCCATTCTCAATTCTCAATTTTGGATGCTGTTGTTCATCACTCTGGAAGTGTGTGTTATTTCAACTCGGATAATGAGCAGCACTTTGTGTTCTATTGTTTGCTAGAAGAAATGGATAAGAGAGCGTGAATCGGTTTTCCCTCCATGGAAAACAGCTATCTCCTACATAATCTGTATATACTACACGTGTATATGAAGCGTGCACCATCCAATAGCCAAAAACACGCAAAATCAAAAGGGAACCAAAAACGGTCCAGAATGCAGTAGTCGATGAAAGCAATCGTCCTCCATGGGAACATCATCATCACGTAGAAAGGGGCAGAGTCCACAAGTGACAAATGCAAAAACAGACGCGGGTGCTGTGATCACGTACGCGCTCAAAAGAGTAGTTCATCACAAAAGAGAAGTTCAACCATTCCACCAGAAAACAACTATTCGGTCATTCGCTTAGTAGTGCATGATGTTCATGGATTCCTATCCGTGCCTGCGAGGTCAGTGGTTCATGTGTTTTCTTGGTAGCCATTCAATACGAATCACTGTAGGGTGTCCACTTTATGAATGATTCTCCCACTTCATAATAAAACTGTCATCGATGAGAGTTATTCCAGTTTTGCTTGCAATTGGTATTGTGCACTCTCGTCCTCTCATCTGTAGTCTCGCTCAGCGCGGCTCTTGTTTGCCAGAATGGTCAGAACTACATTAAGATCATCAAGAAGAGTTCGACCTCGGCTGCTGAGGAGTCCTTCACCATTTCGGACGGGTCCACGGTGCTCGTGCAGAGTGTCACGTTCACGAACAACGCGGAGCAGACCTTCGAGTACTGCGTTACGCAGAACACGAACAGCCAGTACAGCCTTGAGATGAAGGATTCCTGGGGCGATTCGTGGACGAATGGTTCCTATATGGAGATTCGCGGTATTTACGACAACGTCTTCTTCAAGAACTTCATGGCCGACAAGGTGCGTGAGCAGTACTCGCTCTCTCTGTACTACCCCATCATGAAGACGTCTCAGTGGAAGATGACCACTGGTGCTGCTTCGGGCTGGACGCAGTACTCCTTCGGTGA
>ERZ1106923.298-NODE-298-length-21160-cov-361.499076_pt1 | contig 21160 bp, 23 predicted proteins | sample MGYA00403657_ERZ1106923 | MGnify/ENA primary metagenome ERZ1106923 (study PRJEB35170, sample SAMEA104062425) | human gut metagenome | biome: human gut; feature: human-associated habitat; material: faeces | place: Denmark | collected 2012-06-19 ...
TTCCTTAGTATACCACATTCTATGTTATACTGTCAACTACTTTTTTAAGCTTTTTATTCTTTTTTTGTAGTCCGTTCGAATCTTTTTTTGACTCGCAACGTGTCTTATTTTACTCTTTTCTTCATCCGTTGTCAACTCTTTTTTTACATATTTTTCTCTTTCTTCTCTAGCCTATAAAAAAAATATGGTCTTTTTTGACCATATTCTTAATAATTTACTTTATTTGTTATATTTTTATAATCAGAATATAACTTTAAGCACTCTTCCCTATCAAGCTCCGTCATAAACTTTTTCTTTTCATCTTCCGTCATTGAATAAAACTTATTGTCTCTAAATCCAATTTCTTCCGTGTCAATAACATTACAACCATAATAAACCTTACTAATATTAGCCCATAATATCGCACCATAGCACATTGGACAAGGCTCACCTGTTGTATAAAGTTCGCAACCTGATAAATCAAAAGTATGTAAATTTGCTGATGCATTTCTAATTGCTTGCATCTCACCATGGCAAGTAGGATCATTGTTTGAAACGACCTGATTATGTCCTTTTCCTACAACCTTGCCATCCTTAACTATCACCGTACCAAAAGGACCCCCTTCACCACTAATAATCCCCTGTCTTGCTTCTTCAATCGCAAGAAACATAAATTTATTCACAGTAATCATCCTTTCTATGTACCTTTATTTTATCATTCTATTGCTAAAATTTCTACATTTTTTATTTCTTTTATACTTTTAATTTCCTCAATAAACTTGGGTAATGTAATATTTAATTTGTCGATTTCAATCATAATACTGATATAAGCAATATTTTGTATAGGAAGATCCTGATTAATTGTCAATACATTTCCCTCATGAGTTGCAATTATATTAAGTACATTTGACAAAATACCTTTACAATTTAAAGTCTTTAACATAACTTTAGCTTTTCTTCCAAACTCACGTGATGATAAATAAATATCATTCGAATACTTGTAAAAGGTACTACGACTAATATTTACCATTTTACAAGCATCAGAAACAGATTTTCCTTCGCTATTTATTAAATCCTTAGCTTTTAAAACTTCATTATAGCCCTGTGGTAATTTCGTTTTTTTTATAATTACATAGTCATTATCCATAGACTAGTCCTCTATTTTAGCATAAAACATGGCATTTTTTGTAATTTTTTCAAGCTGTCTTGCTGATATTTTTTTTGTATAAACAAACATACCATCCTTATAATCAACAATATCCTCAGGAATATCCTCTTCTGTTTGAATTAAATATCTATCAAAAAATAAATCATTAAAGCAGACATTTAATTCCCCATTATTAGGGAAATCAATATAGCCTCTGTCCTCTAAAATCATTGTAAGGTCTGATACAATGGCATTACCTGTAGGCATTTTTCCAGCACCCTTGCCAATAAATTCTAATTTACCAGTATTGGCTCCGTCAATTTCAATGATATTCAATTCTTTAGATACCATCGCAAAAAAAGATGTCTTTCTTACAATTGTTGGTTCAACTCTAATAGAAACCATATTATCTTTTTTATAAGCTTCTGCTAAATATTTTAAAACATAATTTTTATTATTAACATAAATAATAAACTGATCATTGGCTTTTGATATTGGATATGTATAGGCATGATTAATAGATATATTTCCCTTAAAGCACATAGTTGAAAGAACAACAATTTTTCTTACTGGATCATAACCATAAATATCATCAGTTGGATCAGCCTCTAAATAACCTAAGCGAGAGGCTTCATTAAAGGCTTTATCATATAAATAGCCTTGTTCTTGAATAAGACTCAATAAAAAATTTGTTGAGCCATTAATAATACCCTTAATATGATTAATTTCATTTGTCTTTGTATTGTTTATAATACTTGCAACAATTGGAACACCACCACCAACAGCAGCTTCAAATAAAAGATAAACATTATTTTCATGTGCTAGTTCTAATAGTTCATTCAAATGTACAGATAAAACCTCTTTGTTAGCTGTTATGACATGCTTTTTATGAGTTATAGCCTTTTTTATTAATTCATATGCGGTAGTCCCACCACCAATAGCCTCAATTACAATATTTATTTCCTTATCATTAATAATATCATCACTATTTGTTGTTAAAAGATTATCTGGATATTCCTTATATTTTTCTTTATTTCTTACTAAAATTTTTTTAATTTTGGCTTTTGTTTTAAAATAATCATTTTGTTTAATAATATCATAAACACCGCTACCAACATGTCCAAGTCCAAGAAGTCCAATATAATTAACACTCATAAATTTCCACCCCATTATTATCTACAATTACTTTAACAATTTTAAAATCATATATTTTATCTAATTCTATAACCTTATCACCAATCACTAATAATGAAGAACCTGCACCACTTATCGCAACGGCATAATCCTTAAAATACGCTTTTACATCAAGACTATGTTCTATAAGCTTATATCGATAAGGCTCATGTATTTTATCATCAAAAATAGCCTTAAGTAGTTCTATATCACCATCTATAAAAGCGGATGGTAGATTAACAATTCTTGATAAATTCGCTATTACATCACATCTATTATACATTTTTGGAAGAACACTTCTACTAAGCTCCGTTTTCAATTCAAAAGGAGGGATTAAGCTATAAAATTGCAATCTACTAGAAGGAATATATTTTTTATAATAATATTTTTCATGAGCCATAAATGCAGCACATAAACCACCAACTAAGGCAGGAAGCACATTATCCGGATGTCCTTCAATAGACGCACATAGGTCAAGCAAATCTTCTTTTTTCAAATTTAAACCAGATAGAATATTAGCTGCCATAACACCTGCAACTATACAAGAAGCCGATGAACCAAGTCCTCTTGATGAAGGGATATCAATTCTAAATGGCAAGATTTTAACTGGAACATATTTAATATTATAATATTCAAAAAAGCGTTTATAACTTTTTAAAACTAAATTATTAGTTCTAAATTTACTCTCAAAAGCATCCACATTATCAAAAGAACTTTTTTCAAAGCCAAATTCATTATAAATGTTTAAAGCTATTCCCAATGTATCAAAGCCGACTGATAGATTGGCACTTGTTGCAGGTACTCTAATTTTTAGCATATCCTTCTACCTTTCTTATAACCATATAATTTATTTCTTCCTTTTTACATACTAAAGGATTAAGCTCAATATTTTTCAAAGCAATAAGACGCTTGTCTGGTAAAACGCCCGTTAAATTTTTAATTTCTTCAATTAACGTAAATTCATTTACTTGCTTGATTCCTAAAGCACTGGCAATCGTAACAGGAAATTTATATGGGCTTGCAGTTGAAACACAAATTGTATATCCGTTAGGCCTTGCTTTCAAATACCCCGTATAAGCAACACTTGTATGAGGATCAATTAAAATACCCTTATTATAATAAAGTTCTTTAATCGCTTTTTTTGTTTCTTCCTCATCAACATATGTTGCATCTATATTTTGTAATTCACTAAATAAGTCCTTATTTACCTTATAAGAACCATTTTGATTTAAGCTTTGCATAAGCTCTTTAACATAGTTTTTATCGTTAGTCATTAAATATAATAATCTTTCAAGATTTGAAGAGACCAAAATATCCATTGAAGGAGAATTCGTTACATAAAATGGACGATTAGCATTATATTCTCCTGTTTTAAAAAAATCTGTCAATACATTATTTTTGTTTGACGCACAAATTACGTGATTAATTGGCGTACCAAGCATTTTAGCAATATAACATGCTAAAATATTTCCAAAATTACCTGTTGGTACAGAAAAATTAATCTTTTCCCCATATTTTATTTTTCCCTTATTAACTAAGCATATATATGTATATATATAATAAACAACTTGAGGAATTAATCTTCCGATATTAATTGAATTAGCACTAGAAAGAGAAATACCAGGAATCTTTACAGTATTAAAAATATTTTTAACTGCCCTTTGACAATCATCAAAATTACCATCTACCGCAATTGCTTGAGCCCTATTTGAATTAAAACTTAACATTTGTGCTTCTTGAATCTTAGAAATAGCATTATGCGGATAAAGGACAATTACGCTTATATCATCTAAGGCTTTAAAACCACATAATGCTGCACTACCAGTATCACCTGATGTAGCAGTCAAAATGACGGTATGCTCTTTAATATCGTTTTTCTTTTTAGCAATACTTAATAAATAAGGAAGTATCTGTAGTGCCATATCCTTAAATGCGAATGTAGGTCCATTATATAAATTTAAAAAACCAAATGATTCCGTTAAATCAAATGATACTTCACCATTTACAAAAGCACTATCATTATAAGCACTTTCAACAGCATAAGAAATTTCTTCTTTCGTATAATCATCTAAAAAGGCTAATAATATCTTTTTAGCCAAAGTTTTATAATCATATGATAAAAAAGATTCATTAAATTTAATATTTGGTAGTTTATCAAAAATAAAAAGGCCTCCATCTGATGCTAAACCTTTAATAATTGCTTGGGACGCAGTTAGGGATTCATTCCCTCTTGTTGAAAAATACATTTTATACACCTCTTGGTTATATTATACTTGTTTTTTGTAGATAAACAAGTGTTTTTGTAGAAAAAACAAGTATAAAAAAAGATGCTTATTACAAGCATCCTTTATACTACTTTTTAAATAATCTTAATATATCATTATATGTGACAAAGACAAATAAAATTAAGAGTAAAATAAATACAATATTATTTAATAGTGTTTCAAATTTTTTATTTGGCTTTTTATGAGTTATAGCTTCATAAATTAAGAAAACTGCTCTTCCACCATCAAGGGCAGGAATTGGTAAGAAATTCATAATACCAATATTTACGGATAATAACGCAATAAGGGATAAATAAGCTAAAAAGCCACTACTTAAGGTTCGTGATACTAAATTGAAGATTCCAACAACACCCGAAAGATCAGAAAGTCCAACCTCCCTAATATTTGCAGATGGTGCAATTAATTCCTTAAGAGTTGAAAATATTACAAGTGATGATTCACCAAATTGTTTAAAGCCTGCCTTAGTACAACCCCAAAAATCAAAATGATATTCTGGAGAAACTCCAATATATGCCTTAAGCTTAATAATATCCTGACCACTTAATAAAGCATCTGAATAAGAATAAATCGGTGTTTGAGAATCAATTTCTTTTTTCTTATCCTGACTATAGAACTTGTAGTCAATTGATATAACATCAGTATAAGCATTTAAATTACTAATTAAATCAGACCAATCATTAATTACTGTCCATTCACTATTTCCATGAATCCTAATCGCTGTAATATAGTCACCATTTTTTAAAACGGTCTCATCATCTGAAGGAGTCGCCTTATCTTTACCTGTACCATATTTAAGTCCTAAATTACCAACCTGAGCACCTTTATCATATGATGAAGCATTTTCATCAATTTGCATATTTGAAAGACCAAAGCTATTTAAAACTAAATAAACTCCACAATTATTTTCTTCCTTAAGCACACCATCATGTATATACTTAAGTGTAATGGTCGTTTTTCCTTCCTTAGCAACATCTTCCATAATAACGCCTAAAGAATTCCAATCGGTCACTTCTTTACCATTTACTTCCTTTATAATATCACCTGAAGACAAAAACTTAGCTGAAGGATATGCCTCACCAACACTTCCAACAATATTAGTATTAGCAGGTACTCCTGTTACAAAGGAAATTATTAAATAAAGAACAATTGATAGGACAAAATTCATTATTACACCAGCACTAATAGTAATAAATCTTTGGGATATTTTCTTAGAATCAAAACTACGATCATATGGTGTAATTTGCATTCTATCCTTAGGTGATGATACTAAAAAGGCATCTCTTAAAATAGGATATGTTTTATCCTCACCATCAATTTCAAGAGTTACTTCTAAGCCCTCACCATGTACTCCTAAAAGCTCAATATGTTTTACCACACCTCTAAAATCAGCATCGAGATTTTGATCAAGAACAAGTTCCTTAACTGAACCATCCTCTAAATTAATACCAATTGTTTCGCCTTCATTTATTAGAATTTGTTCCACTGTACTATCTGCCATTGCAACATATCCGCCAATAGGAATTGCACGAATAGAAATCATTGTTTCACCTTTGCGCTTTTGCCATAATACCGGACCCATACCTATTGAAAATTCATGACATAAAATACCAGCTTTTTTAGCACAGTAAAAATGCCCAGCCTCATGAATCAAAATAATAATTCCAATTGCAAATATAAATGCAATTATATTTAAAACTATCATTTAAAATCAACTCCAAATTCATTTAATATTTTTCTTTGAATTTCTTCGTTTAATGCAAGAATTTCATCAATTGAAGGATTTGAGTTTGAATACTCCTCATCAAGATAATTTTTAATAATTTTTTCAATATCTAAAAATTTAATTTTATCATGCAAAAATAACTTAACAGCCGCCTCATTAGCCGCATTTAAAACTGTCGGATAAAGTCCACCTTTTTTCCCAGCCTCATAAGCATAGGAAAGACAAGGAAATCTTTTTTCACTTAATTCTTCAAAATGTAGACAAGATACCTTCACCAAATCTAGAGCATCTCCTTGATAGTCAAGATGCTGGGGATACATTAATGCATATAAAATAGGACCCCTCATATCAGGTGAAGCTAAATGGGCTTTAATACCTAAATCATTATATTCAACAAGTGAATGAATAATACTTTCGCGGTGCATTACTGTTCTTATTTTTTCATAAGGCATATCAAATAAATGATGAGCCTCAATCACCTCAAAGCCTTTATTCATCATGGAAGCTGAATCAATCGTAATTTTAGCTCCCATACTCCAATTAGGATGCTTAAGAGCATCCTCCTTGGTCGCATTTTTTATCTCATCACGCGTTTTATCTCTAAAAGATCCTCCAGATGCCGTAATAATTAATGACTTAACTTCTCTTTTATCCTCTCCTTGAAGACATTGCCAAATTGCACTATGCTCTGAATCAATCGGATATAGTTCAAGCTTTTTTTCGCGAAGCAAGGCCTTTACCTGATCTCCTGCCATAACAAGAGTTTCTTTATTTGCAAGAGCAATATTTTTACCAGCATTAATCGCCTCTACTGTTGGTTTTAATCCCGCTGAGCCAACCAAAGCATTAACAAGTAATTCATTATCATACTTGTGATATTTTGAAACCTTAAGAAGCCCCTCGTCACCGTAGCACGAAATAAAATCAGAGCTTTTTAGTTCTTCCATTTGTTCTTTTGTTCTAAAAGACACAATTTCTGGCTTGAACTCGGAAATTATTTTCTTAGCAAGCTTAGAATCATGGCCAACAGATAAACCAATAACCTTTAAATCATTTGAATATTTTCTAATAACATCAAGGGTTTGTGTTCCAATAGAACCACAAGCCCCTAATAAATATATATATTTCATTATCTTACTTCCTTTTTAGAAAAGAACAAAAATTAATAACAAAGCAAGAGCTGCAAAAATAGCAGAATCTAGACGATCAAGCACGCCACCATGACCAGGGAAAATGTTTCCATAATCCTTTAAACCATATGTACGTTTAAGTTTTGATGCGACTAAATCTCCAACCTGACCTGCTATAGAAATAAAAATACTGATACCAAAAATGGCTATAAATTGCCAAAAGCTATTAAGCTTATCAAAATCGCCCTTCCAAAATACACTTACATCACTGGTATTGCTAAATAGTGTTTTAATTCCGTCTTCATTAAAATATCCCCTAAAGAAAGTACCATAAAAATAAGCAATTGTTGTAGCACATATTACGGCAACTAAAGATCCAATTATCGCACCCTCCCAAGTTTTGTGAGGACTAATTGTAGGACACATTTTATGTTTACCAAATTTAGAACCACCAAAATATGCAAATACATCGGTTAAAATTGTAATCATTAATAAATATACGATAAAACGTAAACCTAAAAATCTTAAAATTGTTAAAGCTCCAAAGCCAAGACCAGTATAGCAAATAGTTGTTAGTGCTTTTCCAACATCGCCACCATCAAAATCATGACAAAATACCATACAAGCAAGTAATGTAATAACGACAACTAAAAACATTGGTAAAAAGCCAATTTCTAGATTAAACAAATGTAAAATATGTGATGACAATGAATCATCTAATCCATTAGTACTTTTTACAAATTTAGCCCATTCTGTTAAGCATGACATATATATCAAAGCCGAAGATATAATAATTATTATTTTAACTCCTAAAGGAAATTTCTTTTGTTGCTCATACAATCTAATCATTTCTGTAGATGCTATTACCGCAAGTACAAGCATTGTTACTTGAAATAAAGGGAATAATTCCTTAACCATTAAAAGGGGAATTAAGATTAAGCATAAAACTGTTCCCGTGATAATTCTTTGTTTCATTATTTTTCCTCCTTAAGCCCACCAAAGCGACGATTACGGCTTTGATATGAGGCAATAGCCTTAAGTAATTCCTCTTCATGGAAATCTGGCCATAAACAATCTGTAAAATAAAGTTCGCTATATGCAAGCTGAAGTAATAAGAAATTAGAAATACGAATTTCTCCACTTGTTCTTATAAGCAAATCAAGCGGTGGTAAATCTTTTGTATATAAATGTTTAAAGATTGTACTTTCTGTTATATCATCTGGATTTAATTTTCCATCTTTAACAAGCATTGCAATTTCTTTTGTTGCATTTTTTACTTCATCTAAAGAACCATAATCAATAGCTAAAACAAGATTTAAGCCTGTATGTTTTTTTGTGTTTTCTTCAGCCTCTTCAATAAATTCTAAGAACTGAGGGCTTAATCGATCTCTTCTTCCGATAATAGTTATTTTAATATTTGAATCAAATAAATTTTTCTTATATTTTCTAAAATAACCTAGAGGTTTTGTCATTATAAATTTAACCTCTTTTTCAGGACGAGACCAATTTTCCGTTGAGAAACAATATACAGTCATGCACTTAATACCAATTTTATTAGCATATTTAGCCATATTAATTAAATTATTCGCACCATGAAGATGACCATAAGTTCGAGGCATTAATCTTTTTTTTGCCCAGCGGCCATTTCCATCTAATATAATCGCAATATGATTAGGAACACCTTTTTTAATTATTTCTTGTTCATTCATTTTTTCACCTACTTGTGATTAGTAATTCACTATATACTTTAGCATAAATAAAAGGATATTACAAACAAATTTAAAATAAATACTTTAAAATTCAAAAAAAAGACGCTAACATTAAAAGCTAGCATCTATTTATTATAAAATTAAATATTCATTAATTCTTTGCTCTTTGCATCAGCGATATCTTCAATCTTAGCGATATATTTATCAGTAAGCTTTTGAACATCGTCTAGATATCCTTTTTCTTCATCCTCAGGTAAATCTAGTTTCTTTAAAGCATCATTAGCATCACGACGAAGATTACGAACTGCAACCTTGCCTTCTTCGGCAACACGACCAACTTGCTTAACAAGGTCCTTACGACGTTCCTCAGTCATTGCAGGAAGTACAATACGAATACCAATTCCATCACCTTGAGGGTTTAAACCAAGATTAGCTGCAGAGATAGCAACCTCAATATCCTTTAATGATGATTTATCAAATGGCTTAATATATAATTGGTTAGCCTCTGGTGTAGAAATTGATGACATTTGCTTAAGTTGAGTAGGACATCCATAATAATTAACAAATACTGAATCTAGGATAGCAGGATTAGCACGTCCGGTACGAACTTGTGCAAGTTCATGTTCAAATGCTTGAACTGACTTTTCCATTTTTTCTTCTGCTTCCATTAAAATCATATCTGGCATAAATTTAAGCTCCTTTTAATCATTTTTAACAAGGGTTCCAATATGTTCACCCTTAACAGCTTTAACGATATTTCCTGGCTTATTCATATTAAATACAATAAGCTTCATACCATTATCCTTACAAAGACTTGCGGCAGTCGAATCCATTACAGCAAGATTTTTATTAAGGACCTCACTAAAAGATAGTTCTTCATACATTTTAGCATTAGGATTTTTTCTTGGATCTGAATCATATACTCCTTCAGTTCCATTTTTAGCCATTAAAACAACATCAGCGCCAATTTCAATTGCACGTGTAGCAGCTGCAGTATCAGTTGAAAAATAAGGATTTCCCAAACCACCAGCAAAAATACAAACACGACCTTTTTCAAGGTGACGAATAGCACGACGTCTAATATATGGTTCAGCTACAGCTTGAACCTCAAGTGCACTTAAACAGCGTGTTGGAACACCTGCTTGTTCTAGGGCATTTTGTAATGCTAAAGAGTTCATAATTGTTGCAAGCATACCCATATAGTCAGCCTGAGCACGTTCAATGCCAAGCTCTTCACCGGTTTTGCCACGCCAAATATTTCCTCCACCACAAACAATACCAATTTCACAGCCTAAATCATAAATTTCCTTAATTTGATTTGCAGTTTCTTTTACTGTTTGAGGATTTATTCCAAAAGAAGTTTCACCCTTTAAGGCTTCTCCTGATAGCTTTAATAACACTCTTTTATACATATGAACAACTCCTTTTAATTTTTAAAAAAGAGGAGCAAACATGTTGCCCCTCAATAAATTACTTGTTTAGACCAGCTTGAGCAGCAACTTCAGCAGCGAAGTCTACAACTTCTTTTTCAATACCTTCACCTACAGCTAGACGAATGAATGATTTAACTGTTGATTTAGTATGAGAAAGATATACGCTTACTGTTTCATCTGGATTTTTAACAAATGGTTGATCTAATAAGCAGATCTCCTTTAAGTACTTTTGTAAACGTCCTGGAACAATATTGTTTTCAATAATGTTTTCAGGTTTTGGTTTAGCAGCCTTAGCATTTTCATTTAAAGCTTCTGTTAAGATAATTTGTCTTTCACTAGCAAGCTTTTCTTCACTAATATCTGCTTGAGATACATAAGTAGGTTGGTTTGCAGCAATGTGCATTGCAATATCCTTAGCAACAACTTCATCAGCATTGTCAAGAACTGCAACAACAACAATTCTACCACCCATGTGCTTATAAGCACCGAAAATTTGACTATTTTCCTTAGTGATTCTTTGAACACGACGCAAAGAAACCTTTTCACCAATTACAGCAGAATCCTCAAGAATAATATTCTCAAGAGTCTTGCCTTCAACAGTAATGTTTAAAGCTTCTTCAGTATTAGTAGCATCAGATGCACTAATGATTTGTCCAACCTTATCAAGTAAAGCTAAGAACTTATCGTTTTTAGCAACGAAGTCAGTTTCTGAGTTTAATTCGAATAATACGCAATCATTTCCATCAATTACGTATGAGCAAAGTCCTTCAGCAGCTACTCTTGAAGCCTTCTTTTCAGCCTTTGCAATACCCTTTTCACGTAACCAAACGATAGCCTTTTCCATATCACAGTCGCAAGCCTCTAATGCCTTCTTGCAATCCATCATACCAGCCATTGTCCTATCACGTAATTCTTTTACAAGTTGTGGTGTAACAGTCATGGTAATCCTCCTAAATTTTTTTTATTTTTTAATTAGTTAATTATTCAGCCTTAGGAGCCTTAGGAGCGTCCTTCTTTTGATAAGGCTTCTTGAAGCCAGGCTTTCTATCGCCTTGAGGCTTACGAGGACCCTTATTGTCCTTCTTTGGTTGTTCCTTGTTGATTTCCTCAGAAAGGTTTACAGCTTCATCTTCAAACTTCTCAACAACACCACCGTTAGCTTCGATTACTGCGTTATTCATAACCCAAGTAACTAGCTTAACTGCACGAATTGCATCATCATTTGCAGGGATAACATAATCAACATCATCAGGATCACAGTTTGTATCTACGATTCCGAATACAGGGATATTTAACTTACGAGCTTCTAAAATTGCATTGTGCTCCTTACGAGGATCAACAATGAATAAAGCTTGAGGAAGGCCCTTCATATCCTTGATACCACCAAGGTTCTTTTCTAGCTTTTCTCTTTCTTGAGAAATCTTAGCTACTTCCTTCTTAGTAAGCTTTAATTGATCGATAACTCCGTCTTCAAACATCTTATCAAGATCATTTAATCTCTTAATTCTCTTACGAATAGTCTTGAAGTTAGTTAAAGTACCACCTAACCAACGGTTATTGCAGTAATATTGACCACTTCTTTGAGCTTCTTCCTTAACAGCCTCTTGAGCTTGCTTCTTAGTACCTACGAAAAGTACCTTTCCATCGTTCTTAGCGATTTCAAGTAAAGCTGCATAAGCCTTCTCGATTTCATTAGCTGTTTTTTGTAAGTCAATGATATAAATACCATTTCTTGCTGTGTAGATGTACTTAGCCATCTTAGGGTTCCATCTACGAGTTGCATGTCCAAAATGAACACCAGACTCTAATAATTGTTTCATTGAAACTACTGACATATTATTTTCCTCCATTTTATTTTGTTTTTTTACCTCTGCTTTTTTCAACGCTTTGACCTCCACAGAATGTCATCTGCACTGGACGGTGAGCTCCAAAAGCATGTGTATTTTAATGCCTTTAACATTTTAACATTACTAGTTAAGAGTGTCAATACTTTTTGTAAAAATAATTTTAAAATAGTTGACAAAAAATAAATCTATTTTTTTAAATATATGGGCTATTTATTTATTATTTTTCTATATTTTGTCCTTAGAATGATGTTAGCATTTTATCAATACATTTCTTTTTTTGTTCTTTGTTAGGGTGAACATAAAGATTCAATGTAGTAGAAATATTCGAATGGCCTAAAATTACACTTATAGTTTTATAATCACTATTTGATTCGATACATCTTGTAGCAAAACTATGTCTAACATGAAATTTTATATCAGGTATTTCAAGTTTAGAAAGTAATCTCTTATAGTAATTTCTATAATTTCTTGGTTCTGTCGGATTTTTCCATTAGTTAAAATGTAATATTCCTTATTTACTACTAATAGGAATAAAAAATTTAACCAAATCCGAAGATAAGGGAGTATCTCTAATTGACTCTTTTGTTTTGGGAGTATCCAAAATTAATTTATTATATTTCTTATCGTCTTCATCAGTAATATATACCCTTTGAAATTGTATCACCTTAATTACCATTCTTCCATATCTATATCTTGCCACCATAAAGCCCAAAGTTTTCCAATTCTCATTCCCGTACATAAGCAAATATATATATACCTAAAATTTTAAAAGTAAAATTTTCATGAGCATAATCCATCAATTTTCTTTGATTATCTCTAGATAAAACTCCAATGTTTTTCTTTTCATGATTAGTAGAAATTTTATATCAATTTGATAAAAATCAATCATATTGTTTTTCACTCCAAACCTTAAAATCATTTTTAAAACAATCAAAATATCTTTAATTGTTTTTTTATTTAACCCATTATTAAATTCATTTAGAATATATTGTTGTACTAATTTCTCAGTAATATCGTATACTTCTCAAAATGCTGGTATCAAATGGTTTTCACATAATAAACAATATGCTGAGTATGTTGATAGCTTAACATACATTTTCTTTTCCTTCTTCCAAGCTTCAAAAACTTCTTTAAATTTTATTTTTTCCATTAATTTAACCTACAAAATAGCCCAAATACATTGTAATAATTAAATGATTTATTTAAATGATTTAAGATTATTTAGCAAAAATGTTCCTGATTTGAGAAAAGTAAAACTATCGAAAATATGTGAGTTGATTACAAAAGGGACCACTCCTAAAAATTTTACAATTTAAGAAATTAATTTTATTAAAATCAAATCTATTAGTGATTTATCTAATATTAATCTAACTAAATTAGCTCATATTAGTTTTGCTGAACATACAGGATATTTAAAACGTAGTATCTTGATGGAAAATGATATATTGTTTTCAATTGTCGGTGCTTTAGGCAATGTGTATGTTGTAGATAAAAATATTGCCTGCAAATACAAACCAAGCACTTGCAATAATTCGCTTAAAGAAGCAAGAATATGTAAACTATATTAGTTATTATTTGCAATCTAAGATTATAAAAAATATGATAAATGGATCAAAGTCAATTGATTCTCAACCAAATCTTTCTTTGGCAAAAATATCAAATATAAAGGTCAAATTGCCTATTAATGATGATTTAAGAAACATTAAGTTATTAAAACTCATTGATAATAAAATAACTACTCAAAAGAAAATCATTGAGAGTAAAAAATCCTTAAGCTATATCAAAAGCAAAAGGATTATCTCTTAAATAAAATGTTTCTTCTATTTTGTGTTCTATTATTTCTTATATCATTGATTGCAATTTTTGAGCTTTTTATATACTCACCATAAGCAATTTGCTTTTGAATTGATTATGCTTTGGGTAAATCAACCACATCCTTTGTTGTACCAAATCTATAATATTTAGAATCTAAGCTATTAAAAAGATTTAATTTAATATTTTGTTAAATAATAAAAATGATTTTTTAAATCCTTTTAGTTAAATATTATTTTAAAAAGAACCTTACAAGCTTATCATTAAGCTTCTTATATGGCTGATAGCGCATAGGAAGATCAATAATAGTTTTTTTATCGACAATACTCTTATAATGACTGAAGGTTTGGAAGCCATTAAAGCCATGATATGATCCTATTCCACTTTCCTTGAAGCCACCAAAGCGTAAATAGCTTGATGCAAGGTGAATGATACAGTCATTGATACATCCACCCCCAAATTCAGCTTCCGTTACAAGCTTGTTAATATTTCTTTTATTTGAAGAATAAATATAGCATGCAAGAGGTGTATCTCCTTCATTTATCTTGCCTATTACCTCATCAAGGCTTTCATATTCAATTATAGGAAAAATTGGTCCAAAGATTTCTTCCTTCATTACCTTATCATCAAATGATACATAATCCATTATTGTTGGTCCTATTTTAAGCCTTGATTCATCAATATTTCCACCATAAATTACCTTTGATTTATCAATTAAATTATTAATTCTTCTAAAATGATTTAAATTAATAATTTTTCCATAGCTTGCATTTTCAATTGGATTATCACCAAATTGTCTTTTAATTTCTTTAATAATTAAATCAATACATTTATTTTTAATACTTTTATGTACGAAAAAATAATCTGGTGCAACACAGGTTTGTCCTAGATTAAGAAGCTTACCAAAGACAATTCTTTTAGCAGCTAGCTTTAAATTACATTTAGCATCAATGACACAAGGGCTTTTACCACCAAGCTCAAGCGTTACAGGAGTATTTGATTTTGAAGCACTTTGGTAAACTATATTTCCAACCTTTTTACTTCCCGTAAAGAAAATATAGTCAAATTTCTTTTGAAGTAATAAAGAATTTTCCTCATATCCTCCAAAAACACATGATACATACTCCTTAGGAAAAACATTTTCAATAATTCTTTTTACAACCTTATTAGTATTAGGTGAATACTCACTGGTTTTAAGTAAAACAACATTACCAGCCGCTACAGCCTCAACTATTGGGTCTAGGCTTAGTAAAAAAGGATAATTCCAAGGGCTCATTACTAAAACAACTCCATATGGGCTTGCAAGCTCAAAGCTTTTAGAAATATATTGAGCAAGAGGAGTTCTAACCCTTCTTGGCTTAGAAAATTTCTTAATATGCTTTAGCATATAAGTAATTTCACTAAGCACAAGCCCCGTTTCGCACATATAGGCTTCACTTGGGCTTTTACCTAAATCCTTATATAGCCCTTCATTAATTAAATCAATATTATTTTTGATTTCCTTATATAATTTTTTTAAATATAAAATTCTATATTTATAATCAATGGTCCTTTTAGTTTTAAAAAAGGCATAATGATTATTTATAAGCTCATCAATATTATTCTGCACTTTCTTCACCTATTTTCTTATACATTTGGGCTAATTTCTCCTTAGACCAAAGGACTGGAACAGGATAAAGAGGATTAGCCTCATGATAGGCATAAGCTGCCATCATTTTAATATCCTCGTCCTTGATTCCCTTTAAATGAACTGGAATATTTAAAATCCTATTATATTCCTCAATCTTATTAATTATAAGATTGCAGGCTTCCTTAGCATCAGTTGATTTTGTAGCGTAGCCTAAATAAATTGCAATCCTTTTCATTTTCTTATAGATACTCTTACCATATTCTCTTAAAACGATTGGTAGAATAACAGCATTGGCAAGACCATGAGCAGTATTATATTTACCACCAAGGGCATGTGCTAAAGCATGAACATAGCCAACATAGGCCTTAGAAAAGGATCTTCCTGCTTTATGAGCGGCAATAAGCATATTTTTTCTTGATTCTCTTGTTTTATCCTTATAGGATATTAAAAGATTATCAAAAATAAGCTTAATAGCCTCAAGGGCATCCTCTCTTGTCCTTTTATTTCCACTTCTTCCAATATAGGATTCAATCGCGTGAGTTAAAGCGTCCATTCCCGTTTGAGCTACTACAGCATCAGGAAGAGTCATACAAGCTGATTCATCTAAGCAAGCATAGCTTGGAATCAAAGGGAAATCATTGATTGCATATTTATGTCTTGTCTTAGAATCAACAATAACCGCAGCAAGTGTCGTTTCGCTGCCAGTACCTGCCGTGCTTGGGCAAGCAATTAGCATTGGAATTTTCTTTCTAACATGTAATATTCCTTTAAGCTTAGATAAATCCTTTTTAGGATTTACCACTAAGGCACCTAAGGCCTTAGCACAGTCAATGGGTGATCCTCCTCCAAAGGCGATAATCGAGTCACAGCCACTATTTTTATAAAGGCTTAGGGCTTCATTAACATTGTCGGTTGTAGGGTTCGCTACAACATTATCATAAACGACATAGCTAATATTAGCCTCATCAAGGCTTTTAAATAAATCATTGGCTAAGCCAAGCTTACTTATTGTTTTATCAGTTACAATTATAGGCTTTTGCTTCTTATTTTCTTTAATTACATCCTTAATGTTAGATATTTTATCAATGATTTTAGGATCACGATATGGTAATATCGGCAAGGCTAGCTTAAAGCATAGCTGATAGGTACGACAATAAATTTTAAATAATATATTCATTTTATTTCTCCAATTTCTCTATGTAAATGTTCAAATTTTCACTAATTGTTTTTAGCATATCATAAAACAATTTTCTTTCCTCTTCATTATAAGCATTTCCAGCAAATGAAACAGCATTATCACTTTCAGAATCAATGTATTTAGCTACCTCTTTTCCCTTTTCTAGCAACAAAATAGCTGATTTATATTTCTTGTCACAAGAAATATATCCATTTTCAGCTAAATATGCTAAGGCCCTTGAAATAGCCCCCTTATCCTCATTAGTAAGCTTTACAAGCATTGAATTTGTAACATTTTCATAATGTCTTAAATAAAATAGGCACATGACGTGAATTGATTTTAGTCCATATTCCTTTATTTTAAACTCCTTAAGCCTTTGAATATTTTTATATATTGATGATATATAGCTTGAAAAGCATTCAAAGCGATTATCCATTTTAACACCTAACCTTTTTTCTAAATTATAGCACTTTTTGTTGATTTATCAACAATTTTTATTAAAAATATTAAGACTTTAAAGTCTTTTAATTAAAATTTCTAATACTGCTTGTAATAAATTATTTTAAATGCTAAAATTATGATAAGTAAATATTTAGGAAATGATGTTCTTCCTTGTTATTTAACAAAACCGCTATTATGCTGATGACGTCTATAGTTTTTTTACTATGGAGTTATCAGCTTTTTTTTATGAAGGGAATGATTGTTATGTTTTTAAGCTTATTTTTAATCTTTTTCGTAGGGATAATTGGGGGAATTTTATTTGAAAAAATAAAAATTCCCAAAATAATCTTTTATTTATTAATGGGAATCTTATTTGGTAGTAGCCTCCTTAATATTATTGATCCAAGCCTTGAGCAAATATCAGATTATTTAAGGCAAATTGCTTTAATTATTATTTTAACAAGATCAGGTCTAGCCATTGATTTTAAAACTCTAATTAAAATTGGACGTCCTGCAATTCTTATGTGCTTTTTACCAGCGAGCTTTGAAATAATAGGCATTACTATTTTTGGACCCTTACTCCTTAATATATCCTATCTTGAGGCTCTTCTTTTAGGATGTGTACTAGGTGCGGTATCACCAGCTATTGTTGTACCAAGAATGCTTACAATGATAGAAAATAAGCAAGGTGGAGATATTCCTAAAATCATCATGGCGGGAGCCTCTTGTGATGATATTTATGTAATTATCTTATTTTACGCTTGCTTAAATGCCTTAAGGACAAGCAAATTTAATTTTATATCACTTCTACAAATTCCATCAAGTATTCTTTTAGGAATTCTTCTTGGGCTTATTTTTGGTATTGGTCTAATTTATTTATTTAAGCTTTTAAATACAAGTTCAACTATTAAGGTAATTATTATGCTAGGTGTCTCATTCCTATTAGTTTGGCTTGAGGCATATTTAAAGGCTTATATTAGTATTTCATCCTTACTTGCAATTATTATTATGAGTATTATAATTTCTACTAGGATGGATGATTTAAAGGAAATTAAAGGCGCCTATAATCATTTATGGAGTGCCTTTGAAATACTACTATTTGTCCTTGTAGGTACTAGAGTTAAATTAAATTTAGTATTTTCAACTGAAGGCTTAAGCATTCTCCTTCTTATTTTAATTGGTCTAGCCTTTAGATCAATTGGTGTTTTCTTAAGCCTTATTGGTAAGAAATATAAGCTTAAGGAAATAATTTTCTTTATTGTATCCTATCTTCCGAAAGCTACAGTTCAGGCCTCAATTGGAGCCATTGCTTTAAGTGAGGGCCTAGAATGTGGTCAGTTGGTTCTAGCTGCCAGTGTAATTGCTATTTTAGTTACTGCACCGCTTGGTGCAATTTTAATGGATTTAACTAAAAGAAAAATACTAATCCTAATAGAAGCCACATAGAAAAATAACGAGGCATAAAAACATGTTTAAAAAAATTAAAAAGCTTCAAACTTAGAAATAATTTTTAAAAAGCTATATGGCTTTTATTAGGAAATGATTTTAAATCATCTCTCTTAGAGCTTATTATATTTAGTTGAAACTCCCTTTGCCTTTTCAACTGGGTACTTCTTTTCATTTTTATCAATCTTTTTATTTATTATTTCAATAGGATCCAGCTTTAATACTAGAGCCATTTGAAGACAATAATTCATCACATCGGCAAGTTCTTCCTTAACCGCCTCTAAATCATAATTATTTTCATCCCATTGGAAGCATTCTAAAAGCTCAGCTGCTTCTATTGAAATTGATTTAGATAAATTTTCAGGGGAATGAAATTGATTCCAATCTCTATCTAAATTAAATTTATCTATTCTTTGTAACGTTTTATCTAATCTATCCATTTTACTTAATGATCTCCTTATTAATCATTTTAGACATATACTCAACACATTCGGAAAGCATTAACTCTATATCATTCATTTCCTTATGTTTATTATGCATTTTTTCAAAATCAAGGGTTCCAACAACAACATAATTATTTTCTCCACCTTTTAATTGCACAATTTCTTTAGAATATGAATTCATTGGTCCTGTTATTCTAGAATCACCATACTCACTATTATTAGCTTGTATAATAAATCCTGATATATCACGTGATAATGAACTAATTATATTTGAAAAGTATGTTGTATCCTTGTTATAAACAGGAATAAACAAAACATCTATTTTGTCGTTCATAAATGCTCTATCTCTAATATTTGTAGCCTCAAAACAAGTCATTGTCGAATACTTAATAATACCATTATCAATTATAAAATAATATGGTTCTTTAATTAGAGGTTGCATTCCCCTTTTTGCTAATAATATTTTTTCTTCATATGGATAATAGTTTTTTTCCTTCAAAAGAACAAGCCTCATACGATGATCATATATTAAAACATTATTTGTGACCTTTCCACCAGTGACATTTATATGTGTTAAATAAAATGTTTTGAATTATCATAGATGATGGTAATCCAATTGGCAGTAGTACTATTTCATTTTCTTTTACTTCATTCCTCATTCCAAAAATTTTTGATGAATATAATCTATAAATATTGATTCCAATTTTCACAATTGGATTATTAACATCCACATTATTCTTATTCAAAAAATCTTTCAATTTGAATCTAGTTTGATAAAAGCATCTTTGAAAATCAATCTTAATTAAAGTAGAATTTTTTATATCATTTGCTGTTAAATCTCTCATCATTTCGTTTTTCCAAGCTTTATAATTAGGCCAATAACTATCAAACAATAAATTATTTTCCAAAGGTGTTTCAGTTCTTTCTATTTTTTTGTCGAATTTATTACCAAAAAACAAATTATTGTTTTTTTCTTTATATAATTCATATAATTCAAAACAAAATAATATGTCATTCAAATAAAACATAAAATCCATATCAATAAATAAATTTACATTTTTAATAGATATCTTTCCAAAATCATCAAGTTCAATGGTGTCTTTTTTCGGATAAATAACATAATCTATAGAATAATCCTTTAGCATGTTAAAATTAATTAAACTAAGAGAATTTAGTTTTTTTGAGTAATCGTCAAAAATTTGAGGATTAGTTTTAATTTCATCTTCAAAAGCTATTATTTTATCTTTTAAATAATTAGAAGAATTAAAATAATAAGCATATTTTTTTAGTTTGCTATACGCATATTTTAAATTTTTTTCATTTATTTGATACATAAACTATTACTCCCTTAATCAAATCAAATAATAATAGACGTTTTTCTCAAATAATTGCTAAAGATATTACCTGTTACCAGGAATATCCTAAAGGCTTAGATAGAATCTATCCTTCTTTTAGAAATATTAAAATACTCTTCATTTTTTTCAATACCAACGTAATTTCGATTTAATTTTTTTGCGACATAACAAGTTGTACCACTTCCGCTAAACGGGTCAAGAACAATATCACTCTCATTACTACAAGCTAATATAATTCTTTCAAGTAAAGCTTCAGGCTTTTGCGTAGGGTGATATCCAAATTTCTTTTCACTCATTACTACAGCAGGAATTGTCCATACATCTTGTAATTCCTCATCATTAATTTTAAACATTTCGTCATAATTAAACGTATGCTTATATCCTTTTGAAGCCCATATAATTAGCTCATATGAAAACTTAAGCTTATTCT
>ERZ1106923.300-NODE-300-length-21011-cov-16.850115_pt1 | contig 21011 bp, 20 predicted proteins | sample MGYA00403657_ERZ1106923 | MGnify/ENA primary metagenome ERZ1106923 (study PRJEB35170, sample SAMEA104062425) | human gut metagenome | biome: human gut; feature: human-associated habitat; material: faeces | place: Denmark | collected 2012-06-19 ...
GAGGAGTGGATTCAAATGGGAACCAAAAGATGGGGGGAGAACGCTTGTGCAAAAGTGTGATGGGAACAAAGAGGAGTGAGGAGGGTGATTGGGGGCAAAAGGGCAAAAGGTGAGGGTCTGGATTCTACAACGCTGCATATTCTTTTGGAGAATCCACATGAAGAAGAGGCACATCTAGGTCTTATCACCAATAAGATAGCACGACTCTCGATATGGAGACGACCTAAGTCCCTAAATGACCTATGGAATCGTGTGAATGAGTTGAGTTTGGGCAGGTCTACTCAATCATTCAAGAATCACAAAAGAACTTCGCATTACCAAAAGAAAGAACAGATCACAAGCATCATGGAATGCATAATCACCCACTTGAATGGAAGTCAATTCAGGCAAGTCTGTTCAATCACCCACATCACAATCAAGCACTCTGAAACACAACGGCGGAGTACTGAATAGACTCCGTACGATCATGCGACCTCTTTATGAGAATTGATTCATCTATTCGTGATTCAGAATAATCAACTGAACCCTCCTCTTCGGCGTGACTAAACGTGTCACTCACTGTTTTCACACTGTCGACTGCGATCACTTCCGATACCTCCAAGCCATAATTCTTTCGCACAAAATCGTGAATGAATGACCCACAATCGATCTCCACCTCTCTCAAACGAGGACAATCCTTAAACACAACGTGATAATACATCTCCGACAATCCTGTCTCAGAAAAGGAATCACTCCCAATCACCACACTCTCCAGCTCACTCAACCCATCCACAATCAGTTTCTTCACGAACATGAAACAATGAGTCCCGATCTCAATTCGCTTCAGACACTTGTACACACTCAGATCCACGCTTATCAATTCCCTATCGTTGCAACAACAATTGTTCACGACCAGTTCCGTGATGGCAGTGCTGAGCGAACTCCACTCCCCGAGGTTACGCACATTGGCGTTGGGGTTGACGGCGGGCGCGTTGGGGTGATTCGCGAGGGCGCCAGCGTCTGGCTGTCAGTTCATTCCCAAACCACTCACTAGATGCTGTCCATGTGTCGCAGATAATGAACGCCGCAGGAAGATTCACGTCGGTGAGACGGGGCAAATCTACGCTTCACTTGAGTTGAAGGAAGGCACTCTCAAGAGTGATTATGCAAACATTCTGGAACACTTCACTCTCAGTGCAATCGGTTCTGAGTGTTGTGAGTTTGGGCAAGTCTAATCTATCAGTACACTCAAGAGGAATCACTTCGCATGATCAGTGTGCTTGAAGCACCACTGAACGCGAATGCATCATTACCCATTTGAATGGAAGTCAGTTCAGGCAAGTCTATTCAATCACTCACATCACAATCAATCACTCTCAAACACAACACGATAACACTCACGGAATGCCTTTTCACCAAAGAAGAGTGTTTTAAGAGAAGGCATGTCTAGTCATCATTCTCTGTGAATGAGAATGCTCTTCAACTCCAACGACGGAGTGTTAAGAAAAGCATTACTCCCCATTTCAACCACCTCCAAACCCACGCCCTCAATCAAACATTCATCACAGTGAGCGAAGGTATCATCTCCCACTCTCAATTCTCGCAATTTCGGACAACTCTTTAACCAGAAATGGTAAACACTCCCCAGAGGACCTTGTTCATCGCTAGTGAAACTGCTTCTTCCAATCACCACACTCTCTAAATCTCTCAACTTGACCATTCTCATCCACTTCACATTCTTGAAGCAGTGGTCACCCACTATCAACTTCCTCAGCCTTGGAAGATACTTCAAATACAACTCAGGACATCCTTTTTCATTGCCACAATTGTCATTCACGATAAGCTCTTCAATGCGGTTATGCAGCCATTTCTGCCCAACTGACAGGACTAACCTCGTTTCCAACGGCTTGTCAAATAGCCATTCTCCATCATATACCACATCACCGTTTCGATCGTACTGAATGCCTCTTCCCCATCGCATTCCCTCAAACCACTCTCCCTCGTATTCAATCTTCGAGATGTCAGCATAACACTTGCGACCATAACACACTTTCCTTTTACCGATGCGGAAACCCTCATATTCCACGTGATTCTCCTTGTCATATAATATCCCCCAGCCACACCGCTTTCCATTTAACACATCACCCTCCCAACGATCGCCGTTCACACTCAAATCCACAATCTCATTGTGTTTCACTTCTTTCACGTCCACACCACTAGCATGCAAGAGTTGTTTCGTTCCTATGGATGCTACAGTCCATTCCATATTCTTGACTACCTCCACAATGGAGCATCCTTCAATATGAAGATGACCAAATACTATCCCTCTATTATACGGATAAGCAAAAACAGATGATGAACTACGTCTTCGTAGGGCTTTGTAGAGGAGGTCTCTATAATCACTACAAATTATCCATTTCACTCTACAGCCAACAGTTTCTCTTCCTCATTATCCACACTGCTCCTTTTCTCGTTTCTCTCCGCACTATCTTGCATGATATGCACTATTGATTCCTTCCACCACGTAAAAGGCAAAACGTAACAATAATTATACTATTGCCATCTCTCGCTTTCGACACGCCATTCAATCTCTACCACACCACGCAACCCAGACCTCCATTCCAACCAAGCATACACCCACTTGACTCCCAACTAACACTCACTTGACTCCCAACAAACACCCACCACGCAATACACTCATTCCATGAAATAAACAACAAGCAGAGAAGACATTACTGGGACAGCGTTGACACAGAAAGCGAATCACTCTTTTCACAGGAATCCGCTTGCGATGAGCTGGACACACAAGACGTTTGGAAAGCAGCAATCGGATGAAAAACGACTGTGGCGACGGGAATGGAAGCAGTCGCCGCCGAGCCACGGGGAAAAGGCTCGATTGCGATCCACTTCGAATAGGGAACAACGCAGCGATCAGCAGAAGACTGCCATGCGCTGCCGGCTTGACAACTCGGCTGGACGTGCCGGTGCAACACTTCAGAAGAAGTAAGGAATGCGTACTGTTTTCTCTGAAGCTTCTCCTTGTGGACTACTCTTCATCGCAACTCAACAGACCTACGGTGGTAACGACGACGCTGCGACGTTCTGCACTTATCACAAATCACGCAAAGACCGTTTCCAGCCTTGTTAATGTAACACGCGATGGGCTTCACAGCGAAACACTGTCGGCATCGCCGGGTCGTATTCGTACTAGCTTGGAGTGCACGAATCGGACTCACTTCCATAAACGGGATCCAAAGATAGTGAAGAATGAAGAAACCCTCTTTCACTTCGTCCCTATCAACGACCACTGCAGGACCTCCGTTTCCCCTTTGCAACAAAAATGGAAATACCCTCTAAAGTAAAACACTTCCTCTCTCGCCACCGTGATCTCCGCAGGACCGTCCTTGTCCTTCTCGTTCTCCTTGTAATACGGCACATCCTCCTTCACCTTGCCAATCGGACTGATAAGGCCCATCGCAACGGGCGTGAGCAGGCACGAACAGATGATGGCGAATTCTGTGCATGAAGCAACGACACAAAGCCCACCTGTGAAGAGAATGCCCTTCAGCGGCGTGAAGAACACCAGATTCTTCCGCTCGAACAGCGACACGAGGCCGAGCGGCACCGTCACGTTCGCGATGGACATGAGGATGCGAGAACACGAGACCAGAGCCGTGCCCTCAATACCCGCCTTTCGACTCTTCTCCAGCACGATGCCGTTCTGCGCAAAGGTAGCGTTTCCGTTCCTACTCCTCATGAGGCACGGACAGGGATACATCAGGTGATCGCGACGACTCCAACACAGACCCACCACGCTCGGTACCATCACCGTGGAGGTCGAAATGAGGTAGTACTTCCAAGAGCGATGCGGCACCTTGTGGATTCTCTACGGAAAAGTGCAATATTGTATAGCATACTGTAGCGATGGCAGTCGCCAGTCCGCCAAGAACCACCGCCTCCCCCAACTGCATCAGCATCTGTTTCTATTCCTAAAGCCATCTCCGCATACACCACAGTAGGATCTTCCACTCGGTACATCGGAGAATGTGTGTAGTTCAGATCTTGCAGGAAGTACTGGATTCCGGTCGAATACAGGAAGAATCGGCCATACAGATTCTAGCAGTCACTCAACAAATCCAAATCCACTTGACACGCCGCTCTGTAGGCGAAGTAGGCAAAGAGTTGCGTCGCCATGGGGAAGTGACTGTATCGGAGAAGCCGCTGCTGAATTGTCTCCTCCTCGCCCGTCGAACGCGGAAGATACGTCCAATTCATGTAGGAGATTCGCATCGATTTCAGCGTGTTGCCTATCGTCTTCTTCCACTTCGGGACCTCTTTGGGAGGCGGAAGGGGGCTCGGCGTCGTTTGGTCTCCCTCCATCAAGAATAGTGTAACAAACACGGCAGTACACACCAGCCACGGTATCGTGATCCTCCTCTTCCTTGACGCTCTCCACCTAGCCCTCACTCCATTCAAAACACCCGTACCTTTCTTCTCTCCGCGAGCTCCTTTTCCACGTCCTCTCTCACCGGATCGAAGTACTTGTGTGCCATCGCCTCCTTCGCCGTTAATCGGTCCTACCCCTCAGTCCCGCGCACAACCCCCACATTGTGGTCGTACACCAGCGTCTTGTCCAGATAATCAAACAAGTCGTCGTTGATGAACTTGGAGGTGGCCTCATTCACGTACTCGTCCCACGTGTGCTTCTCGTAGTGCCCCAGCAGGCTGATCGTCTCCTTGTCCAGTTTCAGGTGGTACTTGGCGATGTACTTATCCAGCTCCTCGCTTCCCATCACTTCCGCGATCTTCCGCAATTGATCGTAGTTATCCTTGCCGCGGAAGAAGGGCGTGCGGTTAAACACGATGCCCAGCAGCATGCACGACAGCGACCAGATGTCCAGCGAATAATCGTACTCCTTGCCGTGAATGCAATTGCGCTGCTCCTACCATGTCGTTCGTCAGCAACTCGGGTCCCTTGTAGTGGCGCGTGCTCACGCGGACGTTGTACTTCTCGTCTACGATGAAAACAGGAAGAGCGCAATTACGAGGCTTGTAGTAGTCCGCGAGACCCCAGTCGATGATGTACACCTCCTTCGTGATGTAGTCGATCAGAACGTTCTGCGGCTTGATGTCGCGGTGCATGATGCCACGGCTGTGCGCATAGTCCAATCCCTTGACGTGAACTCGAACAGAGACGACCTACAACGAGGATCTTGTAGAAGTAGTAACGTAACTCGTAATCCGAAAGAGACGGGTAGTACTCCTGATCATTACCTGCATTCCGAATGGACTACACGGAAGTCCTTCGTCTCCACCCACTTCGTGATGATGCTCGGCGCCTTTGTCTCCGGATTCATTACCATGCCCAGCAACTAGACTGTTATGCAGCCCACCAAGTGCAAACGGGAATGATGTACGGACCCTCGGATAACTGCTGCATAATCTTGATTTCTCTACAGAGTCACTCCACGCACTCCAGCAACGTACCGTCGTATCTTCTTCTTCCGCACGGGCTTCAGGTACTTTATACTCACAGGCTCGCCCGTCTTCATATCGATCGCCTTAAACACTTCGCTGTACTTGCCTCTTCCCACTTTCTGGATGATCTGATACCGTTCGGGTGACCTAGACGCGTGAGCCAGCGCAAGATACCGAGAGCTACTGCCAATCGATTTGAACAACGTCGTAGTCGTCATACCCTTCGGGCATATTGCTAATCACATCCGCATACACGCGAGAGACGCTCATTAGCAAGTGCTTTGTGGGAAACTGCAATGGAATGCGGGAGTTTCATCCAGATGGAAAGAAACAAAACGAGAGCAAAAGGGTACACGGACAAAAGACTATCGCAGAAGGTTGGTGATCTCGTCCACCGTCAGCTTGATCGTCGTCGTACTGTGGAAATCGAGGGTGCTCTGAATCAGCTGCTCCTTCTTCTCCTGCAGCTTTAGGATCTTCTCCTCGATCGAGTTCTCGACGATCAGGCGGTACACGATGACTTTCCGACTCTGACCGATTCGGAACACGCGATTGATGGCTTGGTTTTCCACCGCTTCGTTCCACCAGGGGTCGCACATGAACACTACGTTGGCTGAGGTGAGGTTGAGACCCACGCCGCCCGTCTTGAGTGAAACCAGCATGATCTTGGGGTATTTGGAGGGGGTTGTATTGTGTTGGTTTGGAGGTGATGTTGTGTTGCATTGTTCCGATGATAATACCGTTTTCTCTGGCGTCGTAACCACCTCCCGCTTCTCTGACGAAATCACCTTTTGCTTCTTCACCAACGCAGAAACCAAACCCGCACTCTTCCGCTTGCGCCCCACATCCTCCTCCTCCATCATTGCTTCCGTACTCACCTCTTCGGTGAAACTCCCTTCAACAGTGAAACTCCCTTCAACGGGAGACGACGTGCCTTCAAAGTCGCGAAGAATGGCTTCGCGTTCCTGCTTCGTCAACTGTCCATCAAACTGACAGTACGACATCCCGTTCTTCGCCAACGCAATCTACAATGAAACGCCTCAGACGAAACTACCCCCAAGTAGCGAAGCATCGCCGTCCACTGCGAGAAAATGAGGATGTTTCCGTACTTCTTTCGCGCCGCCACTTCGTCCTCGTCGTACGCTCTCCAAATCGCCTCCAACTGGTTCAAAATGAAGTCAATCTTGCTGCTCGAGTGCCACATGGAGTCTGCTCGTTAGCCACAACCACAGTCCAAACTCGGGTCGAACGGCACGACGGAATACTCGAAGGAGTGGTAATCCACCGTGATCAGGTCCTGACGCGAATTGAGCTGGCGACAGCTCGGACACCGGAACGGGTACTACGCTTCACGCAACTCCACGAATGAAACCCCCGTCTGTTCAACGAGGTGTTGGATGCAGTGCTCGCAGAAGTAGTGCAGACACTTCGTGAACACGGGGTGCAGCCGGATTTCGTCGCAGCAGATCTACGCCTCACATTCCTCCCCTCCTCCAACAGGACACGTCAGCTTGCCCAAACCGCCCTTCTCCTTCACCTCCTTCATCACCTCCTTCGCGTACTCCTCCACGTTCCGGCGATCGCTGAACGCCGACTCGTAGATGCGCTCCACGAAGTCCGTCGTGATCGCCTTCTCCAACTCCTCCTCGTTCTTCCTGCGCAGCAGCCCCTTGGCTCGCCCCAGCAGCAAAAACGGGTGGTCGCACGCCTGTCGCAGCGAGAGCAGAAGGGAGAGAATCATGGCGTACCGCGAGTTGACGATGCCCTGGACCAAGAACTCGTTGAACATGGCGCGCGTGCGCTGCAGCAGCTGGGAGTAGAACTCCTTCTCCGCCGGCGTGAACGCCACGCGCTGGACGATGACCTCCTTGGCGGGCAGCGCGACGATGGGTCGTCCGCGACTGTCCTTCGAGGCGTAGGTGCGTCGCAGCATCACCATGGAGAGAGGGTACTAGGAATGAGTGGCGAGACGGTCAGCCACGCGCAGACGGTTCAGGTTCATCACGGAGTCGATCTCCATGTTGATGTGGATGTCGCCCTGCTCCTCGCTCTCCTCCTTCTTCGCCGCCGCGCGCGTCTCGAACACGCTGTTCCACACGTGTCTCTGCGGGTGACCACCGACTCGCACACTCACGTAGCACCAGGGCTCGTAGTGCAGGAAGCGGAAGAGCGAGAAGAGGTCGTTGACCGTGTTCTGGAGCGGCGTGCCGCTGACCACCCAGTGGATCGACCCGCGCAGGGACACGATCGCCTTGTGCACCCGCGTTCTACAATTGGGACCTGTCCCTAACCCCACTTCTCGTTCTTGATGATGTGCCCCTCGTCGATCACGATGCGCTTCCACTGCGTCTCGTACAGCCAGTTCTCCCGTCTGCCGTCGTTCGCGTACGCCGCCACGCACGAGTCGTACGTCGTGAGCACCACGCCGCAGCCGAGCATGGAGGGCAGGCGCTTGGGCTTGTGGTCGATGGCGATCTCGTAGAAGGAGCCGTTGTGGTACACGCAGCAGGCGAGCGCGTCCGCCTCCACGTGGGTGATGATTTCGGCTTGCCACTGGGGGTGAGCGAGAGTTAATGGGATGTACCGTGTAGAGGAGGGATAGGGGACATATGATGAGAGTGCCCCCTTTATTCTTCTTGGGGACGACGAGGCTGGGCGTGAGCTCGCTTCCTTCTTCGGTGAGGCGGGAGTGTGTGGCGTTTCTTTTGGTGTTGTTTTCAGCAGTATCTCCGTTCTCAACAGTATCGCTGTCCTTAATCGTATCATTGTTCTCAACAGTATCGCTGTCCTTAATCGTATCATTGTTCTCAACACCATCACCACTCACACTGCTCCCCTTCAACACACTCACCACCTCATCTTCCTTGGAGCGGTTCACCAACAGCAGCGACAGCATCGTGATCGTCTTGCCCAGACCCATCTCGTCCGCGATGATGCCGCCACACATGCGGTACAGCTCGTTCGGGTTCTCCAGCGTCGCCATGCGGAACATCGGACAGAAGTAGAAACACGTCCCGTCCGTAAACGGGTGGCGCTCCCACAAATTCGAGTCGCCGGAGGCCGCTGCCTGCTCCGTCTTCAGTCGTTTGTCCACCACCCCGCGCTCCCGCTGCAGCATCCAGAACAACGCCTGCATCTGGTACTCGCGCAACACGATGTTCTTCAGACCGCGCGAACACTCCATCACCGGCAGCTTCTACGCCTCACTCGGCTTGGGGGACCCCACAGAATTGAACTCCTCGTTGGACACCAGCTGGTAGTCCTCCTCGTCCTCCTCCAGCGTGTCGGACAGCTCGATCACATCGGGCTTGTCCAGCTGGCGACGGATCGACGAGATGATCCCGGTGCTGTTGTCGCTGTGCAGAATCTCCACGGGAGGTGGGGGCGGGGGCGGAGTGTCGATGGCGCTAGAGGTGACGGAGAACGGAGAGATGTGCATTTGGGGGAAGGAGGTGGTGATTGCCTGATTCATGGTGTGCGAGTATTGCTGCGAGTGCGTGTACTGGTCGCCCTGGGTCGAGTACACGGAGAAATACAGGACGTCTACGACGTGATTGCGGGCGGAGACGACCACAGTAGATGCAATCGCTAATCACGTCGGCGAGGAAGGACGAAGACGCCGTTGGAAAGGCCTTTGAAAGAATGGACGTGCTTTGCAGCGGGTGGCAGAGCAGGTACTTGTACATGTCCGTGAAGACATACCGAGAGACGTCCAACTCCACGATGAGCTACGTGTGACAGAGAGGAAACGAAATGACAGAAATGAAGGAGAACATGTGGAGATGGGAAGGACAGTAGGCCAGGGAGCAATGTGCCGTCACGAGATTCAACTAGTGTCAAGGAAACGACAAATGGGTCAAGAATGGGGATATCTCCAGGAGAATGGCGAGATCATTCCCGAACTTGTTGTCGATGCGTCCGATGTAGTGCTAATCCATCAGTATCGCACGAATGACAAACGCGCTGGTTTTCGTTCGGTCCAACTTGCTGATACACGCGACATCGCGCTGGGAGCGCTTCGTTGCTATTCTTGTTGCTGCTCTGTGCTCGTTTCCGCGACACGCGGATCTTGCACTCGGGCTCCAGGAAGAGAACGGTTCCCGTGGAAAGCCCATACTCGGAAGACACGGTGGAGACGCACTCCACTTGAAAGGAAGGGAGCGTCTTCGGCCAGGAAGGGTCTTCCAGCGTTGCCTCCCTCAACACGACCGCCTCCTTCTTCCACTCCGGAATAGACACCACGGGATCTGGAATGGACTCTCCGTCGAAGAATCTATTATTGCAGGGATTGAAAAGGGCTGTACGCTGAAATGGCGAATTCACAGTTCCATCCGTGTCGTTCGAGCAGTTTCCTTGCTTGCGGTCGCGTCACTTGACAAACGGACATGACCGTTTCAATTCGCTCCTCCATGTTTGAACTCGGCATTGGATGGGGGCAAGGGCAGTTGTAATGGAGTTCAAACAAGAATGTGATATCGCAGGGGCGAAAGGACTCGCGGCAAACAACACGATTTGATTTGCAATGGGGCGTTGGCTGTGCTTCTACAAGAAGGCCAACGTGGTTGTACTCTCCGTGTCGTTGGTTGAGCGTGTAGTTTATCACATCGCGGAAAGAGCGACGATTGTGCTTTGGGCCTTCTTGGTACATGGTGCTGGTCATTCTGATCGGTACAAGCTATTCGTTTGCCGTAACGATCAAGTGGGGGTGTGCTGGTTGATTTAGTTGTAGCGCCTTCTCCAACCCGGTTCAACGGTTTATCCTGACTGCTCTCTGGTTAAATACAATCATGAACCTCCTGTTCGTCTCCCTTGCTGATCCTGGGTATGTGATGAGCGAGACGGAGTACGACTGCGAGCAGCCGATCACCTGCAGTAGTGATTCGCTTAGTCTATTTCATCATAGCGGTGTGTGACATGCATGTGCCTCCCAATTCGCACCACTGCCAGGACTGTGGTCTGTGCGTGGAGGGATTCGACCACCACTGTGCGTCGCTCGTGTGCTGCGTAATCAGTAGGCTTTTGGATTGGGAAGTGTGTTGGCGCCAACAACATGCGCTACTTCTCCAACTTTTGCCTGTCCATCGCCGTGTCCTTCTTCTATATTCTCGTTACTCGCATTCCCTTCGTGTTTGACTCCATCAATTCTGCGTTGTGTGTTTGTTGGTTAGACTAGTTTTGAAGAAGAGATCAGTTGATTTGAAGAGTTCACGATGAGAAGAGATCACATTGAGAAACAATCACATCGAGAACAGAACTCAAACAAACACAACTCACGCTCAATCAACACTCACATCCTATCAACACTCACACTCACACTCACAAAACTCTCCTTCAAGAAACGCTGGCAACACTCGCTCTCGCGCAACTCCTCATCGCCCACCACACTCGCCAGGAACTCGCTCAACTCCTGCGTCCTCTTGTCCAACGCCGCCTTGTTCATCTTCTGCAGCAGCTTCATCTGCTTGCCCGGCAGTCGCAGCTTGCGCGCCTTCTCCTCGTTCACCTTCATCAGCTCGTCCAGCAGCTCCCTACGCCTCACCACACCCCTCCTCGCTCACTTGAAGTGCGTGTAGCGTCGGTACACCGTCCACTTCACGCCGCTCTCGCTCTCCACGTCGATCTCGTACTCCGTGTAGTTCTTGCTGCTCGCTCCAAGCAGTACCACCTTCGTCGACTCCACGCCCTCGTGGAAGCGCACCACCTCCGCACGCGCCACCCTCAGCGCCTTCACGTCCGTCGTCTCCGCCACCTCGCTCTTCTCCTCCTTCATCTCCAGCGCCGCCAGCATCGCGTCCTCCACCGACACCTTCTCGCCCACGCCCTGCAGCAGGCGCACCACCAGGTTCGTTACCGACACGCTGTTGCACGCCACCACGCTCGCCTCCAGTCGCGGCAGCACCGCCGCCACCGTCTCGTTCAGCACCAGCGCGGGCGTGGAGTGGTCGTCCATCACGAAGCGCACGGAGCGCTGCACCGCCTCCACGGACACCACGTGCTTGTACTTGAGCACCTGACTCACCTGCTTGCTGGCGCGGTCGATCCACAGCAGGCGCGACGAGCCCACCACCAGCACGAGGGAGTCGTTCAGACGCACGTGCGCCACGTACTCCTCGTCCGTCGGGATGCCCGCGTTCACCTTGCTCTCCGTCAGCAGCAGCTGCCCGTTGCTGAGGTACGCGTTGAACGGCGTCAGGCACCGGTCCTTGTAGATGTACCGCGGCGCGCGCTTGCGCGCCAGCGCCTTCTCGATCTGCGTGGCGTTCTTCACCGTGTCGATGCGCTTCGTCGCCTCGTCCACCACGCCCACCACCGGCTTCACCACCAGACCCACCACGCCCTTCGTCACGCCGCCGATCGCGCCGAAGAAGCCCTTCTTCGCGCCCTTCACCGTATCCTTCACCACGCCCGTCACGCCCTCCTTCACGCCGTACAGCAAGCCGCCCTTGCCCGCCGCGCGGTCGTTCTTGTACTCCTCGCTCATCGACAGCGCGCTCAGCCCGTCCGCCACCGTGCCCGTGATCTTCCCTACCGTGTTCAGCACGCCGTACGCCGTGTTCATCAGCAGCGACTTGGTACCGCGGCCCAGCCCGCCGACGAACTCGCGCGGCGACTTCACCAGACCCTGCATCGGTTCGTAGAAGAACGCCTTCACGCCCGACGTGAGGTTCTCCGCCAGACCCACGGGATTCCCGAGGAAGTTGAAGGAGCCGATGATCTTGTAGAGCTGGCCCAGGAACTGCTTCACGTAGTGCAGCTTGAGGCGGCTCGCCAGGTCCTGCTGCGTCATGAACAGCGACTCCGTCACGAACGAGTTGAGCTTGATCTGTGAGTGGTCCACGTTGCCCAGCAGCGTGCCCGCCGAGTCGATCACCGCCTGCAGCGGGATCAGGAAGGGCAGCGAGGGCAGGATCGAGCTCGTGAGCGGGTGTGCGGGATCCATCTTGTTGGTCAGCGTCATCAGCAGCGGCTGCAGCTCCAGCTGCTCGGCGAAGAGCGAGGTGGAGTTGAGCGTGTCGTCGGGGATCAGCAGCGGCGTGATGAACTCCGCGTGGGCGTTGAGCTGGTCCAGCGGGCTCTTCTCGGAGAGCAGCACCAGGTCGAGCGGAAGGTCGTTGACGAAGGAGAGCAGCTGCGTCAGGATGTTCGAGTCGCAGTTCACCTTCATCTCCTGCACCAGCAGCGAGAAGTACTCGATGTACAGCACCGACGGGTGCGGCAGCAGGATCGTCGAGCAGTGGAACCAGTCCTTCTTCTCCGGGCCCTGCGGCGAGCCGAACAGCACGGGGAAGTGGCAGCCCAGGATCTGGTTGTCCACCTGGAAGGAGTTCACGCGCAGCTCCGCCGTCTTCTTGCCCGTCTCGAACTGCTCCACCTCCAGCACCACGTCGTTCACGCTCACGTACACCAGCTCGCGCGGCGCCGCGTTCACCACGCTCACCGCGAAGCCGCGCAGGTTCAGCGACAGCGCCGTCTCCACGATCTCGCTCTCCACGTCGAAGGACTCCCAGCTGGTCTGCACGCACGCGGCGTACGCGCGGCTCAGGCGGATGTCGCTCACGAGGTCGTTCTCGCGGTTGATGGGCAGCTCCACCGAGCACAACAACTGGTCCTCGCTCCGCGCCGCCTCCTGCCACACGCGCAGCTGCATCGTCGACGCGTTCACCGTGCATCCCGCGGGGAAGATGAACTGCTCGTCGAAGAACACCGCGTTGAGCGCGCCCAGCTGTGGCGCCACGAACTCGATCGACACCTCGTCCTCGCTCTCCAGCAGCAGCAGCAGCTCCTCCACCATCGGGGGCACATCGCCGCCGTTGATGGCGGACACGATGTGGCCCACGCGCACGCCCTGCCGGTCCGCCTCGCCGCCCTTCACCACGCGCGACACCAGCAGCGTGTTGCCCTCCTTCGCGAACTCGCAGCCGATCACCGACGACGCGCACTCCAGCGTCACCTCCTCCTTCGCGTACGGCTCGGGGTCCGCGACCACGTTGGTGGAGGCGGGGATGCGCAGCGTCGTCGCGCCGATGGCCGCCGTGGCGTACACGCCGTGCAGCTCCTGTGCGGGCAGCGGGATCTTCATCAGGTGCTGGAGCGTCACGCAGTACGACATGTTCTTCTCCAGGTCGTCGGTGCTCTCGTCCTCGTCCAGCGCCGACAGCTGGTCGATAGACAGCGAGCTGCCGAACGCAACGCTCGGCGAGGACTCCTTCTGCTTGAACACGCCGGAGTGCGTGGCGCGCGCCACCTGCAGCGAGGCGTCGCCCGTCTTCTTGCTCAGCGTCTTCTCGAGGTACGCCTCGGTGTGGAGGCGCTGCAGCACGCCCTCCAGCGCCTCTCTCTCGCGCGTCCACTGCAGCTTCTGGAAGACCAGACTGGCGATGGTCTTGTCCGCCGCGTTCACGAAGCACACGTTCACGTAGCCCACCAGCTGCTGCTCGTCGCTGTAGAAGGGCACCACCATGTCGTACAGCGTGTCCTTCTCCGTGTAGTCGCTCAGGTGCAGCACCGCGTGGCCCGTCACCAGCTTCTGCAGGTCGCTGCGCGCCTCCAGACGCAGCGTGAGGTCGTCCACCTCGTTGAACACCTGCCACGAGTTGAAGTAACTCACGTGCCCGCGGATGGCGCCCGTCTTGTACTCCTCGTTGTTGCCCTGGAAGAACACGCGGCAACGCATCATGCGTCCACAGCACAGGTCCGCGTCGTAGCAGTGGTGGATCTGCAGGAAGGTGGAGCGCGCCGAGGGCGGCAGACCGCTGCCGTTGCGCTCCTGCTCCTTCACGAAGTCCTCCACCGCCTTCGCCTTCTCCTCGATGTGGTCCGTCACCTCGCCGAAGCGACCCATCAGCTCCTTGCGGCTCTGGCTGAAGTACTGGAGCCGCGTGTGCAGGTCGGGCTTGCTCAGCAGCGAGAACTTCTTCTTCTTCACCTCCTCGATCACGATCATCTTCATGCTCTTCTGCATCTCCAGCGACACGCGGATCGTGCGCTCCGGACCGCTCATCGCGAACTCGCCCAGCACGCCCGGCTTCACCAGCTCCGTGCTCAGACGCACGTTGAAGTCCGTCTTGTCCGACAGCGCGCCCACCGCCTTCGCGTAGAAGTGCAGCTTCTGCGGCGCGTCGATGCGCGGCAGCGTGTACATGCGCGAGGTGAGCGGGAGCACTGTCACCGCCTGGTTGAAGGACGACTGGTCCTGCGACACCGTGATCACGTCCAGCGCCGTGTTGTTGCTGATGCAGAAGGGCAGGTAGTTCACGTCCTACGGGTGAGGCGTCCGCGCAACAGTCACCATCTTCTTCAGGAACACGTAGCACTGCGAGTCGATCATCGTGATGTCCACCTGAATCACCGAGTACGGGTGGTCCACGGGGTTCTCCACCTCCTCGCGGCTCCACACGTCGTACCGACTCACCTTGTCGCGCTTCTTCGTCATCTGAATCGACAGGTGTCCCGGCACGAGCTCAAATCCTTGCGACCACTTGTACTCCTCGCCCTCGATCTTCACCTGCACCGCGTGCTTGCCCGTCTTCGACGACCAGTGGAAGGCGCAGTAGCCCTCGCTGTCCAGCGCCACCTCGCTGTCGCAGTCCACCTGGCGCAGGCGCACGGGCTTGTCGATGCGGTTCATCACGATGTACAGCGGCGACAGCGTGACCACGAACGACCGCGCGAACAGTCCCGGCGCGCGCGTGATCGCCACGCCGAACGCCTTCTCCGGCTTGTGGCGGTCCTTCGCCGCGAGGGTCACCACGCCCGTGACGCCGAGCGTGTTGACGCTGAAGGACTCGCTGAAGTCCTCGTAGCCCGGCAGCGAGAGCCGGATGGCGTCGTTCTTGTCCTTCTTCTTCACCGAGATCAGCGCCGGCAGCGCCAGCGCCTCCTTCGCGCACACCACGTCGGAGCGGTTCTTCAGCTCCAGCGGCGGCGACGGCAGCGTGTACTCGAAGTCGGGGCTCTTCGCGTCGCGCACCACCACCGCCTCGCCCGTCTTGTTCACCACCCAGTAGTCGCAGAAGAGCTGCACCGTCATGGAGTGGAACGCGTTGCGCGCCGTGATGAACGACAGGTTCAGGTTCTTGAACTCGGTGCGCTTCTCCAGGTGCACCGTTCCCGACGCCATCTGCAGGTTCACGGCGGCGGCGTAGCTGCAGAAGGGGTAGGGGCCCTCCGTCAGACGCACCAGCACGCGGTAGCTCTCGTCCTTGGAGAACTTGCACTTGGACAGCGACACCACGCCGCCCTCCGCGATCGTGCCCTCCATCGCCGTGTTCTCGTACTTGTTCACCACGCGGTAGTCGATGGACACGGGCAGCAGGTTCTCGAACTGCGCCACGTCCGACACCACGATACAGAACGCGCTGCGCTGGTCGCGCGCGTCCTCCTTGTTCACCACCTGGCTCACCTCGCAGCTCAGGTACACGTAGTACGGGTCGTTCACGGTGCCCAGATTCACCATGTACGCCTTGTCGCTACGCTGCAGGTCCGCCAGCGCGAGGCAGCGCACGAGCTCCTCCTTGCCCAGGAAGAGCGCTTGGTTCTCCTCGCTGCAGACGCTCATCCACTGGCGCTCGCTCTTCTTCAGGGTGCTCGCCGTCACGTCGCCGTAGGCGATGTCCGCCTCGTTGACCCAGTTGCCGAAGGCGAAGAGCACGTCGATGGCGGTGTTGTTGCGCACGCTCACGTTGGAGCCGATGTTGATGATCTTGCGGCCCTGCTCGATGGTCGACTCGATGAATATCTCGCAGTTTTGAGTGTTATTGTTTTGAGTGTTCTCACTCAGCTTCACGAAGCGCGACTCCGTGCGGTCGACGAAGAGGTCGAAGGAGGGGTAGTCCGCCACCGCGAGGGACAGCAGGCGAGGCGGCGACTTACGGTAGGGCTGGTGGAAGTACTTGAGCGTGAGCGACGGGTGCGCGGGCAGCGAGGTCACGAGCACGTCGCTGCTGCACGAGGAGAGCGAGGAGACGGAGGTGGCTTGGAGGTAGTTCGTCTTTACCTGCTCCTTCTTCGCTTCGATCGCCGTCTCCTTCTTCATCGCTTCTTGGATGGCGTCCTTCCAGAGCTGCGCTTCGTCGTCGTTCTCGCAGTAGATTGTGAGCGGGTTGTGCGCCTCTTCCTTTTCATTGGGATTGCTTTCACCTTCACCATGACTGCTGTTACCCCTCACAACACAAATCGGGCTGAAAATGCACTCCCCATCCTTATCGCCCACCTCCACCGCATCGCTCCACACCAGCGGATCCGTCGTGTACAGCGAGGGAATGGAGTCGTACACGCGCAGCATCGGACGCGTGTAGTGCAGACTCACCCAGCACGTCCGCAGTCCCTCCGCAAAGCCCACGTCGGCGAGGCCCGCGAAGCACGGCGCGTCCTTCGTATCCTCCACCTTCTGCTCTCTGCGCTTGCTGTCCAGCGCGTTGATCCCGTTGTCGTTCACGATCTGGTAGGACACGGGCAGGCCCGTGCTGTTCCGGATGCCGATGAAGAACGATGCGCCGATGCGCTTCGTCGTCTCCTTGCAGTCCTGGAAGGCAGCCACACAGTGCACTGCGGTGGTCAGGAAGGCGGCGGACAGGTTCAGGTCCATCATCGCGGGCGTCGTCAGCGTGACGTGCGTCAGCGCGTTCTCCATGCGCGACATCTTGCTGCGCAACGCGGTCAGGCGCTGGATCTACAACTCATGACACGACGAATCACCGACCACGCGATCTCTGGGCTCCTGCACCAGCGTCAACTCCATCTCCCACTTCTCCAGCACCGGCTCCCACACCGTCAGCGCCTCGTTGTAGTACTCGGCGAACAGACTCATCGTCGTCGTCACGCTCAGCACGCCGTTGGCGCGCGTCACGTCGCCCGCCATGTCGCCCACCACCACCTGCATCACGGGGATCTCGTAGTCCTTCGTGTCGTTCACCACCGTCACCGACAGCGAGTTGATGATCGCCTTGAACGCGATGTCCGCCACCAGACCGTTGTCCACGCGCACCTCGCGTTCCGTGCGCTCGCCCTTCTCCGTGCGCTCCTTTTTCTCGCGCTTCTCCTCCGCCTTCACGTCCCGGATCAGCGTCCTCCGGTCCTTCGGCAGCAGGTGGTCGCACGCGTTCACGAACAGCCGCACGTCCAAAATGCCCACGCGCAGCTCCAGGTCGTGGTTGGTCATCAGCGTGCCCTCGATCTTCTGCAGGTTGTTGCGCACGTGCACGTTCATGTTGATGTCGAACGGAGTGATGGCGTCCATCATGCCCGGTGCGGGGTGGTGCTCGTCCAGCGGCGAGGAGCGGCACCCGCGGATGTCCGTGATGCTCAGCGCCGTGTCGATGTCGCGCGAGGGCGAGATGGCGGCGGAGGCGGCGATGGCGAGGGAGATCATGAAGGAGGCGGTGTTCTCCTTGGTGGCGTCCTCCAGAATGAAGATGGAGGGGTTCTCCACGTGCAGGTCGAAGGCCACGTTGGGTCCGAAGAAGCGGTCCCAGTCCACCGTGCGCTTGCCTTCCAGCACCTCCTTCTCCTCCAGCTTCCGCGTCTTCCTCGGAATCATCGCAGTGTCGTTCACCACGTTGCGCACCACCGCGTTGGCGATGTCGATGATGTCGTACATCCACGCCGTCGGCACCACCTTCAGCACGCCCACCGCCACGCTCACCTTCACGTCCAGCGGCTCTACCTGCTTCGCCGGGTTGTAGTTCTGCAGGTTGCTCAGATCGGGCATCTCGAAGTGCTGGACGGACAACAGGACGCTCACCGCGGGCTTGGAGAGCGCGCCGAAGGACAGCGGCGTGCGGTAGTTGGCGTGGATGGGGCAGTTCGCACGCGTGTCGTGGATGAGCAGGTGCGACAGCGACACGCCCGCAGTGATGTCGGTGTGATGGAGGTTGACGAAGGACTGGATCTTGCCGAGGTCGATGAGGCTGATGGAGTTCTAGAGTGGAGAGGCGTGCGAGTGCGTACCTGCAGCGTGCCCATGTTCTCGTAGATCACCTGACCCGTCTGCGCGCTGCTGTAGCCCTCCGCGCCGTTCAGCAGCTCCACGCACACGCCGTCGAAGCAGAACTCGCAGCGGAAGGAGAGGTTTGGTGCTGTCTTCTTCTCTGGACTCTTTGGAATCACGGGGGCGTGCAGCGACATGGACAGGCGAGGTGTGGTGGTTTTTGACGATGTTCTCGACTGTGGTTTTGAAGGCGTTATCGAAGAGGTGAGAGGCAACTTCTCAGAGGAAGACAACGCATCCGTCACCACCACCGCCTTCTCCTGCAGGTTGCCCTTCAATATCTTCACGAAGAAGGCGATCTGCTCCTCGTTCACCGCCACCGCCATCTTCGTGATGCGCGCGCTCATCTCCAGCGTGTCCGCCACCACCGCCTTCATCGCCAGGTCGATGCCGCCTAGCAACGCCAGGTCGTTCGTGCCCGCCGCCGTCACGAAGTGCGTCGTCGCCTTCATGTTGGTGATGGACAGCGACAGCGTGTTCAGCGTGTGTTTGAAGGAGGCGCGATCCACCGACCCGTCCTCGTTCCTGCGCGGCACGCTGTTCTGGATGGTCAGACAGCCCATCTCGAAGGTGGCGACCTCGGTGGACTGCGACGCCGTGGGTACTGACGCCTTGATGCTGTGCAGCACGAAGGAGATGTGCGGCAGGTCCAGCGGCAAGTCGCTCTTCTCCGTGATCAGGTACCCTCGTCCGATCGTCATCGCCGACTGGCGCAGTGTGCGAGCAATTGAAGTGCTGTTGCCTTCAAGCTCGTCATCTTCCGGAATGGTGTTGAGCTCGTCATCTTCTGGGATAGTGTCGAGCTCGTCATCTTCTGGGATGGTATCGAGCGCCGAGGACGACTCCTCCGGCTTGAACAGACGCAGTCCCTCCGCCAGCGGACCCGCCAGCACGTATCGCTTCAGCTCGTCCAGAATGCGCATCCGCAGACACACGGCGGGTGCCTGGATCGCGCCCTCGATGTCCAGTGGGTAACCGGGGTAGTCGGGGAAGCGCGCGTCGCTGAACAGCGTCGTCTTCAGCTCGATGAAGTGTCTGTTCTGTGAGTCTTGGGACTCCTCTGCATCCACGATGTCCAGAATGGAGGGGAAATTGCCGGCACCTCGACTCACGTCGCGGATCGACATCGTCTTCACGCGGAGCGCCAGCGTGACGGTCGCGGGACACACCGCCACTTCGGTCTGCACGCCCATCACCGTCGCGAAGAAGAGTCCCTCCCCGCGGTCCGTCACCACCAGCACGTTCATCGAGTGGAAGTCCACGGCGATTTGCACCTTCTTGCGCAGCCAGTCCCGCGGGAGCGCCTTATGCTGCTCGTTGCGCGCCACCCTGCTCGACTCGTGGTTGATCAGGTCCACAGCACGTGACTTGAGAACGGAGGAGTCGTCGTTGGTGGCTGGCAGGGTGTGTGACGACACGGAGCTGTGACGCCTCTTCGTTATCTCTGTCCTCTCGGGAGCGACAAACTGCATCAGGTGGTAGAGCGTGGGTCGGTAGGGCAACACTACACCTCACTCGCCTCTCTCACTCCCACCGCTCAGCGAGCCGAAACACACGTGCACGCTCACATCGCTGGACGCACTCGCGTAGTCTGGCGAGGACGGCTTCACGACGGCGACGGTGACCTTGAACAGGTCCTGCTCGGTGTCGCGGTCGATCTCGCCCTTCTCGTTGACCGTCCTGGACACCACCAGGAATCGCTCCTCGCGCTTGGAGAGGCTCTGCAGGCAGTCCTTCACCTCGATGCGGTTCAGACTGACCGCCACATCCGTGTCGAAGGTGCGCTGCTCCACGCTCACCGCCAGTCCCGCGATCGCCGTCTTCACGATCGCCATGTGCTCGTTGGCGGATGACACCTCCTCGATGAGGACGGAGACACCAGCGATATGGACAGCGACGGAGAGCAGGTGGCTCTGTTGGAGGTCGTCTTCGGGTGAGTTGAGTTCGGCGGTTAGCTCGTTCGAAGCGTTTCTATCTTCAGAAGTTGTGATCGTTTCATTCAGGTCAGGAATTGCTTCAGATTCTGTTTCAGAATCCCTCTTATCCACCGCCATCGCATTCGACGCCATCTGAATTGCCTGACTCTTCAGCGACGCGAAGTCCACCTCGCTGCTCTCCACCACCTCCCTCACACTTCTTCCAAACGCGCGCGCGAACCGCATCACCGCCAGGTACTTCTCGCGCGTCAGCCGCACACGCATCATCTCCGACTCCACCGCCACACGCGTCCTCGCAAATCCCACCTCCGACGGCGCAATGCTCAGCCCGATCGTCGCCTCCAGGTTGAAGTCGTCCACGATGTACAGGTTCCGCTCCTCCTGCACCTCGCGCCGCATCCACTCCTTCTCCCCGTTCGTCAGTAACACGTTCGCGCTCGACACGCTCACCGCCACGTTGTCGTAGATGTTCGTCGCGTCCAGCACGGCACCCGCCTCCACGCGCTTCGGGTCGCTGCGAATCGCCACGTCGCCCAGACGCACCACGATGCTGCGCGTCTCGTCCACACTCGCGCTGTTGCTCTCGGGCAGCACCACGTGCACCGCGCCCAGCCAGATGTCGTACCGCA
>ERZ1106923.304-NODE-304-length-20569-cov-17.010724_pt1 | contig 20569 bp, 23 predicted proteins | sample MGYA00403657_ERZ1106923 | MGnify/ENA primary metagenome ERZ1106923 (study PRJEB35170, sample SAMEA104062425) | human gut metagenome | biome: human gut; feature: human-associated habitat; material: faeces | place: Denmark | collected 2012-06-19 ...
GTCTTGTGTCCGCACTTGCGGCCTCCAGCAATCAAGTCAATACCCTAGGGAGAGTCAGAAATGGCTCTATTTTGCAAAACGGAGCAGCAAGGGCAAGGGCGCATACCATAATGAAAACAGAGTACCTTCAAAAGAAATCTAGGGCAGAGACGAAGTGAATTGACCCCCACGCGATTGCCATTTACCCTCTCTCCAAATACAGGGTCGATGACCCAGGGGTGTTCGATTCGGATTGCTCATTTGATTCGATTATGGAATGAGATGCCCTTGCGGAGTGTGTTTTGAGATGGAGACGAGGTTTGCGAGGGAGAGGAGAAGGAAAGGGAGTGAATGGTGACAACAGGTAGAATCACGATACGGCTGTTGTGGTGAACCGTACATGCGAGAGTAAATCTATTCACAAAGCTGCAGAGGGGCTTCCTGTCCTCACACCCACATGTTGCATTCGGTAGATCCTGTTCCTTCATTCCCTTCAGCACTCCATTCCACATTCATCCATCACAATGGCACATGCCTCTCCTCATGCTAACGAAAACGACCGGGAAGGGAATCGGGGCTCAACACGATCTTCTCCTTCCCCCACAGCTCCGGCACACCCTGTTCACTGCTGAAGGAAGGAAAGGGGAGAATTGTGTTATGGCCCATATGTGTAGCAGCAACCCAATTCCGGGGCTGCATCACAACAGAAAGAGCAGAATAAAACTGTAAACGCTATGAAGTTCGCCGTTATTTCTTTCTGTTGAGACTGGGGTGCGCCGGATCACCGTGTAGTCCTCCTCGCACTCGTGTCCGCGGGCTGTTACAATCCCAAGGCGCGCGTTCCGGATCTTGTGAAGACTCCGCAGCCGTACACCTACATGGAGAACAAGGAGCTCCCCAAGAACTACGATCCGTGAGCGATAGTGTCCTTCCTCATTTCCAGCCGTAACATCAACGGCCGCAACTACGTGACGGTCGCCAAGAACCAGCACATCCCTCAGTACTGCGGCTCCTGCTGGGCGTTCGCCTCGGCATCTTCCGTGTCGGACCGTATCAAGATGATGACGAAGGGTGCCTGGCCCGAGCGTGACCTCGCTCCTCAGGTTCTCCTGAATTGCGACGCGACTTCGGATGGTTGCCAGGGCGGTCATCCCCTTGCCGCGTTCAAGTACATGCACGACCAGGGCATTCCCGAGGAAGGCTGCATGCGCTACATGGCCCAGAACATGGAGTGCACGGACATCAACATTTGCCGCGACTGCGGTCACGACACTCCGTGCCACGCTGTGCAGAACTACACCAAGTTCTACGTGGACGAGTACGGCAGCGTTGCGGGAGAGAAGAACATGATGGCGGAGATCTACGCTCGCGGCCCCATCACCTGCACCATTGCCATTCCCGACGACCTGCTCGAGTACAAGGGCGGCGTGTACGAGGACACCACCGGCGCCGTCTCGCTGGACCACTCCATTTCCGTGCTGGGCTGGGGCGAGGAGGAGGGCGTGAAGTACTGGATCGCGCGCAACTCCTGGGGCACGCACTGGGGCGAGCACGGCTTCTTCCGCGTCATCCGCGGCGAGAACAACCTGGGCATCGAGGCGGACTGCCAGTGGGCGGTGCCGCGCGTGCCCGAGAAGATGGTGGTGAACAAGCAGATGAAGAGCAGCATGAACCGCGCGCGCTTCTTCCCCGAGCCCTGTCTGCTGGAGCGCAACGACGAGCCCGAGTTCCACATCACCTCGCCGCTTCCCTCCTCCTACATCAAGAACGAGGACCTGCCCGAGAGCTACGATATCCGCAACATCGACGGTCGCAACTACGCCACGTGGGAGAAGAACCAGCACATTCCTCAGTACTGCGGCTCCTGCTGGGCGCAGTCCTCCACCTCCGCCATCGCCGACCGCTTCAACCTGATGCGCAAGGGCGCGTGGCCCACTGTGGAGCTCTCCGTGCAGGAGGTGATCAACTGCGGCGACAGCGGCAGCTGCCACGGCGGGTGGGAGTGAGTGCGTGCCGTAACACGTAGTTGGGACAGCGGCGTGTTCGAGTACGCGTACAAGCAGGGCATTCCGGACCAGACGTGCCAGGTGTACGAGGCGAAGGACAAGGAGTGCAACGACATGAACCGCTGCATGGACTGCGAGCCCGACGAGCCCTGCGTGGCGGTGAAGGAGTACAAGCGCTACAAGATCAGCGAGAACGGCTCCGTGCGCGGCATCGAGAACATGAAGAAGGAGATCTTCGCGCGCGGTCCGCTGAGCTGCTCGATGATGGTCACGCAGTCCTTCCTGGACTACACCGGCGGCGTGTACGAGGACCAGGGCGATCGCAAGCTCGGCGGTCACGCCATTGAGATTGCCGGCTGGGGCAAGACGGAGGACGGCAAGGAGTACTGGATTGGTCGCAACTCGTGGGGCACGTACTGGGGCGAGGACGGCTGGTTCCGCATCGCCATGGGTCAGAAGAGCCTCGGCATCGACTCGCGTACGTGCTACTGGGGCGTCCCTGTGATTGATTTCTACGGCTGTTTGTTAACAAAGACGTCACATGTTGATGCTGTCCATGCCTTCGTGCATCATCGTGGACACGCTGTACTCCAGACTGCCCGTGCCGCCCTCGATCGAGTGCATCAGCGGGATGGCGATGGAGCTCTGCGTGTCGTGAGGAGGCGGCTGCTGCGTCGGCGCGCCCAGCGGAAGCGACTGGATGAAGAGGGGCTGCTGGACATCGGGCGTGGTCTTCGTGAGCTTGTCCAGGTTCTTCTTCCTCGCGTCCTGCGCTCTGCCGATCTTGCGCAGCTCCACGCGCTGCTTCTTGAGCATCTTGTTGATCATCGTCGCTCGCTTGAGCTGCGCATCTAGCTTCATGACCTTCTCCTACGCGTCAACGTGCATGCAATGGAATACGCGATATCGGTTCTGTAGCCGCAGGATCTTCTCGCGGAGATTGTGCTCGATCGTCGGCTCGTTTCCCGCCGCGTTGTGCCACACCGCCTCGTGGTGCTTGAGACTCTTCGGGGAGGAAAAGGTCCGGTTGCAGCCCTTGTACGTGCACTTGTAGGGATCGTCCTCCGTGTGGAGACGCATGTGAATTTCTACCCACTCAACGACAGCGGACACGGCCAACCGAGATAGCTCTTTGTTTTGAAGCACTTGTCGCATTTGGGGAATGTGCACTTGAACGGCTTTGTGGGGTTGTGGGACATCTCGTGACGCTTCAGGGCACACTTGTCGGTGAAGCTCTTCCCGCAGTCAGGGAAGGAGCAGGTGAACGGCTTCTCTCCCGTATGGATCCTGACATGTCTACGGCATGAGCAGCCGAACGCGACGATACCTTTCCAGCGCCCACTGCGAATCGAAGGAGCGATCGCAGCCCGTAAACTGGCACGCATATCGTCGCGGCCGTTTGCAGGGCTTCTGCGGCTGTCGGCGCTGCAGGTAGTTTGTGTTTGCCTGCTTGTTTGGAATCACGGAGGAGTACACTTGCACGCCGGCGTCTGGAGGCGCGATTCCTTGAAGTGGAGCGATATCTTGATTTAGAATGTAGGAGCTCTGAGGCTGGGAGAAGGGGGCCATTACAGGAAAGGACACACCGCTTCGATTCACCATTTGATTTGGCTCCGTTCCCTGCAGTGCGGAGGTGCTCTTGGGCAATACCGTTCCAGGGAAAGCAAAGTTGCTATTCCTATGGATCAGAGAGGGTACTGACGCATTACATGGCAATGGATGAATTCGGATCGATTCGTGTTTTCCTTTTTGGCGAGTGACGAAAATGGGAACGATTTCAACAAACACGAAACAGGACGACTGGTATGCTATATGTTGTACGTGGTTCTAAAGGAGCGCTTGTGGAAGTACGTTCGTCTCCGCATGAGCATGATGATGGTGGACACCACGGTCAGGCACAAAAACAATATCTAGGAATCATAAATTGAAAATAGAGCACACCAATGCTTCGAAATGGCTGATCTCTTGCCTCTTCTGGATCTCTTGCCTCGAGCAGGAAAGCACCTACAGAGATGAAGCGAAGGAGGAGTCTCCCACCGTAATGTACGACTCCCGCTCTTCCCCGTCCACCCTATGACTAACCCAAAGAGAGCGAAAGGAACAGTCGGATGCACTTGTTCTCCTGGATCCATCCCGTTTCGCTGCACTTCTTGTCTTCCTACACCTCATCCTCCCCCTTTGTGTTCTACGAGCTTGTTGCTCACGCAGTTCAAGCACTTCCCTATCGGCACGCAGTTCACCTTTTCTCTACGCGTAAGGAGCTCCATCAACAGCCACTCTTCATACTGGGCAACAACGAATGACAGGATAGACAGAACGAAAAGCAGATTCCGCATACAGTATAGGAGAATAGTTGAAGGAATTGTCTCTGGGAATGGGTGGGTGGTGCTGTCTATGATAACCGGTACGTGATGCTTTCAATAGCCACCTCATGATGTCGTTGATTATAACCTGACTGTGATTGGTCTCCACAATCACCTCTTAACACCACCATCACATGCAACAAACACCAGACAATGTACTATCACTTCGTCAAGGGTTCGAGAGACTTGTTTCGGGGGACAGCTGCGTCGAGCAGGTAATCGTGGACTCGTCTGCCGCTGTTGACGTGATCCGAAGGTAGAACGACGAAGCAGGCAGAGCAGGCACTAGTCGTGACTCCCGACACCCACTCCCACAATACACGATGAACGTGTTGTCCTCCTGAATCTCCGTGACGCTGTACTCCCGCGCGGTGTCGTATGAAACAAGGTCGATTCTACTCGTCACGCGTCGCGTTCTCCACTACAAGTAGTCACTCCAGTTGTACGTCGCGTCGCCCGAATCGATGATCTTGAACTGCTGGGGGTACGAAGGCGCCTCCGTCGCTCCCGCCGTCGGGGCGTCTGTGCCCGTGTAGCGAGCCATGTACACCACGCCGAGATCTCCGCACATGGCAACAGCGTCGTTCAGAAGCGAGAAGGAGTCGGCCAGGTCCGTCGCCGGACCCTGTGCGCCTTGCGCTCCCGTCACGCCAGGAATGCCCGTCGGTCCGGCAGCGCCCGGAGCGCCCGAAGGGCCTGGAGCGCCCGAGGGTCCTTGCTCGCCCGTCGGTCCCGTCGCGCCAGGCGCACCTGTGGGTCCCTGCGGTCCCGTTTCTCCAGTGGGTCCCGTCGGTCCTTGAGGTCCCGTCACTCCCGTCGCGCCGCGCGGTCCTTGAGGTCCTTGGGGTCCTTGAGGTCCAGCAGGCCCGGGAATGCCAGTGGGTCCGGGAGGTCCCGACGGTCCTTCCGGTCCAGCGGGTCCAGACTCGCCCTCAGGTCCTTGCGGCCCCTCAGGACCCGTAGCGCCTCTCGCTCCCGTCATTCCCGTGGCTCCTGTAGCTCCCGGCTCGCCCTCAGGTCCTTGGGGTCCCGGCAATCCGGGCAATCCGGGTCTGCCGCGCGGTCCTTGTGCGCCAGCGGGGCCTTGGGGTCCCGTAGGTCCCGTCACTCCAGGCTCGCCTTGAATTCCTGGGGGGCCTTGGGGTCCTCGCGGTCCCTCTGCGCCCGTGGGTCCGGTGGGTCCGGTGGGACACGTCACGCAGGGAGTGGGGGTTACAGGACAGACGTCGGGACGGACGAACTCGCCCTTGTAGCAGACGAAGCCCTCGGGCACGGGGTGGGCCTCGGAGGCGTGTCCGAGGTGGCAGTTGATCCAGTGGTCCGTACAGCGGTCGTTGACGATCTCGCGGTCGGCGGTGGAGCAGATGACGCCGCAGAAGGTGCAGGTGTCGTTGGGGTAGACGAGACACGTGGTGTTGGGCACGAGCTGGTTGTCGAAGCAGGCGTATCCAGTAGGAACCTGGATGGGGCTGGAGATGGAGTGGTCGATGCAGACCTCGTAGTGGTCGCTGCAGCCGTCCCCTGAGGGAATGCCGAGCCAGTCCGTGCAGCGCAGTCCGGACCACGTGCACTCGTAGGGAACGGGCTCGCAGGCGCAGGAGGAACGCGGAACGAGCGTGCCGTTACGACAGCGGTAGTCAGCAGGCACCGCCTCGATGCCGTCGGTGAGGCCGCTGGAGCAGGTTATGTTGTAGGACGTGCAGTCGTCCTGGTACCACCGTCCCGTCGCGTCCACGCAGTGCGTGCCCGTCCAGTCGCAGGTCTGGGCATCGCAGGAGGAATCGGGAACGATGGTGCTGTTGCGGCACTTGTAGCCCGACTCCACCTCGGTGATGTCCGTCAGGAAACCGTTGTTGCAGGACTGGACGAAGGCGGAGCAGGTGTCGGCGACCTCATCTCCGTGATCGTCCACGCAGATGAACCCCGCGAAGTTGCAGTTGGGACACCTCGATGGCGGGATGAGCGCTCCGTTGAGGCAACGCTCGTTCGTCAGGTTGGCTCTGGTGACCACTCCGTTGATGCAGGTTTCGATTGCCGTTGTGCACTGTCCCGTAACCACTCCGTCCTCTGCCATGCAGCGAATGCCCTCCCAGTTGCATGGCGGGTTTGTGGGTTGCTCAGTTGGAGTCGTTGTGGGAACTGCAGTTGTTGGAGCTGCAGTTGTGGGCGCTTCCGTTGGAACTGCAGTTGGAGCCGTCGTCGGCGCAACAGTCGTCGGCGCTTCCGTCGGAGCAACCGTTGTCGGCCTTTCAGTTGGAGTGACAGTCGTGGGCACAGTCACGGGATCGTCCGTAGGAACGTCAATCGGATCGACCAGACTGTCACAAACGCTATAAAGGACTTGATTTCCGTTGAGACACATAGTCCTTGGAGCCGTCTTCTGAGGCTGTGACCACAGGTAGTTGTCGCAGATTCGAATGTAGCCTGTACAGGTATTCTCCACGATGGTACCGCCCGCAGTACTGCACGCCACTTCGTTGAGCTCGTAGCATTCTAGGAGTGAGGGTTCTTGTCAATTCGGACTCGAAGTCGATACAACAGCCGATACAATCAGGAGCAACAAAGCCTTGCTTAGTATCATCCTATCGATATGAATATGTGTGCTTCTTCTCTGGAGTCACGACATTCTTTGACAGGATTCTTCGCTTCGCTTTGCCTTCAGAAATGAGTCGGGTACTGGGAGTCATGACGAATACTTGAAGAACTCCCCTATTCCCAACCAATTCTGAGTGGAGAGCGGACCCACAATTACCACCAGCATTTCACTTTCACTTGTCTGACCGTTTGACAGAGCGATTTGAAGAAACAAGCACACATGAAAGCTAGGTTCCAGTGACGCAAAAGGAGCTCCACCGATTACGCCGTCTGCTGCTCCTGCTTCAACGTAGCATACGGAACGGACTTATCGATATAGCGACGACAGAAGCAACACTTTGTTCCTGTGAATGATGGGAACGAACACGCACACATACCGGGTTGTTTCTTGCTGACCGTTTTCCGTCTCCAATCGAGAAGACACTCGCTGCAGAGTCTGTGGTAGCACGGCAGCAATACCATATCGGCAACGTTATACAAGCAAATCGGGCATATGCAGTTCTCTTCTTGTTGGTCCGGAACGCAAACGGGTTTGATGTCGTTCTTTGATTCTTTATCTAGTATTTTCTAGCTCCATTACAGCTCCCAAAAGCAATGTACGTTGAATTCCCCGGAATTGATCTTCTTCACCGCCTTTCGGAATCGGTTGAACTGCTCGACATAGGCTTTGTAGCTATCGCGTTACAACGAATGGACACGCCCATACCAGTTCTCGTGATACGTTATCGCCTTCGTTCCCTCGAACTGAAAGCAGACGACGGGATCGTTATCCTGTATTGTCGAATTGCAGAAGACGCACTTATCGGACGAGTTCCTTTGCATTTGAACAAACAGAAGTGAAAACTGCAAACTGATTACGCCTTGGCAGAGAGAGTAGACAATCCATGACTCACTGCAAGTTCATCCAATTAGCAATGAATAATGATCACTCAGAATCATTACGCTCCAGGCGGAGCAGTCCTAGCAACTATCATTCATCCACATTCTATCGTAAATTCCGAAGCGATTGTTGTACAGAGACGAGCTGCAACAGAAAATGAGCGACTTGGGCGCGGGGGGTATCGATGAGCGCAGGATCACGACTTTATTATCACTATTCAACACAACTTCTGGAGGGGTACATAGGGTACTCAGAATGTTCTGGTACTTATAGTACGGGTGGTTCAGGGTATATCTCACATTCGCAACATAGCCACCGCCGGCGGAGGGCTGGTCGGCGGAAACGTGACTGGAATCGGGAGAAAGCACAACCCACTTCTTTGCAGGAACAATTCCAACAAAAGACTGCGTGCTTCGGGTGTTCGGTCCGTCACCACTTGCCGTTCGCGGTTTCGTCGCAGAAGAATCGACATGAACACTGGAGCTCTTAAGAGCAGTGTTCTCTCTGCTGCGAGAAACCGTACTTGATGGACGATCTAACTCCACCTTCACTCGTCTCTCTACAGCGGTGAGGAAGGAAAAGAGAAAGGTACTCTTGTACTTCGTTTTACGGAGGTAGCGACAGTAGTCGCACACGTGAAAAAGGACGTTCGAGTTCGGATTCACAAAATGATCACTTGATTTCACCTTACGGCACATCGAGCATTTTACCGTCTTCACATCGGAGGGATGATCGGAACGGGACTCTACAGGTGCACTATCCATCAATTTCCACTGGTCAATGCAAGCTAAACACCACTAAAGTAAAAATGATTTATGGTTTCATTCATACCGAGCGAAACGCCCATCGTAATGGCTGCGAATTACCCTGTTTTTCTTGCGTAGCCCAACGCCTTCTTTTCGAGGGGGTGCTCTCCGTTTGTTTTGTACCGAGTTTCGTGAATTGTGGTGCGTTTTGTGCGTTCCATGGCCCTCTTCACGTCCGCTGAGGCAACAAGAACGAGTATTGTTTCTCATAGGGGTTGAATGCGTGGGGGTATTGCGGATGAAGTCGTTTCTCCTTTCGCAGAATGGGGAGCAGAGGGTCCTCGAAGGCCCATGGTACTAGTGGTGGAGGGTTTTGTGTTGAGAGGGTGACAGAGATGCTGTATCGGATGTACTGGATATGGAAGGAAAAGGGGAAACGGACATGATGACGGAAATGGAGGGGATTTTGGTTGAACAACGAAGTGGTGCACGTACAGTAGTGTTGTAAGGGTTGTGATTGGTGTGGTTGGGTCAGTGGTGCACACGAGGAAGTAGGGAGAGCGTAGTGAGGAGCATCATCACGGTGTTGAGGAGATTGGATGTTGTGCTGCTGAGAAATGAATGGTCAGGGAGAGTGCAAGGTGCGATGGGGTGCTGGAAAGGGACGGGAGGGTGAGTAAAGTGAGGACACTTCGTGTGTCTTTGCCTGGAATTGTGACGTAGATATGATTGTGTTTTGTTTTTCATCAACGTATATGGAGAATCACCTCGGCCATTCAGTCAATGTCATGAACGGAAGCAACTGTGAAAATGAACTGTTTGTTATCTATAAATCATTAGTGTAGTATCACAAATCACATAACTAACGAAGAAGACAATGCACTTGAGTTTCTTCTTTTTACTATGATCATTACCAATTACACTGTTCCTGTATATAGCATGAATAGTGTAGAGGAACTAATCAAGCAAATAGTCTCGTCTGCTATGATTTCCAGTGATGACTGTCGTTCGAGCTGTTTGTCGTAATGTTTAACCTTCTAGCAATATGCGGAGAAAATGGGATGAGCATTCACTTTGATAAGTGCGTCCATAGCTGTTGTTCTATGTGCTTCAAGGAACTGATGAACGTATAGCGTTTTTCATTCTGATTATTCTTAGAGAAAACACGAGTGTCCCCTATGTCGTGCTTCCTTCTCTAGAGCGATTAACAATAGAGTGCCAATCAAAGTCATCGATTATCCTTAGGAGCTGATCGAGATTGTTATGAGACTCTTTCAAAATAGTTCAACGGTTAAGTAAAGGGTTTCGGTTAATTCCTAGGACCCCTCTTTAATTCGGGATAGCCTAATCTTAACAAATGTGGTGGTATGAAACCGTGCTGATGGCTAGATACAGAAGAATGTGTGCCTTCTTCTTCATGTTCTCTACACAAATCACTCTTGCGTTCCTATTATATGTGACACTTCATCGTAGATATTGGACGTCTTGTCATCCTTATCAGCGAAGATCGACACTTCGGCATTCTTGAAGTATGCTGCAGAACGTGTCAACTCGAACACTACGTTTTCTCCAAATGAGCTCTTCCGGGCGCTGATTCCGTCAAACGATGTCACTGTGGACCGCAATGACAATTGCTTCTGGGTGACCGAGTCAGGCAAACTATCATGGCTGTTCTTCTTCAACGGATTGCGATATGAAGGAGCATGCGAATCATTAGCCTCTTGTCCTCCGGGAATGCACTCCCCAAACGGCGACGGAGTGCTGCACTTCCCCAACGGGTACTGCATCAAAGCCAACTTCGTCCACGGCTGCCCTTCAGGCACGTGCGTGGTTCGCTTTGACTCCGGACTGGAGTGTTCGATGACCATAAAAGACTTCCCGCCCTCTCTCTATTCCCTCCATCCTCAGGGAGTTTCGTCCTGGCTGGATTGCGGTCTCAGCCGCTTCGGGTCCTCGATCACGTCGATCTCATACAACAACACACACTTCGAGGACCCCGAGCTGAACAATCTGATCTTGCACCTTAACGTCTTCCAGAACGAGCTGGTTCTCGACGTCGACGACCTCGCCTCCCACGCCTTCTTCCTTCCGGAAGAACTCAAGCCGTGCGTGCAGCTGCGATCGTTGGCGTTCACGCGGCATGACGTGTCGTCCGTCGCGTACGCGATTCAGGACAGCTTGGACCTGTTTTCGCCGTACTTCTCGTGCTATGCGGACGACGCGTGCGAGTGTGACAGGGACTTGTGTCGATTTATCGCGGAGTGCTGCAAGTGTGACTCTGAATGGGGATTGCATATGGGATTGAGGGAATTGGATCTTGGAGCAACGAACGAACTTGAAGATATTAAGATAGGGGTGAAGAACGTGAATGAGTTGAGAGAAAAGGAATTGATTGACGGGCTAACGAAGGAGAATGAGTTGATAATGAAGGAAGACGCGACAAATATAGCAATAACTGCGAACAATTTGGCAGCGAAGGAGGATTTGAAGGACACAACGCCCCCGCGAGGACGAGCCAGCACCATCGAATCGCTGCAACTCCACCACATTCCCCTCAACGCCATCGACATCACGGCATTCAGCGACAACATCACATCACTCGTGCTCAACGACGTCAACCTGACCAGCACCGACTCCACGCCAATACATCTCCCCCAAATCGAGAGCATTGTCATCCGAAGTGCGTGTCGCTCGTTCCACTCACATTCAGATTGCCGTGTGACTACGCTCGTCTTCGTCGCCGACTCCATTCTCTTCTCAATACCACAACCTTCAGCGAAGTCGCAGCGATCCTTCTCGCACTGCACTCGCCTCCAAATCGAGCACTGTCACGTGCTGCGAGCCCTTCGCATCGACGACAACGCCTTCTCCAGCGCCTGCGCCATGACAATTCGAGGTGCGTGAAGCAGTCTGTCTTCATCATAGACTGTCCCAAGTTGTGTGACTTGAGCGTCGGAGACGGCGTCGATGCATCTTCCTTTACCCTCGATCGTACTCCTCTCAAAACCCGATCACGTGTAGTATTTAGAGAGTTGGACCTTTTTTCTGTTGGTTCCAACTCGCTCAATTCCATCACCACGCTCGAATTAGGTACGATTTCTGCCATCGTCTCACATAGCCATTCCTTCATGCTCCTATCTGACCGTTGGAACAAACTCCTTCAAGAACTGCACACTGCTGGACCTGAAGGCGGCGTTTGTGACTCCTCCGAAGAAGAGCGCTCACACACCGGCTTTGAAGATTGGGGACCACTCCTTTCCCAAGTGCTGCTTGCAGATCAGTCGTACGGGAACCGCGGTTGCGTCACGCATAGTGCAACTCATGTACGTGCAGGAAGCCGTGTTCGGCACCGATTGCTTCCAGTACACCAAGTCGCTGAACCTGGCGAGTGGACGCGAGTGGCGTGTGTTACCCCTAGTGTTGCCCTCTCTGCGCGAGCTCACGGTGGGCGACAACGCCTTCCAGTTCTCCCTGCTGTGTCCGGTGGATTATCTGAGTGAGCAGCCGGAGCGGAGAAACCCCAAGTCACCCGAAGAACGCGTCGTCTGTGAAAGTGGGAGAGGCGAGAGGGTGTAACGTGTAGCATGCAAGTACCTCACTTCGCTGTCCTTCGGCGCGAATTGCTTCAGTCTCACGCGCATCCTCTTCTTCAAACGTCGGGCTGGTGGGCCGAAATCATGCTTAGATTTGGAGTACCTGACGCGTCTGCACTTTGGACCCAAGTCCTTCGCGTCTGTCGAGAGCGCCGCGTTCGTCGACCTCCCAGCACTGAAGGAGCTGGTCGTGGAGGCGGGGAGCTGCCCGCAGCTGAGGGCGCTGCTGGTGCGTGACGTGAAGTCTGTGCGCTTCGAGGACGGGAAGACGCCCTTCCCAACGGTGCAGCACTTTGTGGGCAGCGAGGAGGCTAGGAACCAGTTCCATATTGCGAGTGCGGATGCGCAGTCCATATGCATGAATAAGGAGGCTTCAAGGAGCATGGAGGGTGGGTCACAACCCGTGCTCTGGAGAGAGAGCGACTTCTTTGACGACAGACCCTTGCCGTCAGAATAGGTCTAGAGTGCAGATACTACGTGATGACCTGTGGTTCCCCTTGACAATTAACACCCCTATTTTTCAGTTTTGTCGTTATCTCTGCACTCAAAGGAACTGTTTGTTCTCCACGCGACTCAAACAAACACAACAACACACCTCGTCGAAATCAACATTGACCGAACCGAAGGCGCAGACGTTCTCGAGCACAGTCACGTGGTCGTCCTTCATGGGCAGCTTGTAGCCGCACTTGCCGACGAGAGCGAGACCAAGACCCTTCACGCAGTCAGCGTCGTAGTTGGCAGGGCGCTGCTTCATGGCGAGCTCAGCGAGCTTGTCGTCCTTGAAGTAGGCACGAGCGAGACGGTACACGCTGATGTCCTTCTTCGCCTCCTCGAACACGAAGTCCTTGTAGTTCTCCATGCCGTTGGCACCGTTACGAATAGCATCCCACTTGGCAGTGTCGCGGGCAGCGTCCTCGTACTTCACGCAGGTGCCGGTGTCGGGACGAGTGTGCTGGGGCTGGAAGTCGCCAATGAACTCCTTCACGGGCAAGTCACCCATCGTGCGAATGTCACCGAATTGAGAGACGTTCTGGTCGGTGTGCTTGGCAACGGTGTCGTGCACAGTCTGGTACATGTCCTTGAGGCTGATGTCCGCTCCCTTCTTCATCACCTCCTCCATCCACATGTTGTCGTACCAGGCGCTCAGGCAAGTGCCCATGGACTTTCCGTTCACCTTGTCGTGAGGAGGGCAGTTGCACATCCAGGCAGAGTGCTCGGTATCAGAACCGGTCATGGCGTACACGTTCTTGCCCTTCTCGAGCTTGCGGAACATGGAACCAGAGTGGCAGGCCTCGAAGTAGAAGACCATCTGCTTGTACTGCTTGTTCTCGTACATCTTGTTGATCGTGTTGATCAGCACGTCGTCGCTCAGCTCGCTCTTGCCGACCTCGCAGAAACCAATGGCACCGTGGTCCATGTAGTACACGAACACAGTATCCTCGGGACCAGACTCAATCACCTTGGGGTTCTCCATACCAGTGAGCTTCTTGGCCTCCTCCTTATCACCAGAGAGAGTAGCCATGAAGAGCTCAGCGCTCACCAGGTTGTCACCGTAGTCCATGTGGGGTCTGCACTCAGCAGCGTAGTCCACACCGGGACCCTCGGGATCCTGATCGGTGAAGATCTTGCCAGGGAAGGGGTTGCTGGGATTGTCGAAGGTCTTGTTGAAGCCCATGTACACAATATGGTCCTCAGCAACACCAGCCTGATGCAGGATGTCGAAACCTCTGCAAATGGTGGAGGTAATGCAGTAGTTACCCCAGCCAGAGTTTCCAGACACGAAAAGGGCCCACTTGTCAGCAGAAGCGATGCTGAGCAGGGCAATCACCAAAAGAAGGGATCTCATCACTTACAAAGAAGAAATTATGCCACAATCATCTTTTCGGGGCGTTTCATTGTGTTTCCCACATGACGCACTCCAAAATCGCCCCTTCTTTTCGACTTCCACGATTCGCTGTCTTTTCGATAATCCAAAACGGGCCGAAATACGGAATTGGATCCAACAAACAGGACAATCCTTCTTCACTTCGACCGGATTAGGGAGCAGCAGCAAAATAGCGCCACCAATCAGCAGAACGACGGGCGTGAAGAAGTCAAACTGGTACCAAATACGCATCGTCTTTTCGAAGGAGTAGCACGAGAAGGCGCCGAGCATGAATGTCTTCACCATGTTACACATCGCAATGCCGCCGAACACGTACGGCTTCTCCATCCACGTTCCCTTCACGTGAGGCCAGAACTTCTTCGACGCCATGCGGCCCACGACGGTCATCAAGGAGGCCAGGCCGAAGGCGCAGTAGTAGGCGGGGTAGAAGCCGTGCCAGAAGGCCGAGACGATGTACACGTACAACTGGTTGAAGTTGCTGCGCTCGTAAATGCACATCTGGAGCCACTTCTGGATGCGGCAGTTCCAGTAGTGCACCGTCTTTCCGAAATCGGAGGCCAGCTCGAAGTGGACAATGTCCACGTTGGAACAGCCGTCCCACGTCTCGTGGTCCTTCACCTCCTTGCGGCCGAATCCGTTCACCACGCAGATGCTCTCGCCAATCTTCCACATTCCGAAGTAGCGGCAGCGGTAGCCCAGCATCGCCACGTAGAACACAACGAGACGCACGACGAGCGGCTTCGCGCCGAACGACTCGGTGAGGAAGTAATCAATCGGCCAGTAGCTGTTCGCGAGCACGTAGAGACCCAGACCCACGACGCCGGTGACGAACATGCGGAGCGCGGGGAGGTAGCGCGACTTGGGGAACCCGTTGGTGTACTTGTCGCTGCCGATCACCTCGTCGTACTCGTGGTAGAAGAGCGTCGGGCCGCCGAAGATGCCGGGGAAGTGGAAGATGAAGCAGTAGTAGTCGAAGAGCGAGGGCATCGACGTGATGTAATGCTCCTGGCGGCGCTTGTACACGCGGCTCATGCGATCTCCCTTCGTCGCGCCCTCGTCCACGTTCTTCTACTCCTCACACGCATTACATTATCCTTTACGCGATCATAAATACCGTCGTAGCAGCCCCACGCGAACATCTGGAGCTTCGCGATAATCACCATTTCGTACGTCGTCGCGTCGAGCGTGTAGCTCATGTAGTCGGTCAGCATCATGTGGAGCGTCCTAGGATGGAGGGTTTTCCGAGAGCGTACATGCCAGACAAATAGCCGAGCGAAAACACGAAGACGTAGTGCGGCTGACGCTTCGGGTTGCAGTACCGGACGATCAGATACACGATGGTGGACGAGATGAGACAGTGGATCCAGCTACGCGTTTAGCCCTGCCACGACGAGACCCACCTATAGGAGAAGCAGAACTGGAGAATGAACACTCCCGCCACAAGGGAGTAGGCCTTGCGAACGGTGAGGTTCTTGATCCACGTCTGGAAGTAGGCGAGAGGGAAACTCAGGAGAAGCGTGAAGATCATACGCGCCTACGATCAAGTCCCGAAGCAAGGCAAACGTAATCGTCGCGGATGCCGAACTCGGCGCACATGGAGGCCACGTACGCGTCCACTCTCGGGAAGCGGAAAAGCACGGTGTACTGGGCGATCTACGGCTGAGCGAGGCGGCGAGCGCGTACATTTTCAAACCAGCTGCAAGCTTGCAAGAAACGCTCCATAGACAAAAAGGACTGTGTCTGCACGGCTCTCCCAAAATGGGGGCGTTTTTGCGTTTCGATACGGATTTGGAATCCGCCTTCTGGAAAGACGAAATACCTCAATCCAGACGTGAGAGTGGGTGGGAACGCGGATTGCGTGGGGTAGCGCGCCCATGAAGAATGAGTGAAAGAAACAGACGACACACAAGAGGTAGGTTGAAACACGATCATTCTTCTAAAGAGATCAATAGAGAACACAGCGTGTGGTTAACACTTAACGAGAGGACGCAAACAGCTCCAAGTCACGTTTGGCTTCTCTCACGTGCGAGATAGGTAGGGCGTGATAGAGTTCCAGTTCGAAGAATCCATTCAGAATGATGAGCCGCACACGCCGCTCGGGGTCGAAAAGGTTGTTCGCCGTCACCATCTTCCCATTGCGTAACCGGATGCAGAAGTCGCTGCGCGGGCGGATGCATCGAATCACGCCGTGGCACAGATCCTTCTCCTCCTCGCTCCAAATCTTCACCTCCTTCCCGATCCACCACTGCGACGGCTTCGTCCGCAGCTTCCGCAGCAGGAACCGGTAGTGCGACTTGTCCATCTCGTACTCCTCCAGCGCGCCGTCCGCCGCGTAGCAGCCCGTGCACAGCTGCGAGTACTGCGACGACCGCGGGCGGCTGGTCGGACACGTGTCCAGGTAGTCCGACACGTTCATGTGGATCGACACGTGCGTCGTCCACTTCATGCCGTGCTTCGCGTGGAGGTGGCGCGACAGGTTGCACGGGCGCGGGAACACGCGGCCGCAGTAGGGGCAGGAGCACGGACCCTCGTCCGACTTGACCAGCTGCGGCGCGTCTTCCTCGGAGGTGCGGCACCACGGACAGAGAAAACTGGTGATGGTCGCCAGCTTGCGCGAGTCGATGCCGACGCAGGAGGTGTGGTACCACACGTCGCAGCGGTCGCACTGGATGAAATGGCGCTGCGGCATGAACGGCTGGAAGCAGAAGCAGTGGAGCTCCCCGCGGGAATACTGCTCGACGCGCAGCAGCAGCGTGCTCATAAGCAGCGAACACTCCTCCTGCACGTGCTTCTCCTCCTTCACCAGCATGCGCTCCACGCGACTCACCACGCTCATCATCAGCTTGTTCACGTCGCGCACCAGCGACGAGTAGCTGCACCGGCGCGCGCTCAGCACCGTCGACACGTACTGCTTCAGCAGCGCTTCGCGTCTCGCCGGCTCCGTCACGCCGCGCAGACATGGCAGTTCCAGCGTGTCCTCCACGGCGCTGCCCGCGAACTCGTGGATGAAACGCCGCACCAGCGGGAAGGAGCGGCCGCACGACACGCACTGGACGGCGTCGGGCAGCGTGGGGCTGAGGACGGTGTTTCGCTTCAGGCAGAAGGAGCACATCACGTGGCCGTAGAGATAGTCGGGGGAGGCGGGAGCGGCTTTGGGCGCGCTGGTACTGGGCTCGGCGCGCATGCTGCAAAGCATTTCAATCACTCTGCGTTCGATCGATTCGGTTTGAGATGGGTACGTTTGAGAAGGAAGAGATGGGTGTGTTTGAGAAGGATGAAACGGGTGTGTTTGAGAAGGATGAGACGGGCATGTTTGAGAAGGATGAGACGGATGCACTTGAGAAGAAATGGACGCGCTCGCTTGAGAAGGAAAAGGGGGAATTGGAGATGGGAGAGAAAGATAACTCTGAGATGGGAAAGGAGAGCACACCCTCTTCCTCAAGGCGTAATCCTGCTGCGCCGAGCTAGGTTGCGCCGGAATGCGGCTTAACTCGTCGTAGGACCGCTTGACAGCAACGTTGAAACGGTTCGTCGGCTCACACTGAGGGACAAAGCAGTTCTGCGGAAGAAAAACAGCCTGCGCGTGTTGGCTCGCAGCCGGAGTACAGCGTGTAAACGACGCTACATCTCCGTACGCGTAGGCACTCGAAGCGGTGCTCTTGCTCGCCAAGAAACCCGAACTAGGCTGTCTCTGCGACAATGACTCATTTATGGGATACGAATTGTAGCCAGCCATCGCCAAAGGCGGATATGAGCCTATTCCTCACGACCTCTCCGAATGCGTACCATTCGCCATCGCTATCGGTTCCGCACCCGAAACATAGTAAGGAACGCCCTTATGGATTTCGTGCGCCGGATAGCCCGGAAACCCACTCTGAGCCGATGTGACAGCATAAGGATACTGTAGCACATCCCTTCCAAACGCGTATGCCGGATACGTATGGCAGAGAGCGTAACGAGTATCCTTCTTCTCACTCCCTGTAGTCGTATTCCCCTTCTCCGTTTCGCAATGTTGACACTGTGGCACTACAAGCCGTCACTCAGGTGCTGGCACGACCTACTCGAAGGATAAGGCAGATGAGCGCCACGCGAATGATTCATCATCAGAAAGATTCTGCTTATGTCGCGAAGGAATTCCAAGAATACGCTGCTACACGAGATTCCCTATAAGACAGAAACACCATTCATCCAATCTTTACTCGCGGGAATTCCAATCGGAACGGGGACTCCGCCTCTCATTCCATCTCTGACGCTATTCGTCATCTCGCATATTCCCTTGTGTTGGGTTTGGGCGCTGAATGCAGAGAAAAGACGCTATAGCTTCCTTAAAGAAACAGGCGAAAGATACTGTACGCTAATAACCCAAAAGCCCTCCAAATATGGTGGATATACATCTCCATAAGCTGGGAAGCTCCCACACATCGTCCGCTCCCTCCGCGACGACTTCTGTCGCGCTCGAAGGAGTCTTCTCCTTGTTTTGAGCGAGATTTGAATTGCCTTCAGCAATACTAACCTCCTTGTCTTGGAGGACACTCGATTCCTTGTCGCCTCGCTTCCCGCTTACAGACTCCTTCACGGTTGCAACCGTGCTCGCAACGGTAGTAGACACCGAATCCACCACGACGTCCTTCGCGTTGGACACCGAATCCACCACCACATCCTTCGCACTCGACACCACATCCTTCGCACTCGACACCACGCTCGCGGAGGAATTGAGAACAGTAGAACCCACTTCCTGCACGGCCTCGACGGACTGCTTCGTCAGCTGATGACTGCGATCATCCATGCTCTCCCTCCACACCTTCACCTTCTTCGAGTCCGTGTGCAGCACTACGCATCAAACACACGACCCTACGCTCACAATAGTAGTAGAGACCATAACCGCCAGCCGCCGCACCCAGAATGATCATGTACTTTATGATGAGCGCCGTGGTCGCCGTCTTCTCCAGCCGCTCCAGGCCCGCGCCGTCGATGCAGGTGATTCCGATCGTCGTAGCTCGCGGCGTATAGGTCGACGTCGTCACAAAGAGTCCGCGCGATTTGGGGATGTGGTGTAACCGCAACACTTCCTACGTATCACGACCCCCTTCCGATCTGCACCTTAAACTTTGCCACCATTTCCAATTTCACCGGATGCGAGTAATTCTTGCACTCCACGTAGTGATGAATAGGCCAGCCGTACACGACGTCGAACTCCGAGAGATTTCCGTTCCTGTCCTTCACGCGCTGGTTCATCTTGATGTTTATGTGTCCTCGTCTTCGCAGCATGCGCGCCACGCGCTCCTCCAGCTCCTTTCCCGTGTCGTACGTTGTTTTCGCTGGCTCGGGGGCCTTCTTCGGAGCCTTTGCTGCGGTCGCAAGTGTGCGTCTTCCCAACGACGATAGCCGTGCAATGGACAACATGGCAACAATGGAATGAGTGTGGCACAAACAACAATACAACGGGTGGCGCAAAGGCTCGATCAGGATCTGATTCACGGCGACATGCAGCGGCTGCTTCAACGCCTGTCATGAAGGGAACCCCATTTTTGAGATCATCAGGATATGAAAACGACCGAGTCCGCAATGTTCTCCACGTCCAGGATGCGGTCCTCCAGATCCACCTCCCCCTCCTCCTCGGACGATGACGACGAATTGTCGGGAGATGCGCTCTCCCACCCGTAGTACTTCTGGATCGCCTCCTTGTCGGTAGACTCCATCCCGATGTCCGTCCCCACGTCCTACTCCTCACGGCACACTCCTCCGCTCACTCCCGGCTGGATGTTGGTGACGCGGATGTTGTACCCCTTGATCTCACGCCGCAAACCCAGCGCCAGACCCTCCACGAAGTACTTTGTGGCGCAATACACAGTGATGTAATCGAACTGCTAGGAGGTCAGTCGCCCAACACGCATTCACGCGAAGACCGCCGTCAGATGAAATGTTGATGATGTGTCCGCTGTTCTGCTTCTTCATGATCGGGAGACAGCAGCCGATTCCGTGGAGAACGCCCTTGCAGTTCACATCGACGACGCGATCCCACTCCTCCATGTTCGCATTCTCCATCAAGCAAATCGGCATGTATCCGGCGTTGTTGACCTAACCCTCATTGCAAATCGCAAAAGCACACCCAGATATCAATCCTCCCAAAGCGCTTCATCACTCCATCTGTAAAGGCCAGCATCTAGCACGTCACACGGAAAACAAAAGGACACCTCTTCCTTGCTTGTAACATCGACGGGCATGGCAAACACGTCAGCACCCATCTTCTCAATCTCCCGTTTGCACCGCTCGATATCGGCCTCCTTTCTCGAGCAGATTCCGAGTTTGCATCCCTCCTTCGCGAGCGCCTTGGCAATTCCCTCTCCTATGCCTCTAGAAGCCCCCGTGATACACGCGATCTTTCCCACTAATGATATACCGCTCATGTGAATGAAACAAACAGCACGTGTAGTATCATGTGACATAACCTTAACCCTTTCACTTAAGCAGAAGTCTTCTTGTTCTCGTAGTACTCCTTCGCCTCAACAAGTCTCTTCGCCT
>ERZ1106923.305-NODE-305-length-20504-cov-18.086655_pt1 | contig 20504 bp, 22 predicted proteins | sample MGYA00403657_ERZ1106923 | MGnify/ENA primary metagenome ERZ1106923 (study PRJEB35170, sample SAMEA104062425) | human gut metagenome | biome: human gut; feature: human-associated habitat; material: faeces | place: Denmark | collected 2012-06-19 ...
CCACACTCATCCTCAACTCCAAACAAACAAGAAGAAGAACTACACACTACACACCCCATCCTCCACACTCCTCATCCCATCCTCCCCCCTCTCCATCTCATCCCATTGCCCCACACACATCTCTCTATACCCATTTCCACACACCTCATCTTGAAATCAACCCTCCACGCCACACTCCAGAAATACCCACCATTTCCTCAAATCATCAAAACAACTCATCTATCCATCGCTTTCTTGAAAGGTCGATTGCATTTGTATAGTCTAATAAATAGTAGTTGGAAACCAAGATGGGAGACCGAGTTAAGGAATTCAACACTCTCGCTGACTCAAAACGAAGGTGGGTTTCACAAATGCAATACCCATGCAATATAGATTTCGTTATCTCAATTTTGAAGACCGAGTCAACCGCGTGAACAGTGTTGTGCAACTCGCGACGATTCAATACAGCGGAAGAGCTGAAAAGGTTATCGCCATCAACTCACTCTAATGAATAGATTGCGGATAACTCGACGCACTTTCTGGAGGAATTGACCAACATACGAAACAATTTTGAGGTTTGCGATGATTTTGTTTTCTTCTTCAACGAAGTATTCCTCTTTCCGCGTGCTATAACCCGCAGGTGTTCGACAAGGTGCAAAGTCCCGAGATGTTGCTCCACAACCTCTCTTCCGTCATCGATATTATCGTATACCACTTGTCCATTCCAAATTCGCTGGCAATTGACTCCATCTTGAAGCTGGTTGCCATTCTCTCTCGCGACATGAGGTTTGCTTTCTTCCTCCCTTTCATCGCTAGAGGAGAGCTCGTCCAGTACTACGACAAGCTGCTTTCCACTCTCCTGTCCCTCATGAATCAAAAAGACCCCGAGTCCACTTCCTCGGTGTTCGAGACGCTGATTCTGATGTTCCGCAACCTGAACGGAACGGACATCCGGAACAACATCGGCATCATCCGCAAGTACTACGGACCGCTGTTCGGCAACAAGGCGCCGTTCATCCGCCAATTCGCATGCGAGTCGTATTGCTACCTTCTTCGTCATATGGGCACGAAGAGCAGCGTTTCCAACAGCAGTGCCGAATACACGAAGCACATCATGAAGGAGCAGGTTCGGGAGCAGATCAAGGAATTGACCATCATCCTGAAGGCGGTGTCCCGCAAGGCCGCTCTCAGCGATTCCATGATCCTCGGCATCTCCTCGCTGCTCTTCGAATCGATCCGCGGCGTGAGCGGTCAGAGTCGCGCACAGGGTCTGGACGTGTTCAACAGCCTGTTGGACATCGTGGTTGGCAGCAAGTCGCTTGAGAAGACCACCACCCTTCCCTCGGCGACCTTCATGAACGTGATGTACGAGCTACAGTACGACCTCACGGAGTACGCGTGACGCGCGCCTGTCACCCACTAGGTACATCCTGCCCGCGAAGAGCGCGCACTTCCTCTCCTCGATCCTCCAGCACCTCCGACAGAGCGACATCGCCCACCGTCACTTCATGATCGACCTGCTGAACATCTGGGTCCAGTTCAAATCGGGCGCGCACCTCGCCGCCAACACCTCCGTGTACGCCGACTGTCTCGACAGCATCTCCGTCACCATCACCGAACTCCCCGCGGAGGACGAGGTGACGCGCGGCTCTCTGATGTCGCTGACGTACGCGCTGTGGCTGTACCTTCGCAATGACGGCAACATGCAGATCACCTCGCTGACGCGCGTCGTCGCCAAGTTCACCTCCATCCTCAATCACTGCACGCCCGAGAGCGAGCTACTGGTGGGGCATCCCTCCTTTTTTGATGTGTAGCTGCTGCGCGTGCACGAGTACTCCACCTTCCTCTTCCACTCCTTCATCAACACGCCCATCGTCGGCGCGCTCACCAAATCCTACCTCACTGCACTGTGCACCTTCCTTCAGCCCATCCGCGACCACACGCTCTTCGTGGACCGCGCACTGCCCCTGCTGGCGGACTGCGTGGACGAGATCGACGCCTCGCTCTTCACCTCCGAACTCACCTCCCTCCCGCCCGTCCAGGCACTCACACAGCGCCTGCTGGAGGCGCTCGAGGGACAGCTGGGTCAGGGCATGACCCCCAAGGAGGCGTACTTGTCACTGCACATGCTGAACGTACTGAAGGTTCCCTCGGAGGCGCTGCTGGAGGTGTGCGAGAAGGAGCTGCGCAGACAGCTGACGGCGTTCCAGGGCGAGGCGGAGAAGCCCCATGTGGTGCGCAGAGCGCCCTCCAACGAGGAGCAGTTGACGATGGCGGAAATCGTCCAGTTTTTGCTCACGCACGGAACGGCCTTCGATTCGCTGGAACAGCTGATGATGGCGGTGCTTGCGGAATTCCACTTCTACCCCCTGATTCTGTCCGCCATCGCCACTTGCTACTCCAACTTGCCAGCCGCGTACCGCACCGAGCCCAAGCTCGTTTCGCTCCTCTCGCGTTACGCGTGCTATGTGGGCAGCGCCCAACACACCGTGCGTCTGGCGTGGCTCCGCCTCTTCCTGACCTTCCAGCAGTGTGATGTGGGGCCCCCTCTTTTTGATGACGTGTAGTATGTGGACACAACGGCATCAGAGTCGGCGTACGTGGGCACCACCAACACCTTCTCGCTGCTCCTGCAGGCAGAAGAGCTGCCCCTGAGCCTGGCGTCGGACGCGGTGCGCACGGCGATTCTGCAGAAGGTGATGACGCCCGTGTACCTGCGTCTGATCAACGAGCCGATGATGGCGGTGGTCGTGTGTTTCTTGCTGGGACAGTACCACGTGAAATGGTCCCCATTGTGGAAGACGGTGACGGGTCTGTTGCAGGGACTGGCGAACACGCAAGCGAAGTTGGTGTGGAGCTGTCTGCGCCGCGCGCTGTATTGTGTCGCGGGGTACTGTGATTTGGATGAGAAGTGGTATGTGGAGGATATGAAGGAAGTGGGGGAGAAGAAGGAAGGAGAGAACGAGAGGGAGGAAGGAGAGAACGAGAAGGAAGAGGAGAACGAGAAGGACAATGTAAAGAACCGATACACTCAACGCCTGACGCACTGCGCGCGGTACGGCACAGTCACATGCAAGCGCAGCGAGGAGATCGAGAACGAGGTGTCAATCGGTTACGGGTAAGCATAGCGATAACGACTAAAACGCAGCTCGGTGGACACATCATACCTGTGGCACTCCCTCATGACCTGCCTGGCGACGATCAACACCAAATTCATGGAGTTCCACAAGGAATTCATGAACCTGTTCTTCCTCTTCCTCCGCGACTGCTTCTTCGCCGGCGCGCGCAAGAACGACCCCTTCCTGGTGCACTACCGCGGCAACGACAAGATCCTCAATCCCGCTGCGTGCACGCTCGCTGCGGCTGTGGGCAACAAGGAGAGCACGCACCGCATGAAGGCGTTCTTGAAGCTCTTCGAGAACCTGGGCGAGCTGATCAAGAACTGCTACGGCGCGCCCGTGCTGCGCGATGTGCTGATGTACCTTCTCACGAAGAGCGACAGCGAGCTGCAGAAACAAGCCGTGACGATCCTGTGCAACTACCCTTCTCTGGAGAGCATTTCGACGCCGTCGTGTCTGAAGCCGTACAAGGACCAGTTGCTGATGATGTGCGACGACGTGCAGTTCAAGGAGTGCGTCACCACCTTCTTCCTCTCCACCAGCGAGGGCATGATTCTGCGGGAGCACCGCAGCGAGGTGATCCGCGTCATCTCGCGCATTCTCTACGGACGTCTGCTGGGTCGTTCGTACACCAAGGTGCCCATCGCCGTGCGCCACGCCAGCGTGCTGTCCTACCTCAGCACGGTGGAGGACAGCGAGCTGGAGGAGTTCGTGAAGCTCACCACCGCACGCTTCTTCGACGACTACTCCTTCCCTGTCCCCACCACCACCGCCATGATCGACGCGCAGGTGGCGCTGCTGGAGAAGAAGGAGTCGATCGGCGTGAACCACATGGTGGGCGTGCTGTCGCTGCTGTACGACATCATCAAGCACCTGTCGCTGAAGATGAAGAAGTACATCCACTTCTACCTCGTTCTGCTGGCGTTCTTCATGAAGAGGGTGGAGAAGGAGGGAAGCGAGGACAACGAAACGGACGAGGATGAAGAGGAGGAGAGCGAGGAGGAGGACGAGGAAGACGCGAGCAAGCAGGCGCAGCTGCAGCGCCTCCGCCGCGTGCGCACGCTGTGTTTGAAGCGACTGACCGAAGTCGTGGGTTACTTCAGCTATCTCGACTTTTCCATTTATTCCCCCTATTTCTTCGCTCCCCTGACGCCGCTGCTGCAAGTGCTCCCATCTAGCTGCCACCACGCGACGCACCCGCCCGCGCTGATCCACCTGTGCTACATCGTGAGCTGCAACAGTTACCTGTACTACATCTTCTCGCTCCAGCCCCTCCTGCTGCAGCAGAGTCTGCTGTGTCTGCGGAGCGACGAGGAGGTGGAGGAGCGTCGCAACAAGAAGGGCATGATTCGCGGGATCGTGGAACGAGGCAAGATTGGCCACTTGAGCAACGCGGTGGCGGTGGAGATCGTGCAGATTGTGGAGAACCTGCTGAGCATCGATCCGGAGAACGACTACTTCAACGAGAAGAAGAAGAGGAGCCGACGCGACACCAAGAACTGGAAGACGCAGAAGGAGGACCTGACGGTGATGGGACAGAAGGCAGTGCTGCACGGCGGCGAGGACATGGAGGTGGAGGCGCGCAGCGGCCTGGAGTTCCTCGTGCCGCACGTGAGCGACGTGGTGGAGGGCGTGGAGTACCTGCTGAAGGTGATCCACTCGCTGAACGGCAACCTGTTCAACCGCCTGTTGTCCATCATTTACCACATCGCGCAGCTGGCGAGCAAACAGGAGGTAACGCTGCCCGAGAGCATTCTGTCGCACGTGCTGAACCTTCTCATCTCGTTCATCAAGTACTCCGCCAACCGCGACGAGCTTCAGGACAACAAGATGCGCATTCTGGACAGCATCTCCGCGCTCGTCCCGCTGGTCACGGCGTACGACGCGCCCATCAACGCGCTCTCGCACCTCCTCATTCCGGGCGATCACTGCGTGAAGAACATGAACGTGCGCAAGCGCATCGTTAAGGTGTTTGGCATCATGAAGGAGCGCGTCACGCCGTTCGCGCGCTCCGTGCCTCTCATGCTCGACCTCCACGCCACCAGCGACAACACGATCGGTGGATACGCCTTCGCCAAGCGAGGCGACGCGTACGACGTGATCCTGAAGAGCGGGCTGCAGGCGTACGACCCGAAATCGGTCAGTTTCCTGCCACTGTTCGCGTGCGTGCTGAACGACATGACGGACGCGGACATGATGATTCGCACGACGGCGATGAAGTGCATGCGGGAGTTCTTGGAGCATATCGCGCAGGAGGAGTGGTGTGAGGCGTACGAGCAGTTGTTGTTGATTCTCATGAATGTCATCAAGTATGTCATCAAGAGCGTGTCCGACGACAACGTGCGTCGTCCCATGGTGAGTCTCCTTCGCAGCATCGTTCTGCTCTGGAGGTCCCACGCCTCGCTGGCGCTGTGTTCGGATTTGGTGGTGCTGATCAACGAGGAGAAGGAGGACGAGGACGTGATTCTCAACCTGATCGATATCAAGACGTCTATTCGCATCAAGGGATTGAGACGCCTGAACCAGTACGCGGGTCAGGTGCGGGAAAAGGCGAAACCGCGGTTATCTGCGGGAACTCTGCGGAACATTCTCATCCCGCTGGTGCTAAGTTACGTGGCGGAGTACAAGAAGGAGGGAGGTGGTGATGTGTGAGTGGGATGAAGCGTAGACAGCCTGATGCGCGAGGAGTGTGCGAACACGATCAGTCACCTGGCGTCGCTGTTGAGTTGGAACCACTACATGGCGTTGTTCCGTCGGATCTTCAACAACGTGGGATGTGTGGTGTGTGTGTGAGGGTCAGATTCACAGCAGCGAGGTGAACCCGTCGAAGCGTCAGGACCGCGCGATCACGAAGGAGATGGAGACGTACAACAAGCTGTACACGCGCATGCTGTGTCTGGTGGTGGAGGCGTTCCACTTCGATTTGAAGGAGGTGGACTTCATGGACGTGGTGAACGAGAAGATGGCGCTGCTGGCGGAGGACGCGATGTCGGCGAAGGCGTTGAAGCAGGTGGAGTTTATGAAGAGGAAGGGTGTTGGTGGTGTTGCTGTTAAGAGTGTTGAGGGTGTTGAGGGTGTTAGTGGTGTTGAGAGTGTTGAGGGTGTTGAAGGTGTGAAGATGGAGGAGGAGAAGGAAGTGAAGGAGAAAGATGAGGAAGAGAAGGAGGAGGAAGATAAAGAAGACGAAGACGAGGAGAAGGAAGACGAAGAAGAAGAAATGGAAGAGGGAGAAATGGAAGTGGAACAACCCTGGCTCGTGAAGGAGCCGCGCGAGCTCACGCTCACGGACAAGAAGAAGATCCTGCGCCTCGTGCTCACCGTCGTCATTCCCGATCTCCGCAAGTAGCGCCAACCCACACCACTCACCCCTAGACTCATGGTCACGACCGACGAGCGCAAGAACCAACTCGTGCGCAGCGGCGTCGCCGTGGTGATCGTGCAGCTCCTGCTCCACCTGCCGCAGAAGCTGTTCGACATGTGAGTGCTGTGGTGAGACGTCACGACCAGCTACCTTCCCGGTGTGACGCAGACGGTGGTTCTCCTCCTCAAGCAGAAGATGCAGGACAACCGCGACGAAGCCAGAAAGGCTTGTAGTGGAAACAATCAGAATTGAGTCATAGTGGTGCGCATTCTCAAACTGCTGGGCGTGTCATACCTGCATCTCGTCCTCAGCCAGATGCAGCACGCGCTCACGGAGGGCAATCAGCTCTTCGTGCTGTCGTACTCGCTCTGCGACATGATCGCCGCCGTCAAGGACTCCGTGAAGAACGACGTGTCGCAGGTGGTGACGATGGAGGTGAGGGTTCGTGAACGGAATGACGAACAGACGACGAACACGATCTCGGAGGAGGGTCTGGACGTGACACGCTACCCGCTTCTCCGCTCGCTCTCGCTCATCCACCAAATCACGCTCTACGATCTGTTTGAGGATGGCGCGCGCACGCGCGAGGTTGAGGAGTTGCGCGCCGCCGCCAAGGCGAACTACCACGAGCTGGCGGTGAACCGGTCGTACGAGACGTGGCAGCGCGTGACCAGCATGCTGCCGTTCCTGCCCAACCCGGCGAGTAAGGGATGGAAGAGGTGACTTACGCATAGTCCACTACTGGCTGTCGCCCATATTCCAACGTGTGGCGCGGTGCGAGGACATGACGGAGCTGAACCGCCTGCGCGAGGTGATGAAGGCGTGCGTGCAGGGCCTGATGGAGAACCCGTCCGTGCAGCCGACGACGCTGATCGCGTACTGCGTGAGCATGATGCAGGACGCGGAGAAGGAGATCGAGCGGCAGAAGGAGGACGAGAAGTCCATGAAGAACTCGATCGCCATCTGGACGACGAGCGCGATCACGAAGCGCGTGACGAGCGACGGGCGCGACCAGCTGCTGGTGCAGCCGGAGCACAAGTTGACGGGGAACAACCTGAACGAGGACAAGCGGAAGCGGGTGAACAAGACGAGTCGCGAGGAGCTGGTGGGCTTTGCGTTGCAGGTGGGGGTGGTGTGATGATCTGACCTGTAGCTGCTGAACAGCGCGATGGAGAAGAAGGTGCTGCAGCAGTCGGTGCCGGAGCACCACCAGCTGCTGGAGCTGCTGATGGAGCACCTGCTGTTCTGCCTGCGCATGTGCAAGAGCACGGTGGTGCTCACGCAGTGCCTCAAGTTCATCGACACGCTCCTGATCTGGAAGCTTGACTCGCTGAAGAACAACGTGGACGCGCTGCGAAGTGGGTGTTCGTCACGCGGCTGACACATAGCCCTTCTCTTCTCGATGCTCTCCGACTTCTCCGCCACCTCCTCCGACCTCACGCGCTCCATCTTCCACACCGTCGCCACCATCTACAACTCCTTCCCGTACGCCCGGCGTGGCGGAGTGAACTGTAGCAAGACGCCTCTGTCGGAGGACCAGGCGAAGGCGCTGCTTCTGCTGGTGAAGCGTGACTTGAACGCGCCGGAGCGCCAGAACGCCGCTTTCAGTCTGGTCCGCATGGTGCTGTCGCGCAAGCTGATGATCAGCGAGGTGTACGACCTGATGGACGAACTGAGCGTGATGCTGCTCCAGTCTTTCAGCGAGGCCACGCGCAACCAGTGCGCACGAGTTCTGCTCGTGTTCATCCTGAACTATCCGATGAGCGACAAGCGCATCGAGAAGACCGTGTCGTTCCTGCTGAAGAACATCGAGTACGACGAGCCGTCGGGGCGTCTGGCGGTGCTGAACCTGCTGTATTCGATGCTGAAGGCGGTGCCGGAGGAGGTGCGTGAGAGGGTGTGATGTGATGTTTAGTACTTGAACGGCACGGCGCCCATGTTCTTCATCCCGCTCCTGCTTCGTCTGATCAACGAGACCAACCACCTGTGCAAGGCGGTGGTGCACGAGGGTATGTGCGCGAGGGAGGTGTGAGGGGTAGCGATCATGACGCTGGCGCGTCGCGTGAACGTGGACGTGTTCAAGCGCCTTCGCGGCTTCTGCGACCAGTGGATCGCCAGCGACAAGATGGTAATGAAGCGAGCCGGGTTCGTGGGCGTGCTGGTTTTGACGCAGGGACGCGGACAGGTCGTGAAGGGCGACTTGCCGCGGTTATCCGAGCAACTCGTCTCCCTCCTGCCCACATCGCTGAGTGCGTTGGAGGACAAGAGCGAGGATGAGAAGATGCTGGTGGGCGACGAGGGCTGTTCGGCCACCGATTCCTTCACCCTGTACTCGCTCTCGCTGTCGTCTCTGAATCCGTACGTGGACTGGTGCGTCGCACTGATTTTGCTGAACGAGCTGTACGGTCGTTTCACGCAGCCGATGCACGCGGCGGTGCGAGAGCGGAAGGATCTGTTGGACCGCTGTTCGCTGTTGCTGGTAGCGAAGCACTGCTATGTGCGTCTGGTGGCGGTCACCTTCTTCAAGTCCTTCTTCGAGAACGAGTTTGGGTGCTCCTCGGCGTGCGACGCGTGCAGCTGGCTTCAGCAGCCGGGCGCGGTGTTTTACGTGTTGCAGCGTGCGCTGATCGCGTTCCACTTGCCGCACACGGATGAGTTGGTGACGCAGCAGAGCGAGTTGGTGACGTGTGTGTTGTGTGGGTTTGGCGAGGAGGGCGTGTGGCCGCGTCCCACGTATTTGAATAATAAGGAGTTGCGTGTGTTGTGTGGGTTTGGCGAGGAGGAGAAGGGCGAGGAGAGGAGCGAGGATGTGAGGCAGTTTTATGACATGAGTTTGATTGAGGGGGGTGAAAGTGAAGAAGTTGAGAGTGAAGAGGTTGAGAGTGAAAGTGAGGAGGAGATGGAGAAGGAGGTTGAGAGTGAAGAGGAAGACGAGAAAGAAGAAAGCGAGAAGAAAAAAGAACGCCTCTTCAAAACGCTTCACCGCGTTCCCAACCCACACCGCTTCGAGGACTGTTTATTCCTCATCGGCAGCACACTCACCATGAACGAGCCGATCATCAAGAAGTCCATGATCCGCGTGATCGAGATGATAACCGCGGTGATGACGCCTCAAGCGATTGAGAAGCACATCGTAGGGATTGAGAGAGCGATTGAGGGCGTAGACGCCGCTGCTGCGACCGCTGCTGAAGGTGGTGAACGGCGCCAACGACGACGACCAGGAGTTGATCGAGCAGGCGATGGCGGTGATGCATGGGAGCTTCGAGGAGCGACTGGGCGAGAGCGTGTACATTCGTGCGTACGGCGCGTTGCAGGACGAGGTGAGTGTTGTGAGTGTGGATGAGGATCAGATGGGGAAGAAGAAGAGCATGCAGCGAGTGCGCGTGAAGCAGTTGGCGGTGACCAACCCGAAGGAGGCGATTCGGCGCAAGAGAGAGAAGAACCTGAACAGTCGCGAGAACAAGAGGAGAAAGCGGATGATCATGAAGGGACAGATCCGTCTTTAGTCGTTATTTAGCGCGTTGTTTGTTCAAGAAACAGATTACTTCTTGCCCTTCCTCGGCTTCTGCTTTCGCTGCTTCTGCTGCTTCTTCTCCTTCTTGGCGTTCTTCTCCTTCTGCTCCTGCACCACTCGCTTCTTCTTCTCCTTTCGCTTCGCCTGGCGGTCCAGCACCGACAAGTCCTCCAACTGCGAAATGCCGAGCGGGCGTCCCAGGTACTACACGTGAGTGAGCTTGATTGATCGAACTTCCGTTCCGTCCATCGCCAGCGCCTTCTTCATCGCCTCCTCCGTGGCAAACTCGATGGCTCTATTCATGATGACTCTTCGGTATTCCTCACCCATAGCCGGCAATGGAACCGTTGTTGCGCTTCACGAGGAAGAGATTGGTGATCTTGCCAGCATCTTTGAACATATCGCGGAAGGAAGCTTCCTCGTAGCTGTAGGAAATGCCCTTCACGAATCTAGGGGATGAGGAGGGGTGGAAATGAATACATGCTGGTTTTCTTGTTGAAGGAGTGAATCGCGGTTTTCTCGCTCTTTTCTTGTTCTTTCAGTTCTGCTCGCTTCTTCGCCTTTTCTTGAGCGAGGAGTTCCTTGGAGGTGAGCTTTTTGTCTTCCTTGTTTTCTTCTTCATTCTCTTCTTCCTCTATTTCTTCTTCGCTCTTTTCTTCATTCTCGCTCTTTTCTTCCTCTTCTTCCTTCTCTTCCTCCTTCTCCTCTTCACTCTCACTCTTCTCCTCCTCTTCACCCTCCTCTTCACCCTCCTCTTCTTCCTCTCCCTTCTCACCCTTCTCTTCACTCTTCGCCCCCTCTTCACTCTCCGATCCAGATTCCTCCTCCGAATCATCCATCTCCTCCTCCATCTTCTTCATCCACTTATCAGGATTCTTCTGCATCTTCTCCATCGCAACCATCACCTACTCTTCACACTAATGCACAACAAACCACCTCCTCATCCATCTCATCATCTCCCTGCGGGTTCCACGATCTCTCCTCCTCACTGTTCACCTCAATCTCCTCGTCATCCTTCAATTCACCAACCACACGCAACACAAACCGAACTCACAGCAAACTGAGGTTTTGTCTCCATTTTCTTGGTCGCCAGCATACTGCTAAGCAAGCCGGGCTTATACTCGGCAAAACCTACTCATCACCCACTCGCTTCTTCCTCTATACTCTTCTCTTCCTTCTTCTCTACGCCATAAAACAAATGAAGCACTTCAAACCCTCCTTTGCTGGTGCTGTCTCAACCACTTTCTTTTCCACTTCCTTCTTTTGCTTGTTTTGTTTGTTCTTCTTGCCCATTTGAAAGGAACCTAAAGGGAGCTTGTGCAATCAGTATTCTGATCGGTTGTCTCACAGAAAGGAGAGTGATTCGTTGATTTGCTCTGGAAACGCGTATGAGAGCAATTTCGAATGGTAAAACTGGGTGTTTTGGTGGTTCTTGGAATTGTCCTCGTTTGCTTTCTCCTTCTTCAGTTTTACGTGTATGTTGGGCTTCGAGATGTTTCTGATAACCGTACGTTCGTGAAAGAGCTCGTTGTTGAGTTTGCGGAGGAAGCAACGATGGCTCCAGTAGTGAATGTGAATCTGACGTCAGAAGTACCTATAGAAGAGCAAACACCTCAACCAGAACAGAAGGTGAAGAATGGAAGCATCGTCATCCCCTTTCACAAGAAATCGTGGTACAAGCTATTTCGGCACTACCAGTTGAAGAATCGAATATTCGCCGAAAACAACAGCATGTCCTTCTTCTCTCCTCCCTTTTCTGTCCACAGGGGTCCATCGTTTTCTCTCTTGTATGCGCAGCAAGGATGCATTGACATTTTCAAGCATTCTGTGTATCTGCTCGATTCTTCGCGGAAGCCTCCCTATTCGTCGTTCCATCTTCGTTCTTCATCGAGCAGTCATCTCATTCACATTGATGGGTTCGAAGACGTTTCTCTGTTCATCGTGAACGCATCCCTTCCCTCCGACGTCTCTTCCAACCTCACATGGGTTCTCCTCACTCCGCCGGTGCGTTCTGATGAATGCGGCGAGGCGTTTCTTCAGTACTTCCCGCCATTCTACCACTCCATTCATCCCCTGTTTTCGCGCTCCGTAGTTCTCTCTGTTCTTGTTCATCGTAGATCCAGCGCGTTGTGCTCCCCTTCTTCCCCGTGTCACGGCGGAATCCGTGCTCCAAATTGTTCTTCGAGATTGCGAGTTTTTCTCTTCTGGACAACCCGCAGTTGCTGTTTGGAAAGGCGGTACGAAGGGAACTCAACAGCGAGCGATTGCTCTGCTACTCCAACATGGTTGCACATTGCGATTGCATTCACGATTAGTTGCTGACCTCCTCCTTCTCGCATACAGACCCACTCCTCTCGCTGCCCATCGAGTACGACTGCTACCGCGCAGCCAGCTACAAGTACTTCGGCATCACGCCGCGTTACACGAATCCCAACTTCATCATCACATCGCTACTGTACGCGCAAGAGCCGTCGCGCAATCTCTCCTCTGTCGTGAAGCAGGCTCATGTGAAGACGCGAGAGTACCGTGTTGAGGAGATGAGCATGCGCGAGCTCGTCGTGCTGTTCTGCAACTCGGACGTTGTGATTCGGAATGAGGTGGACGACGATGTGTTTTCGCTGTTCTTGCTGCCGAGGAACGGGTACGTGGAGATGGGAGAGGGAAGGGAGAAGAGTTGGACGGAGAGGAACGCGGGGCTGATGCGGATCGTGTTTCGCAAGGCGAAGGAGGTGAGGGTTGTGCGGGAGGTGATGAAGGAGGTGAGAGAGAGGAAGTATGGTTGGGGGTGTTTGTTGGAATTAGCGTGATAACAGAGTTGCTGCTTTTTCAGGGCGTGGGAGGTTCATTCACAATCGTAATGAAGCCGTAACTTGTTCTACTGTTTTGAGTATAGGGAATGGGGAATAAGGTGTTAGAGGCTCTGAAGATGTATTCTGTTTGAGTAATGATCGCAGCTACGGTGATGTGTGGTAATGCACGAGTGATGGCGACCTGCTTGGTGTCATTTTGTTCTATGAATGCGAGGAGTAGTGTTGCATTGGTTAAAACGTATTCCGATGCAGATGTCCAATGAATCACAGTTGATTCGTTACATGGAGGAAATGGGGGTTCTACAGCACTAGACTAACTCCATATAGCACTGACACGAGAATAGTGCATTTCGAAATGATAAGAGTCGAAAGAAAGGAGTATTCTGATTGGGCAACAGAAACAGTGTTTCGTTCTGGTTAGGGGAGTGACATGTAGTTGAAAGCAACTATGCCTTCTTTGATTTGTTCGCCGTTAGAAACATGAAACGTCATACTCTATCGAAAGAGAGTGCAGCTAAATGACTGATATGAAGAATAGAGTATCGAATTAACCCCATCGCTACCGGAAGTGATGGTGTTTGTGAAGGATACAACCGTACAAAGAAATGTACAACAATCAATGTCTCAACATTATACCCTTTGTCTGATGCCTTTTTTCATGACAGGGATGCATTTGACGCAATTGCATCCCTAATACTCGTGAATGAAACGGATCACAATATGAATGGAGAAGATCTAGTCTTTCAAGTCTATTCAACAATTCTTAATCGCTACTTTCAGTTTAACAAATATGCAGTTCAGAAAGTCGAGCAAATGCTATCCCGTTTCAGGAACAGATACCTCGTTGGTTTTCATATAAGAATGGGTGACGCGGAATCTGACTTTAAGGAGAGAGTTCATTTTCTCTACAAGTCGGATATTGTACGCTTTGTGAATTGTTGCTATATCGATCGGTCACAGGATCCAGTGTTCTATGTTGCATCTGATTCATCTGCTGCAAAAGCAATAATCAAAATGCATGTGAAGAACACTGTCTTTCAAAACGCTACTGCTGTCCATTCGAGAGGCGAGATCAGGCGAAGACACGGTACTAGTGGTCTACAAGGTGTTCTTGTTGACATATTGTTTTTGTCAAAGTGTCACGTAATAGTTGGAACTAAAGGGAGTTCGTTTACTTATTTGGCTGCCGCTTTCCAAGGTCATTACCCATACTATGTGACAAGAAACACGGATTGTTACTGCCCGCAGCATCTAACCACGTTGCTATCCTCTCTAAAAGAAGCGGATGGCCCCGCTCGTTGTTCAAATCCCTGTCATAATGCTACAATGAGCAGGATAACATAACAAATCATTAGATACTATACAGTTTTGGGCATGTGTATTTTAAGACAATAGCATGGAGAATTGAAACAATAACAAGAAAAGGCTGCATACACGGAGATACTTGAAGCCCCCAGTAGCACCCTTTCAAGTAACTGAATGGGATACTAGTAACTTGCGCACCACCGAGTTTTGTTGCTGTGTTTTTCATTAGCGATGAATCCCATAGCAATAGTTGAAACAAACAGTGACATAGATTAAACTGAATACAGCATAACCTATGATTCTCGGCTGCTTAATGCTCGCGGAACACTATTGCGCCTCAGTCTGCTGCAGCAACATCCCATACATAACGGATTCTGGCATAGGTCTCTACATATGAGGAGAGTAAACAGAAGCCCTGCTCGTATAGCACTTTTTAATGGGACAGTGAGCAAAGCTGTGCTTTCCATACTCAAACACTGTCATGGAAGTGCTGTCAACACTGCATTGGTTGAAACTGCGACACGAGTCTTCACCGACGACGACACTCTTGAGATTGGGACACCTATCAATACGGAACTCCTTTCTCCATTTTCTCTTCTTTTCCTTTCCGTTCATACAATGGCTACCAATAGTAATAGCAGTAAGGGCATTACAATCGGCAACCACAAAGTTCTCAGTTAACTGTAGTTTTAAATCATGAATGCAGATTTCCGTTAAGTCAGGGAATCCTTCAATTATCAAATTGATATAGAAAACGTTAGCATCAAACACCAGCTTACGTATTCCACTCTTGTCTATTCTATCCCTGAGGTCTTTCCAGTCGTTCTTCTTCTTGATCGTGAATACTCCATCTTCTCCAGCAATAGGTTCCGCCTGAATCTCAGCTTCATCATCGATATCTTTATCCGATTCATCTTCTTCCACTTCTTCGTTCCACTTTCCAACAAGGGTACTAATGATCCCTTGTGGAAGCTCAAGTCGAAATGCGTTATCCCCCTCACCTTCAACTACTCTTGAGGAATGCACATTACTCATTTCTTACATCATATCCTCCTCTCTTCTAGCAGTAAAAGTACATACAGTCTGCAGATTGTTCTCCATATCTCAAAAGTGCAAAATAAGAAAAAACTGAATAACATGACTATCCGATCATTAATGAAACTCCTACAATTGTAGTTTCCACCATTCCACCTTCTAGAACCTTCCGTGTTCATCCCATTCCAACCCTAACTCAGTAACATTGCGTTCGTCACTCCTTCATTCACAACGCACATCCCACGTGATCCACCCTTCACCATATCACTTCTTCCCGTTCTCCGTGTGAACACAAACGATCCATTCCAGCGAATCTGAGCATATCTTCGTTAAGCCGATCATCGATCATTCTTCATCGCTACTCCCCAATACCACTCCAATCAAATGTACTCTCACAGTCCAGCCCTATCCCCATCCTATTACATCAAGTCCCTTCGATGATCATGTCCATCCTACAACAGCAATGCACAGAAACTATTTCACTTGCGTGTATCATCTTCTCCTATTCTTCTGTGGTCACTAGAATGAATCTGCTTGCGGCAATTCCTATCATCGTTGCCTCTTGCTATTACTGTCACCCTACGGTATATCGAACCCTCGTTTCAACAAATCCGTGGTGAATAGAGTAGATTCTATGTCTTTCACACGGTTGTGGGATTTGCGTTAGCTATCCTTCTAAATGCACTTCAGTGTCCTTATTATTCCACTGTCTAGGTATCTATTAGCAGAGAAACAGGGTTCAAGAATCGTGTCGGATTTATTCAATTCTTGTGCTATCTCGGGTGATACTGGATCCTACGAAACGTGACTCGTCAATTATGGTCAGTTTGTAGGGTCATTCAGTAGGGTCCCTTGAGCCCTTCACAACCATACACCTATTAGGTATCGGACTCATCTGGATGCCGTTCTTTAGAAGAAACAGGTCTTAGTCATGACATTTATGCAACCAAAAGCAGAACTCATTAATACGTGCTATCATAGCTTCTTTCCTTTCATATTGCGCGTTGATTTGCTTGAACACTCGTTTGAAACCATTTCAGAGGCACTTTTCAGCATACTTAGTGATTGCGTTTCACATCGTGAAACGGAAGATATAATCTAACTCGTTGTCACTGTTTGAAAACGTTAACGCGCTTTATGTAACAAACAATACAGTTCTGATCATCATCTTCATGATCGGAAGGATGATCTACAGGTACTTCCGCCTCACGCACCGCTTCCAAGATGTAACGAAGAAGGACTATCTTCGTAGACATCTCCCTGCATCTCTCTTCATTCGCGTCCAGACAAGCCTTCAACAACTTGTCCACATCTTCATCTGGCATTTGATTCACTTCTGCCACTTCCGACTCCCTGATTTCAGTAATCCTCTTAAGTTGCTCCATCATCACGTTGTAATACATAGAATAATTCGGCTCGACCGGAAGCACGCGGTTTCGGAGCAGCAGAGATGGTAGTACTCTCGTCACGGCGTCCGGCAGTGTTATCGTGTCAGCCCCTTTCGCGTCCCAGAGCTTCACCTTCTTTCTCAGCTCCCTTTTGAAAAGAGCGAGATCTGGATGTACTCTGCGAAAAAAGCATTGGAACCACATTGTACTGTTTGTTTACACCTACAAATATGGTTCAATAGATGAAACGGACACATCGATTGATGACGAGACTCCTTTCCAGTGTATTCCCTTAAAACGTACTGTTTGAGCGTCTTGTACACGATAAGGTAATGCTCACTGAGAACGCCTCTTCTGACACCCATTGTGATTCATACAACGGCATCTCAACTGTACATGTCGTATTGTTGCTTCCAGATCATCACCACACCTAATCAGAGAATGATCACAGATTGTTCAGGATACCGAACAGAGGCACGCTTGCTGCATTATACTACGTAAATGCCAACATCTACATTAAGAAAACACAAGAATGACTTACCCTAACCCCGAAGAATGAAATGAGTGTGTGACAAACAGTTCTTATCAATGAAGTACCATTACTCAGTCAAGAGGGTGTTTACGGACTGTAAAGCTGGTAATGATCACCATGGTGCGAAGAGACGTGATGTCGTTCAACTACAGTGTCAGCCGACGACCGATTTGGCATTCCATATCCCCAGATTGTTTGGAAAGGAAACTGGTTACATCAGTATTGATTGTTCCGACGTTCTGAGAACTATGAGAGTACTTGTCTCTGATATCTCTCGCCTGGAATCGTCGAACAGCAGCAGCCGACCCGTACTGGAGTCTGCAGCTCGCCACATATGAACAGAGTAACCGCTTCATTCCTCTGATTTACGAGGACGTGAGGGTTATGCTGAAGTCGTTGATTCCGTGATTTTCCTCATACTCCTTGTGATTGCTGGTCATTGGTGGCACTGCGTGCAAAAGTGATATGCTTCTTCCTTCATGTTTATCATCCGAATAAGTACAAGACACTTCTTCTTGATGCTTTGCCTATTGAGAGGGGTGATGCTATCACGATCAAGGGCGCTTTTAAAACAGTGTGTGACTATTACGGGCTCAATGAGTACACAATAGTGACTACGGATAATGCGTCATCGAATGATCGATGTTTCGGTGCGGTACAGAAGGAATGCAAGGCACATGGTCTTAACACTGCCTGTATGCAATATGTTTCTGATACGAAAAGAGCAACACAGAAGCTCTCTTTGAACTTGGATGAGCGAAGAGTTATTCGCGCTCTCTTCTCAACAGTGGAGGGTACGTGCTCCGCCCTTCGTAGTTCTGTCAATAGCTCTTTTGTCGCTTGGCTTGAAGACAACAACGAGTCAAATCCAGATCTGGCAGGTTTGGAACCTACCAGACCGCCCAAGCAGTGCGCAACAAGAGGGTTGGGGACGACTATCATAAGTGGCTTCAGCAGTACGGGTTTGCTGTCCACTGTATCTTGGTAGACACCAATACATATGGAATTGACCTCTCGTAGTTGTTTAAAGCCGCTCCCAGAAGTAATCGCGATTATGAACGCAGTAGTGCATTGAATCTCCTGACTCCAAGCAACTGTACAGCTCATTAGGTTCTCCCCGTATTGCATCACATGAAGTCACTTCTTGCAGATACCAGAATTGGTATGGTGTATCCCATCCCAAAGAGAATGATTCTCTCACTGAAACTAGTCAAAGCAGGTTCATTTCCCATCCAACGCGATCACTCACCTCAATGGAGTCCACATTATCAATTCACTGACGAAAGCCCTCACTGCAATGGAAAGAGTACACTATCCGTCTCAAAGGAACGTCACAAAACCCACGACAGTCACTGGATGGCTACACTTCAAAACCCTTCCCTTATCCACCTCCATTTCCCTTCCAACCATCACTTCCAACAACACTAATAGTCCAATCCAGCTTCCATCTCGATTACCAACTCCCTTTTATCAAAACCTCCAATCAACCACACTTCCAACTTCCAACCACATTAGAAATAAAGATCCAATCAAAAGAATTCCCATCTCCCGTTCCTCAAACACCCCCAGCCATCCAAGAACGAACTCTTAATCTACATCCCTTCACATTCTCAAATGCATACTTTATACTAACCAAGAAATAGAATGAGTGCAATTCTCTCCCTGCAAACCCATACTCCTATTTGTTCACAACGACACTCTTCAACAACAAACACCCCACAAATGAATGAAATTCAACAGCGTAATGACCACCATCAACGTAAGACCCACCACGATCAACACCCAATCCACCACCTTCTGTCCCGTCGAGAGATTCGGCACGAGCTTCCAGTGCAGGAACGAGGGGAGCGCGAAGCATCCGAACGTCACCGCGAAACTGCCCAGTACCATGAAGGACGCCACGCCATCACACACAAAGGATATCGAACGAGATGATGTCCTTGAACTTGGGGTAGAAGGTGCCCACCAGCACCACGAACACCAGCACACTAATGCGCACCGCCCACTTCTTCGGCGACTTCACGAAGGTCTTGTCCTCGTTGGTCTCTACACGTCACGCCCCCGTGTCAGTACCACCGTCGTGGAAGATGTTCTCGATGCACAGCACGGGCGGGTACGCGATGATGGGGTAGGAGAAGATGGAGTTGAGCGACAGCAGACAGGCGGAGATGATGTAGAACACGCTGCTGTGGTCGATGTTGTCGATGAAGATGTCCTTGATGCCGCCTGCGTCTCACCCTCACACCCCCACGTTTCTACCTGACGCGTTGTAGAGCAGCGAGCAGCCCACGCCGACGATGATGTAGAACACGCCCGAGAAGAGGAGCGAGCCGTAGAGCACGCCGGGGAACTTGGACTTGTCGTCCATGGAGCGCTGCGACGAGGTGCCGTAGAAGGGCACGGCGAAGCACAGGCAGCACACGCCGAACATCTTGGCGAACTCGGTGATGTTCTTGGGCCAGAGGAAGCTGGTATCGAAGTGGAGCTTGTACTTCATGGTGCCGTACACGACGAAGAGAATGATGGAGGACAGCAGGGCGATCAGACCGCCGATGGACATAAAGGACATGGAGCTGAGGTCGCGGAGCAGCGAGAGGGGCGTCACGATGATAAAGTAGATGCCTCCCCAGAAAAGCTTGCTCTTTCCCAGCGGGAAGTTCCACTGGTCCCAGGGCAGGCCCGTGAGCAAGTTGTTGAACACGATCTAGGCGTGAAGTTCCCATCCCGAAAGCGAACTTCATACGCAACCAAACCACCACCCACTAAAGTGACAAGATAGCAAAAGTCGAGGAGAACCACGCCAAACTTGCCCATGGCCTAGAGATTACGCAGGAAACGAAAACCGACCTGCTCCATCATCAACAGCAGCGGATCGTCCGAATCGCGCACCGGCTTCGTCAGGTACGGGATGACATCGACAACACGCTGTGTTGCAAACGCATTCCAAACGGAGATGATCAGCGTGATAATGGCCATCGGAACATAGCCTCCCTAACCCTCACCTCCGGCAGAGCACGCGTACATTAATCGTAACGTTCGGAATGGCAAGAATACTAATTCCAAGGCAAACCTTCACCAGATTGGCAGCCGTCTAGACGTGACGTACACAATGCGCGGCGCTCACCTCGAGGGGTTTTGTCATCTTCTTTAGGTCTTTTTGACCCACTTGCTGGAACACAATCAAAACCGACCCGTTTTCCGCCCATTGAAGTGCGTTTCGTTTCCGCGTTTCTCCTTTCTTTCACCAAACAGGACAAGCCCAATATAAACTAACACACCTCTTCCGTCTCCTCGATTACCTCCTCCACGGTTCGCGTTCTACTCGTCACCCCGATTCCACATCACCCACACTTCGACCCACTCCGGCTCCTTTCCATACAGCTTCTTTCGCTCCGCCTCCACCTCTGCCATCTTCGCGTAGATCTCCTTCTTCTTCGCCAGGAAGGCGTCGATCGCGCCCA
>ERZ1106923.307-NODE-307-length-20372-cov-18.552591_pt1 | contig 20372 bp, 28 predicted proteins | sample MGYA00403657_ERZ1106923 | MGnify/ENA primary metagenome ERZ1106923 (study PRJEB35170, sample SAMEA104062425) | human gut metagenome | biome: human gut; feature: human-associated habitat; material: faeces | place: Denmark | collected 2012-06-19 ...
GCAGAAAGATGCTCAAGGAAAAGAAGAATCACGAGAAGAAGATCTGGGGTACCGGCCGTCGTGCTGCTCTCCACAAGGCTAAGAAGGCTCAGGACGACTAAGCGGTTTGAACTGATTCAGCGTTCTAAGGTGTGGTTACCTTTGTGGCGTGTTTGTTGTGCACAGTGCCGTGGAGTTCGCATTCGTCATGTTCCATATGGAAATGGAAGTTGTGCGGAAAAGGGGAAAGTCAGTCTTTTCTTATGGAAGAGTCAATTCGTGAAAGACAGTATTTGTGCTCGCTGTACTGTCAGTTGTAGTATTAGGGGAGAGAATAGCGCTGCGAAGGACGTGGATGACCAGGTGTCTTCGCAACCCGAAGAAAAGGAACTATATGTGATCAAGAAATCGTTCTCCGGAAGAGTGAGCGACTTCATTCAGTCGCTGATCGGCAATGGCTACGACCTCGTAGCGAAGCCTCACACTGCCACGTGGCTGGTGCTGTTCATGATCGTTACGATGTACCTGACCTGTTTTGTGGCAAAGCCGGGTTGGATGTCTGTGCGCTTGTTCATCGTAGAATCGCCGTTAGATAGTATTCGCTTGGGTGTCATTTTGATCTGTGTGTTCATTATCGTATTCGCTGCTAATCAAGTGGGGATCAGGACGGTTGTTCACCGATAGTTCCAGGAGGGGCCTATCAAGCGTCCCCATCCTGTCGTGTGGAAGATCATTCTCGCCGTCGCCGTTCTGTACGAGTGTCTGTTGCTGTTCATTCTGTCGCTGTCTCCCGCCAAGGCGCGTGAATTCATGAAGTTCTTTGACCCGAGTCTTGGCGTTCCTCTGCTGGACCGCGATTACGCCTCCGACTGCCGCATTTACATTCCAGAGAACCCGGACCACTTCAAGAACGTGAAGGGCGTGGTAGGTGACATTTTCATTCTCGCGCATTTCCTCGGCTGGATCTGGAAGTCGTTCATCTTCCGCGACTGGAGCGTGCTGTGGGTGCTCTCCGTGTGGTTCGAGGACCTGGAGATCACGGCGCAGCACATCCTGCCCAACTTCCAGGAGTGCTGGTGGGACAAGCTGATTGCGGACGTTTTCGGATGCAACTTCCTGGGCATGTGCCTCGGCATGTGGATCAACAAGAAGCTCTCCGCTCGCGAGTACAACTGGGTGAGCTTCCCCGAGATCAAGACGCCGACGGGCAGAGCGAAGCGTTTCATTAAGCAATTCTCTCCCATGAGGTGAGCGTGCGGGTGGCTCGTAACGCGTAGCTGGAAGCCGTACGACTGGAACATCTTCGGCTCCTTCAAGAGCTTCATGCAGACGGCGTTCATCTGCGTCATCTTCGAGGTCGCCGAGATGAACGCCTTCTTCCTGAAGTCCTGTCTGTGGATCCCCCCGAGCGTTGGGTCTCCTCCTCATACTCACGCGTAGCACCCTCTCGTGGTCATCCGTCTGGTCATCTGGGGACTGCTGTCGCTTCCCGCCATCCGCGAGGCGTACGACTTCTTCCACGACCCCACGAACAAGCGTCTGGGACAGAACTTCTGGACCGCCATCTGTCTGGTGGTCACGGAGTGTCTGATCGACTACAAGATGGGCGAGGTGGGAGTGTCGGCGCGAGGTGATGGTTAGGGCGTGCTGTACGGACCGAACATCGCGCCCTTCCCGACCACGGTGAAGTGGTGCTGGGGCATCTTCTTGGGACTGATCGGGCTGTGGGCTGTGCTGTACTTTGCCGTTTGGGGAGGTGGGGTGTGTGATGCATAGTTCGGTGGCGGTCGCGTGGTCTACTCCGGTCATGTCACGGGCGAGAAGAAGTGGAAGTGGATCTCGAATGTCATCGTGTACTCCATTCCCCTGCCCATGATCTATCTCCTCTTCTGGGATGTTGCCTTGAAACCGCACATTGCGTTTAACTCTGCTCCGTTGGGTGTTTGGAGGAAACATGTTTATGAGACAGTTTAGAGCAAGAATCCATAGAAGATGACCCTCAGGATACTCAACAGGACATCAAGGAAGAATAGGACAACAGCGAAGAACAGAATGATAAAGAGCACATCACAAACGGAACAGGACGGATCAGGATCCATCTCTCTGCTTCTGTCTATGTATGACCCCAATTGTCACTCTCCCACTGTTGCGCATCACCTTGGTGTAATCGCGCATCACCTTGGTGTTATCACGCATTACCTCGGTGTTCGCGAAGCATCCTGTATTCGGAGATAACGTGAACAAGGGTGACAGTTCTACTCATAACGAAAGTATCTCATCTCTAACGATTCAGCACAAGTACATTCTCCACTCCGCTCTCTCCTTTGAATACATAGGGACCAAGCCACAGTTTATCCAGAGATGGACAATCTACTCCTCATTAGCTGAACACGATCGATTACTCAGAATAACCGAATACGATGAACTAGAGAAACATTCCGTACCAAAACGGATTACTGTCAGCGATGGCAAGTCGCGGATGCGGCAGTTCGCCTTCATTAGGGAATGGGAATCAACAGAAATGCTCCGTAGAGAATCGATACCATGAACAGTAAACTGCGTTACCTCATTGAAGCAGTTGGAGTGAATAGATAGTCGCTGCAAGACAGAGAAGTCCGAGAAGTCGAGAACACTACTTGCATAGTAATCACAGCTATGTACTGTGATTGAAGTGAGTGTGTGAGGGAGGTTGGCAAGATCATACCGATCCTCGACAATTCCCTGATTCCTTCTTAACGCGATTGCCCTTCTCACTTTCTCCTGGTATTGGAGTTCTCTTTCTTTCTCTTGTTGCCTTATCCTCTCTCTCCTCTCCTCTTCCTCGATTCTGCGTTTCATTATGGACTTGAACGGTTCCGTCGTCCCCAGCAGCTCTGCATTCTCCACATAGACAGTACGAAGTGCAGAGAACGACTTGCGAAGACCCAGCTTCTTCAAGTTGGGGATGGCGGCAAAAGTCACCTTCTTTGTGGACAGAAACGCATTTGCTTTTCCAGTGAACTCACTCAACCGAGGTAGGTCTATGACTCAGGACAAGGGCCCTCAACCACTTCTCATGATCAACTCACTGTCCTCACAATCCCCCTTGAAGACAGAAGACCCAAGTGATATGACCTCCAACCCAGGAAGGTCTACGCATGAGTGGGTTCTGGTTGACAAACCTTCAAAGCAAGCCATCGCACAGTGCGAAAAGCAATCATTATCAATCTCCACCTTCTGCAGCGAGTCACAAGCCTTCAGGAGGAAAACAGTCCAGTTAGAAAAGCACTGCTTCCCAATCTTGATTGTTTGCAGCTGGTGACACTTATTGATTTCAAAACGGGTTCCTTTCGTCTTTGTGAAGCATCGCATACCCGTCTCGACCTTCTCCAGGCTCTCGAACCCGTCCAATACCAATTCACTGACATACTGGAAGCACTCATCTCCGATGATGAGCTCTCTCAGGACAGGATAGCAGCGCAAATTGATCTGGGATACGGTTTGCGAGTTCCCAACGCCAAACTGGACATGCAAACCATCTACTCTTAGGTCCTGCTGCAACAGGTCTTCATACTTCCCGACTAGGAGAACATGCTCGAGCTTCGTAGGTCGTTTTTCGTCTTTGTCTCTTGTGCCAATCAGCTTCTTTAGCACGGTGCTTTCACTCCGTCGTATCCGTTCCACTGCCTCGGCAACAAACGGGTGCTAACAGTCACAACACTGCTAATCCCTTACACTTAGCAACTCATCGACGGAGGGTCGCTCCTTCACATTCTTTGTTAAGCAGGCATTCACAAAATCGACAAAAGAGGGAGACCACTTTGAGGAGAGAATGGGAGGAGTCTTGCTCTGAATGCGACTGAGAAGGGCAGAAAACACACATCCAGAGAAGGGGTTCTTTCCCTCAGCCATCTCAATTAGGGTGACTCCCAGAGACCATACGATACTCTGAATCGACGCATGATCGTCAATGATTTCTGGAGCCATATACATGGCTGAACTGTTCATTCTTCTCAGCTCCTGGAAGACGAACTCTTGAGGGAAACACATTCCGATGCCGCCAATTCTCACCACTCCCTCTTTCGATAGGAACATGCTGTCTGGTTTTATTACCTATCCCTTTAACACTCGAATACAAACATACATTACATGCAACTCCGTGCTTCTTCAAACACTCCAATGCGAGTAAGCAACAAGCAGCAACATCGCGTAATTGGGCCTCGTTAAGACGAGTTCTTTTCATAATGTGGGACATAACGCATTCCTCGGGATAGTAATCCATAACAACCTGTATCTTAAACAACTGAAGCATCTCTTACCCACTCCTTGTCGTCCTTCATATAGCTGTCAATATATCTCACGGTATATCGTGATTTATGCCCCTTGACTGATTCCCACGCTCCCCTCATCCGGGATTCAAAATATGTGCAGTCCATTACACAAATCGCCTCAGGGCATGCATGACCATCCTTTATCGCTTTGTACACACAACTATGATCTCTATGGATAATCTGAATCCTTCACGATTACCCCTCGCAGATCAATTCTCCCAACTCGCGAGAACGTGAAAATCGATGCATTACAAATGAATAATGAACGCTGCAACGAATCATGGAATACTTGGGGTTTGAGGGGATTGAAGCACAGAGCGTCAACACTGTTACTGCTCACGCTGGAAACGCAAAAACCCCCAGAAGAACCTATCCACCTCGATTCACTAACTCCATCCGTTAAGCACCCATTTCCACATCTTCTTTCATCCAAAAGTATCCACAACCCCCGCACTTCCTCATTCAGGCCCATTCACCCAACTGTGTTCTTCCTTCGCCTAAACCCACACACTAGCGTGTCAACTCCATCCCCGCCTCCAAACTCGCAAACAACTGCATCATCAAAACGTTGCGATGACGCAGTGCCAATGAAACTCCCATCCCTTTTTGTGGAAACTCCACTGTTCTGGGGTCGAAAGACAGTCCTCTGCTCGTGCTAGCTCGGTGCTGATCTGACAACTCGTTTCTACTGAATCATGCTCCAGGACGCGATCTGTAGTGCGATTGAGTGGTTTCTTGGAGTGGGATGATGATTTGGCGTAGGGTGCTTCCTCAGCGTTTGTATTACATGACCGTTTCGGAAAAGCCTCAGGACACGGACGAGATGCACTTCTTTTGCACTGATGAAGTGTTCATATACAACAACTACTTCCTCGATTTCGGACCGCTGAACATAGCCCAGATCTACAAGTTCTGCGTCGTCGTGGATTTGTGAGCGCTCGCTATCCCATTCATCGTAGAAAGCTCAAGAGCAATCGGTTTAGAAACAAGAAGCTGTTCTACTACTCTCGACCGACTCCGTCTTTTATGGCGAACTCTGTTTTACTGATCAGCTGCTTTTTGGTGATTGTCTAGTCTTGTGCTCATTGCGTAGATGATCAAAAGAGGGTTCTCTGCTGAAGGGGCCTTTGCCCCTTTTGAGAGGGTGGAACTGCCCTATTTCCACGATGCGAGCGACGGCAAGTGTATGTCTGTGCGTCATGCTTCTCAAGGGTAGGCGATTTCCAGTTGACGGTTCGACACTGTCTGGCGGGACTGGAGAAGGCCGTGCAGCACGGATTCGTTGATTTAGAGCACTTCGATGCCGGAGCCTATGAGCGAATGGAGCGCATCGAATTCGGCGACATGAACTGGGTGGTGAAGGACCGCATTCTCGCCTTCTCCGGCCCCTACGAGTTTTCCGAGGTGATCGACGGCGTGAGGACGCTCACGCCCGACGACTACATCCCCATGTTCAAAGATCTCCACGTGGACGCCGTCGTTCGCCTGAACCGCCCCTCCTACAACAAGAAGCGCTTCACGAAGAGCGGCCTGCAGTTCTACGACCTGTATTTCCCCGACGGCGGACTGCCCGAGTGTAGCGGCACTTCTCCCACTTGACGCGTAGTCAACCAGCTTCTTCGCTTCATGGCGATCGTCGAGAACACCCAGCACGCCGTGGCGGTCCACTGCAAGGCGGGTCTCGGGCGCACGGGGACGGTGATTTGCGCGTACATGATGCACGAGGCGGGCATGACGGCGGAGGAGGCGATCGGGTATTGCCGTCTGTGCCGACCGGGAAGCGTCGTGGGCTGTCAACAGCACTTCCTGAAGGTACTCGTGACGTGTTCCTGTGAGCGATAGCGCATTGAGTCTCGTGTGCTGGCATGCACGGAGGAGGACATCCAAGCGTCGCTGACGGCAAAGGTGCGATTGCGTTGTGGTGGTGATTCGTAGAGGAACCCGATCTATCTCGTTCCGACACAGCACCACGGTCGTTCCTATGCAAGTTCGGTTGCGTCGAGGGAGGAAATGGCTCCGCCGCCCGTGGATCAGGGATCGACTCTCTACAACCGAAAGGTTGCGAATACGAGTAGTTTGCCTGAAGTAGAGTCCGATGCGCCGAGCTGATGGATAGACGAGTGCTCCAGTCAAGGAGGAGGAGAGCGCATCCCATTCAAATCAGAAAGCCGTCTTTGTCCTGTGTACGCTCGTTGCATGTATCATGGTTTCACTTCCGAAGCGCGTTTCGGTGTCTATCTTGGTTGTTGCTTTACTGGGTTCTCTTTTCTCGTACTGGAAAAGGTCTGGCAACCCGTCTTTCTAGCTGTGCATAGCGGGGTATTTGCGGCGTTTGTTAAAGACATGATAATCGGAAGTGTTCGGTGGTCCATGATTATGAAGGCGTCTTGTCTCTTTCATCTTTTACTCACTGGAATGGGATGCACTAGTTCCCATATCACCGATGCGGTGAACAGCGATGCTGATCTGTCTCCACAACCCGCAGGAGAGAATAGCGTTGCTCCGAAGGGTTCTGCGCCTAGACAGGATTTGGCTGCGCGCAGCGAAGAGACCAACTGCGGATATGAGAATGGGGTGGAAAGGAAGTCGGAACGGAGCCCTGATGCAATCCCTCCCGCTCCTGGGAACGAAGAGAAGGAAAACGAACTCAAGCCAGAGCGATGCGATGCGGCAGCAAACGAGCCGGCTGTTCCTCACTCTCTGGAAGATGGGAGCAGCTGTTCTTCATTTGATTTGTCCGTGGCGATAGACAAGGAAATCGTCGTCAAGGATCCTGGTCGGGGAGGCTTGGGTGATGTGGACCAAGCGGGCGAAGACGGAACTCAGATCCCGTCTGAGCGAGATGGTTCCGATGGGAGTGAACTGGGCGAATCGATGAACTACTCTGCAGACGACGCGTTTAACGAATCCGCTGATAACCAGCCCCAGGAAGAGAAGACAAGAATTCTGAAGAATTTGCTGGAGGAATTCAACATGGTGAGCGAGGATCCCAGCGATTTGGGGAACATCCTCCCCGTCCTCTACAGCCTGCTTTCGGTGGTGCTCCATGAACGCAGCGCTTTCGTGCTTCACCAGTTTTACCTCCTGATGCACGCGAACCACTCCATCGATTCCATTCTCCGTGTGCTCTACGCCAACAAGAACAGCAGCGACTGTCTGATTCTCTGCGTGCGACTCCTCCTCTTCTTCTTCGTCAACAGCGAGAACTCGAAGGAGAGCATTATGATGTTGATTCAGTGCCGCGGGATTCCGATAATCATTTCCGTTCTGCAGGAATACGCCGACGTCAAGTACATCTTCATGAACAACGTGTGTCTGCTCTTTTCCTTGATCTGCATTCTGAGCCAAAACGGTCCCGTTTCCTGCCCTCGCTCATTTCTAGAGCTTTTCTGTCACGCCTTCGTGGGCTTCGGCGGTCTCAAGGTGTTATACACGTTCGTGGACCTAATCGTGACACATCACATCTACAGCTACTTGGACATATCGGCTCCGTCCGAGAGCGAACGCACGCTGGGCACGGAGCGGGCAGTGCTGGAGAACGAGCAGTACCTCAACGTGAAGAACCTCCTGTACTACATCTGCTACATCCTCGCCTTGCTCAGTCGCTACGGTTCGTCTTGCGCTCTCCGATGACGTTTAGACCGCGTGTTGGACCGACTGGCGCTGCTGAACTTCATCGAGCCCTGCGTGCGGATGCTGGGCTTCCTGATAGGCGTGCTGAACGCCTGCATCAAGGAGGAGAAGAGCACGGGCTCGGTGGTCAGTCTCCACAAGGACCCCGACTCTGAAGCCAGGCTGGGCGGCGCGGAAGACGGGGAGGCTCCCTCCGCCCCCACGGACGAGGACGCGTTGCCGTTCGATCTGGAGCGCCAGCACTCGGTCACGTCCAGCAGCCTCAGTATTCGCCTGCTGGACGGGTCGGGTGGTATCAATGGAGCTAGCGGCATGAATGGAGCCAACGGGGCATATGGCGTGAACGACGACGTGGACAAGGCGGACTACCACCGCTTCCTGAGCTTCTCGAACGACCACACGATCGTGGTCGTGAACGACAGCGACTCGTACAGCATCCGGGCGGACGCGGTGTCGAACATCTACTGCGTGCTGAACACGATCATGCTCTTCCTGCAGACCGCCATCAGTCGTCGTGAGTGTCCTTGCCTCGCTTCATCGTAGAATCCATCCAGTTCGAGCTCATAGAGAACCACGGCCTCGAGACCTTCGCCAAGCTGCTCTCGCTGTCGCCCAACCCCGTTCTCATCATGAATGTGAACCAGATCCTCGTCATTCTGCACGCCGTCATCACCTCAAGTGAGTTCTGCTGCGACCCCTCATCGCCAGGTCGCATTCCCAACAACGTCCTCAGCGCACACCACATCGAGGAGATCCTCCTCCTTCTCCTCTGCATGGAGATCGACGACCCGTACTTCGCCACGGCGCACAGCCCCAACGGCACGCAGATCCGCGTGGAGGACCTCATTCTCCGCACGCTGGAGCTCATCTCCTTCCAGTGCAAGGCGAGCGGCATCTCGCGCGAACTCATCAACACGGACTGCCTGCTCTCCAAGCTGCACCAGATCGTCGAGGACTTCGACCTCTCCACGTTCATCGAGCCCATCGTCGACTGTCTGCTCTCGCTGAGCGACCTGAACGGTGGCTGTGTGGGGGGTGCGTGATGGGTAGAGAAGAACCTGGAGGTGATCGCGGCGTCAGTCTTCTTCAACAACATCTTCTCCTCCTTTTTCGACTATCTCCACGTCGAGGGCCTCGTGATCAAGATCTCGATGATCATCGCGATCTACTCCAACTTCTGTATCGCTTGTTCCGTTCGATGACGGATAGACGGATTTGACTCCTTCTTCTTGAAGAGCGATATCATGCTGCTGTTGAAGGAGATCGTGGTCAGGTACCAGAGCAACAAGGTGATCATGCAGAACTGCCTTCTCTCTGTGTACTACCTGTCGCACATGAGCGTTATCAACAAGATGGATTCCACGACGTACATGATATTCGACAACTTCGTGAAGGAGAATGATCACGACCCTGGCATTGCTCAGCGATTCGCTAAGGTTTGTCAGAAGTTGAAGGATCTTTAGGTTTCATTTGTACCATGGTCATGTCTTTTGTGTTTGTTGTCCATTCGTGATGCCTCTGTGTTTGTTGCTCACTCTCTTTCTGTTCAATGCTTTCCATTCACGCTTTTGGGCAGCGGAGGGAATCACAAAATGGCGCAGCGCGACGGATTGTACACGATCCTTTCCGAAAAGATTGCCAGACTGAACGGGGAACTGATCCGTTTCACGCAGGAAGCCGAGTCTGTTCAAAACGTGCTTGAGAAAGCCTCCGCCGTTTCCACACTGTATGCGGATATGTAGTGTGTTTTAGCTTGTATTCATGGTGTAGGTTTCGTAATACAAAGCCCTTGGAGAATGGAGCCGCACAGGTGTCCTCTCCCAACCCACAGTGATTCTACTCTTGTATTTCTTCTCAATACTGCTCTGAACGTGTTCTATTCTGTATGATGGCTGGCTGCTTCTTGTTTCTTTCCATTGTTTGGTTCCACCAATTCCTATGCATTGCTGCTATTCATTCCACATGGTTTCATGCACTCCCCTTCACCATCATCTTCGTGTTGTCGACCCTCCCACTCCTCCACTTCGTCGTGTTCACTGATACATTGCACTGAGAATGATTTGGAGCGCATTACGTGGGTCTTATGAGGAAGACGATTCATTCCTTTTCTTCTTTTCGGATCAGTTGCCATCACCATGCGCAAACTGTTTAAGAGAACACAGCTATACATCAAAGACTTCTTTCTGGAGTGCTTGCTGTGGATCATGAGGAATGTGTGGACGAACTACTACTTCATGCTGCTCATGAAATACTTGTGCGTGTTTCCCGTCCTGCAGAAGGTAGGTTGGCGGTTTCTACCTGTCACTGTAGGGGGTTCAGCGATTGGTACACTGGATCAACAGCTACGTCGAGGACCACATTATCTACTTCAACCGAGAACGGCGAATCGCTTTCGTGGTGGAAGCCGATAATGCCATCGGATACAGTCTGTGCAAGAAGCTGGTAAAGAAGAACTACCACGTCGTCATCGGCGTGAAGGACATCAAGAAGGGTCTCACGTCATTCGCCTTTCCCTGAAAATCATCCATAGAATCAAATCGAGACTTCTGAAGAGACACTCATATGCAAGCGTTGCCGTTGTGGCTATTGACATGACAAATCCGCTGAGCGTTCTCTGGGCGGCCAATAGTCTTATTCAGAAATACCGCTCGCTCGATGTGCTGTATCTCAACTACAGTATCATCAATATCTACCACATCAACTGGGATGTTCTTCGGGAAGCATTCCTTACCTTCCGTTTGGCGTATTTCTGCAGTACGGGCCGAACCCACGACTCCGGAGAGAACTTCGTTGCCGTTAAGGGATCGGGAGTCACGGATCTCGGATTCAATCGCGACTTCTGCGAGCAGGTTCTCAGTCCGTTCATTCTTGCCATCGAGCTCTCGTCCCTTCTCAAGGAGGCGACATTACCGGGAAGAATCGTCTGGACCGGTTCGTCAACCTGCAGGTTTGTTCTCCTCGTTCTGTCGATTGTAGTTCTGCTTCGTTCAGCTTCGACGACCTCCAGAACATCAGCGACACCGATTCCTTCTACAACCACAAGTACTTCGTTCATTTGCTCCAACCTGCACTCAACGAGTACCTTCAATCCACAGGCGTTCAGAGCTTCGAGGGCTGTCCTGGCGTGATTATCACTGGCTGTTCGCCCGAGGTGATTCAGAGGTTTACGTGGCTGATTTGGATCGTGGGATTGTTCATTCCCACCGTGCAAGTGCATGCGAGCAAGGGGTCGAGGACATTGCTTCATCTGGGAACGCATCGGAACCAGTACGCCAACCTGGACCCCAATCACATGTACATTATACGGAGGAGAGTATTTGGCCTTCAGCGCTGTCGCTATGTGAAGGATGTGGGAATTGCCGAGAGTCGTCTTGTTTTTGATGTATGATGCTGCTATCGCATGTGATGTGTAGTATTTGATGGAACTGTATAAGAGACTGAAGCGGAGCGACACACTGACAGATGGCATGTTTGAAGAGGTTCGCAATTTCAGTGATATTAACTGCGTGAAGAAGAGCAGAAGACAGAGCATGTAATCTAATCTGGCACGTGTTTGTTTCTGCTACGAGCTGTCACATTGTTGCTGAATCATGGAGAAGGAGTTCCAAACCTATGTGCAGGAGGTGGGACTGAATGCGCTTGGAACAAAGGCGCTGCTATTACTGGCAGACCACTACGTTGCGACGCATGAGATGAAACCATGTAACTCGCATGATTCTTGTATGACCGTGTTAGGCAGTAAGGAGGAATACATTCAAGGAATCAACTCCTTCGTGTTGAAGGAGAACGAGGAGGAGGCCTCTATGATTCTCTACGTACCGAAATTGTGCAATCACTCATCATGTAGTATGCGTTCTATTCAGCGCTGCAGAGAGTTGTGATCTCTCCAGATGACGAGGTGTGTATTGCGTTCATGAAACGATTCTTGTTGTGGGCACTGCACGTATGGAATTTGGCTCGATTTTGAGCGTAGAAAGGAGATGATATGATTCTGGTCAGTCTGGCGAGTGCATGCGGAATGCCATCGGAATCTGACTCCTGTTTTGAGTCCTTTATGCAGCTTGCCTTGCTGAATCCTGGTGTCGAGGGATTCAACGACGCCCGTGTGCGCGATAGCGCGTCACGATGCATTGCTGAGTGGACCAGCACTCCGCCGTTCATTCCTCATCGCTACAGTCTTCTGTACTCCGCCATAGCGAAGTTGGTCAGTTCGCATGATGGTTCGACGATGCGCGAGGCAATCAATCTCTTTTTCCCTTCTCTGCTCAACATTCTCGAGAAGATCGATGATTCTGAACAATGCGAGCATCTTCAACAGTGGTCCATTTCCTTCTACAAAAACGCAATCGAAGAGCACCAGTGCTGCTCGCTATTCATGCAGCAGCTTCTCTGGCAGCGAGAAGCCTTCGTCCTGAATCCGCAATTCTCTCTCGACATCGTGTTCGACGCCATGGGCAGCGAGTCTCCGCTCCTCCGCAAATACGGGCTCTCTCTCCTCAACACGATGATGAAGCACATCTTCTCCGTTCCCTCGCACTTCGCTCCCCTCCACTCCCTCTCCCCCGAACAGCGCTCTGCGTGGCAGGCGGAAACGGAGAAACACTGGGAGACCTACATCTCCGTGTACCAGACGCTGGACGAGTACGCCACGCACCTCGTTCGCTCGGTGTGGAGCAAGGTGGACACTCTCACAGCGTACTCCGCAGCCGTCGCGTCGATCGACTTCCTGCAGATTGACCACCACTGGGTGGAGTTGCTGTACAGGCGTGGGCTGACGCAGGGCAATCCGCACATCCGCTCGCTCCTCTTCTCCTTCATCCTTTCTCCCGCCTCGCAGATGCTGAAGCACGCCAGCGACTCCGTCGCCTTCGTCGTGAACACAGTCCTGCCTCTCGTCAACGACGCGTCGCTCTTCAAGGGCGCTCTCTACGGACTCGGCTTCCCCTTCCTCTCATTCCTCCTCCACTTCGTCACACGTCTGACTGATGCAGAGCGCGATGACTTCTGCCGCGCCGTGTTCCGCGTGCTCAGACAGTCCATCACGAACCCGCTCGCCTTCCAGTTCATTCTCGGCTTGTTCGACCCCGCGATGGTTCCGCAGCCGCCGCGCGACCTGGCTGACTCGGTGAACTCGTCGGCCGCGGGAGCGGAGTCGATGACGCGGGAGATGATCGAGGAGGTCATGCACTTCTCGCTCCCGTGGAGTCCTCGCCTGGACGACGAGCTGTGCAACACCCTCATCGAGCTGAGCGACAAGATCTCCACCCAAATCAGCCAGGCGTCCTTGCAGAAGAAGGCGCAGAGAACGCTGCTCTCCATCACGAAGCAGGGACGGATTGACAGAGAGAACGCACCGTGTGTTCTCCGCACGCTCTCGGCACTGCGCAAGGTGAACGACGACCACGCTCTCGACGCCGACCTCCTTCGCTTCTTGGAGCCAGTCAAGGAGGACGTGGACGCGCTGCTGCTGGACCAGTGGAGGCTGTGCAAGGGGAAGGGCCCTCTCGCCGGTCTCGCGCTGCTGGCGCAGCTCGATCAGCACTGGAACGGCAGGATCAACGACGAAGTGTATCGTGCGATCGAAGCCTGTTACGACTCCCTCGTCTTGGGAGACACCTCCGCGCTCCACCTCCTCGTCTCGTTGTGCGACATCGAAGGCCTCTTCTCCTCCTTCTCTCCAGAACCCGTGCTCTCTCTTCTCCGTCACGCCTGGAAGGATCAGCTCTCCACGGACACGGTGCTGGAGTTGATGCGTGTCGCAGACGCCGTGAGCCACGCCGCTCTCGTCGAGGAGATGAACTCGCTCGTGTTCGAGGAGGTGGAGTCCACGATGGAGACTCGCCCACAGCAGGTTCTGCGCTGGCTTGCAGGCTGCAGCGCGTGTGGCATCCGCTACTCGAAGAGTCTCTCCTTGCTCCTCCACGCCGTCCAGAAGTCCCAACGGATGCGTTATGTGACCCATAGAATCGAACAGGACCCGACCGTGTCGTCGGCAGAGAAGGCGGAGCTGATTCGCTGCGCGTGGCGCGTCGTGCTCTTCAGCCTCCAGCACGCCGACACGCTCCCGGAGCTGTCAGAGGTGGTCCAGATGCTCACCAGAGAGTGTCACACCGCCGACAACAGTCTGATGAGCATTCTGCTTCCTCTCATCGTGTGCGTTCAGTCCACACTCGTCCACACGTATCCCTTTCTCTCTCTGTTCACTGTAGCTGCTCGGAGGACGCGCTCGCCTCGCTGATCGAGTCGCTCTTCGTCTCCTACCGCGACATTCGCCTGAACTCCTCGCTGCGTCGCATGTACTACGCCTTCCTCACCAACCCTCACTTCTTCACGCTGGAGGCGTTTCACCAGAAGGGTCACGCCTTCTATCAGTTCGTCACGTACCTGGTTCGCGAAATCACGTCCAACGCGGGCTCCGACGGCGTGGTGTTCGTCTCTCTGTTCACCGCCGCACTGAAGCGGGTGCCGTCGGCGATCCGTTACTATACACACGAACTCGCCTCTCTTGCCATGATGTCCGAATCGCGCGACGAGGTCGCTGTGAACCGCACGCCCGTCGAGGAGTACGTGCGCGTGGTGGTCCTCCACTTCTTCGACTCGCTCGACGAGGAGCACGCGCTGCCTCTCCAGGCGGTGATGGTCGAGCTGCTGGAGCTGAATCTGAAGGTCCTGTCGGCAGGGAGACACATCCAGAACAGCGAGGGCAACGGAGCGCGTCTGCGCTGCTGGCAGTGCTTGTGCGTGCTGGCGAAGAACCGACGTGTCGTGGCGTGTGAGGAAGTGCACGCGCTGTTCTGGAAGTGCGTGGTCCAGCTGAATCTTCGCGACGTTCGACACTACATCGACATGGTGGGCGTTCAGTTATTGAAGGAGTCCATGATCAGCAAGACGATCACTCGTAGGAACCCGAGCGGGCTGGAGCGCTCTCTCTACCCTCTTCTGACGGACGTGAACCAGCAGACACAGTGCATTCCCTCTCTTCTCGTCATCGCGTATTACACGGTGCGTGACGCCCTCGCTGCCCACGCGCTGAAGGAGTACCTCCGTGTGGTGACGCCGTGGATGATGAGTACGGACGGTCTCGTGCGCACCATTTCGCAGTCCACGTGCTATGAGGTGATGCACCGTCTGACCGAGCGCGGCGAGTTGGACCCTGTGTACCGCTCCTTCTACGACTACCTGTCCTCCAACCAACACATCATTTCCATGCGCAAGCGTCAGATGAGCGTGATTCACGCCTTCGACCCCGCGCAAGCCAGCACGCTCTCGTCGATCCTCGCCTCCGACCAGAACAACCTCCACGACTTCGTTCCCGACGCCTTCCTTGACCGTCTGGCGAGGGAGATGAACGTGCTCTTCGATCTCTGGCACAAGAACTTGGGCTCGCAGACCGTAAGGAAGAAGAGCGACGAGATGGAGTATGAGAGCGTGGTGGACAACTTCCAGAAGAAGATTCTGCCGTGGGAGGAGAGCAGCAAGAGTGAGATCACGACGAGGAAGAAGCAGGACATTGTTCTGATCGCGTCGCTCGTAAACAAGCTGTAGTGTCTGTCTCAGGGCATGATGTATAGACCGAATCTCGGCGGACTGACCCGGACCAGCGAGATCTTCGCCGTCAAGACCCTCGTGGTGAGTTCGCTGCGTGTGAAGAAGGACCCCGTGTTCACGTCGGTAGGAATGAGAGGGTGAAGTGAGGCGTAGACGAGTGTCACTTCCGAAGAGTGGGTGAACATGGAGGAGTGTCCTCCCGACAAGCTCCCTGCGTTCCTGATGAAGCTGAAGGAGGAGGGCTATGCGTTGGTGGGCCTGGAGCAGACGATGTCGAGCAAGATGCTGGGAAAGGTGGAGTTGCCGAAGAAGATGGCGCTGGTGCTTGGCGAAGAGAAGGAGGGCATTCCTGCTAACATTATTCAGGTAGCTGTGGAGATTTGTGTTGAGTGTAGCTGCTTGATTTGTGCATCGAAATTCCGCAGTACGGTATCATCCGCTCACTAAACGTGCACGTGAGTGGCTCCATTCTTCTCTGGGAGTACATATCCTCATTGGGTCACTACACGAGTGTCCTTAACGCCTCACACCAGACAGAACATGTTGCAGTAAAGAGAATTGGGTTGCGTTGTTTGTTTGCTCCAAACGCGATTGTTGGCAGAAATGGGGGTTATTTCGTCGAAAACCGAGAATCGCCCATTCATTCTTAGCGGACGTGTGAGAAATGTCAAAGCTCATCCAGAGTGCGTACAATTGCATCGAGTCGAACAAGTTTAAGAAGGCAGTTTCCATTCTTGACTCTCCGGAGTTGGCTCGCTACCCCTTGGCAAAAGCATTCGCTTCGTCTCTTCGTTTCATTCGTAGTCTCTACAGGCGTATTGCTGCATACAGATGGGAAATCCAACGAGAGTGAGAAAGGCAATTGAAGAATTGATTGTGAATTGCACGCTACATCGTTTCACTGCGTAGCCCCTTAAACCGGTGGACAGTATTGTCTTGAGTCAGGCTTTGGATGGCATTCACTATCTGGGAGACTACTCTCTCGCTGTAAAGCTGTTCGAGAATGCCCACGCTCTGGACAAGAACAACATCGAGACGGGAGAGCGCCTGTACTTTGCGTATTTCTGCACTGTATGCCTTCCCCTCTGTGTTTCATTGTAGCGTGATTTCGACAAGATGCGCGACTTGTCGGTGGAGTTGATGCGCTTGTACAAGCTGAAGAAGTACACCATCTGGAACGCTGTCAACGTCCTCTTCAACAACGCGCCCGAGGACCCCGAGAAGTTCAAGAAGCTCATGCTCCTCAGCGAGATGATGCTCCGCAATGCCCTCAAGACCACCGACGTGAACACTCGGGATGGACGCGGCTACCAGTGGGCTCTCATCGAGATCCTCTGTCGCGAGGGGAAGTACGAGGAGGCAGAGAAGGAGGTGGAAGAACGAATGGAGCACTACATCGTATCGCAAAAGCTATTGGACGAACGAGTCCTCCAGCGCACCATTCTCCGCGAGCTCCACCGCGAAGCGGACATCATCCCTCTGATGGAGGACGACCTGAAATCAGCCCGAAAACTGGACTGGGACGCGATTCTATTCTACGTGGACAGCGTGTGCGAAGTGCTGCCTGAGGGCGAGGCGTTGGAGCGCCTTGAGGCCTTCGTGAAGCAGATGGAGGGCGAGAAGGAGACGCGCGAGCTGTGGCTGCTCCGACTGGAGGTGATGGCGCGGTGTGTGGCGAAGGGCAGAGCGGAGAAGAGGGACCTCGCCGCACTTATGGTCCGTTATGTGAAGTATATCGGTCACAAGCCCTGCTGCTACTGCGACCTCGAAAGATGGCTGGAGACGCTCAGAGGAGACGAAGGTATTGTTCGGATAGCGATGTCACAAATAGCCTCGATTTCGGTCATCACGGAAATGATGATGGAGTACCTGGACATCACGATCTGCGTGGTGAAGGGCGAGGAATTGCTGAAGAGCGTTCAGCGGGACGTGACGGCGATCCAAACCGCCATGTATTTGGGAATTCCAATAAACGAGAGTTTTATGAGCGAGCTGTACCACATGTCGGATCGTGATCTCCCTCGTTATCTTTAGCTACAACACCATGATCCCTCAGTACAGCGAAACGCTCGCCACCAAAGAGGTGTTGAGTCTGGACTGGATCCCGCTCCTTCTGGCACAGTGCCTGCATTCCAACGCGCTGCGTCTTCAGGGACTGGAGGCCTTCCGCTGTGACTGCGAGGCGATGAGCATTCTCGAGGACAGCGTGCATGCACGCCCCCACTTTTTCAAGGCGACGGTGGCGTTGTGTCTGCTGAGCTATGCGATGGGCGTGCCTTCGCTCGGCGCCAAGTGCTACAGTGGGAGAAGAGGGGTGGCGTGAGGTGTAGAACAGCTGAACGTCCGCGAGATCCAGATGATGTCGATGTGTTACCCGATGGAACACATGCTTCGTGAATGGGGTGATGTGAAGGAGGCACGTGATCTGTACAAAGACATGAACGTTTTCATGTATCATGGGTAGTGCGAAGTGAGAGGGAGTTAGAAATAGAATGAAGGAGTCGCATGTGAAGCAATTCGAGTGCATTCGCGAACTGTCCTTCATGAACGTCAAAACGATGGCCGATTTGGCTGTTCGTCTTCAGGAAAGCCGTGAACCAGCCGCAATCCTCAGTTTGTACTACCTGAATTCGCTGGCGTCATCGCTCAAGGAGGCGGATGTCATGAACCAGACATGCTTCCAGGAGTTGGCAAACACCAACGGAACGAAGAGAGATCGCGATAACGCGGATTACAAGTTTGCACGGTTCTGGAACACAAATGGAACACAAATGGAACAATTGAAACAGAATTCGGGATTGATGCAGTTGAGTCATTTCGAGAGTGCTGTCGCTTCGTTCCTGTATGAGTTGCGTGAGCACGAGAATCAGATTGATAAGGTGAGGGCAGAGACGATTACGGCAGTCCATGAGACTGCGTCTTCTCTGGGCGAAAACGTTCCCCAGTTGATTCGTTCTAGCTACGTTGTCTTTGATAAGCTCTTGAGAATGAAGATGGAGGGAAATGGGGATGATGCCAAGAGTGCGGAGGAGTTGCTTGGAACCATGCAGACAATCGTGTCGGACAGTATTCAGCGAGGTGGAGTTGCCCCTGCATTCCTGTTGAGCCAGCTGTCCCAAATCGCTCATCACACTCTCGTCTGGATAGAGATGATTCTGCCCAAGAACAAGAAGTGCAGCAAGCCCATGCCGGCGAAGGAGCCCGTAGGAGTGGCGGACGGAGGTGATGAGTAGGTTTCACAATTGATGGTGGAGTGCGAGACGAAGCTGATTCGTCTTGTGCAGATTCCTATTGAGAAGAATTCGTACTACGAATTGATGAAGGAGAAGGAACTGGTGAATGGAGTAGGATCGCGAGAGAGGCTTCTTATCGTAGTGGTTCACGCAGCACATGAAGACGGCGATTGATGCTGTTTGCGACGCACACCACGAAAGCATCACTGCGATTCACAGCCTTTGCAATGAAGTCTTGAGCGAAATGAAGAAGAAGAACTACCGTGTGAAGATGGATTACTGATGTTTGGTTCACAACAAAGAAGGCAGAATAAGCAATTCACATAAAGAGACAACTACGCGAAATGAATGTCCTTACTCAGGAACGCACTCAACAATCTACGCCTCACACTCCCCTCTCAACTCCCACCTCATAAAGTCTTCGATCGTCATCTTCGAAGCACGCGCTTCCGCAAACCCCGCTAATGATCAGCCCTCCTCTCCACACGCACTCTCCTCCAGCACGGAAAGAACGACCTCCTTCGTGTCTCTCTCCTCCGGAGTCTGCACGTCACCACACACCCCCACGCACACCTTGTTGTTCAGCGAACAGAACGTCTCGTAGTTCTGCGTCAGCATCTCGATCACCTTCTTGTTCTTGAAGATGGCTGCCAGCGTCTTGTTCTTTCGTTGGAAACACAGACGCACCATACCGTCCCACTCCTACGCATCACGCTCGCTCCTCGCTCCCACAATGAAGTTGACGGTTGGCGGCGGGTTGTACGGCTCGATGCGACACACGCGCGACTCCACCTTTGGCGGGGGATTGAAGTTGTTGCGCCCCACCTTCAGCAACTGCTGCGTTCTCGCCAGCAGCTGCGTGTTCACCGATAGACGGCAGTACAGATTGTCTCCCGGTCTAGCCATGAGGAGAGCGCCAAAACCGCCCACTTGGCACACAGTCGCTGAGTGAACTCTTCCTGGAACATCAGCACGGCTGCTCTGAAGAAAGGACGGTGCTGCAGCAGCTTGAACACAATGCCCGACGAAATCACGTAAGGCACGTTGGCAACGCACAAGTCGAAGTAGGGAAGCTCCACCTTCAGGAAGTCGCCGTGAATGATCTGCAAATGGGACGCATACTCCCTACCCATCACCAACAACCCGCGACTCCCACGTTCCCTGCACCTTCTTCTGCACCTCGTTCACCATGCGCGGGTCCAGCTCCACGGCAATCACCTTCTTGGCCTTCTTGAGGAGCTCCATGGTGAGAATACCGTTACCAGGACCGATTTCCAAAACAATGTCCGTGGGCTTGATACCCGCCTTCGCCACAATGTTCTGGACAACAGCAATGTTCTTGATAAAGTGCTGACCCAAACCGCCAGCAGCACCGGTCGGCGCAGGTCCAGAAGTGACGGCTGTCTTGCGAATAGGGCGTTCCTTGGGCATTGGGCGAGAAGGCGAATCCGAGTGGTCTTTTCTGTTGCTTCGAGCCGTGCGTTTCCCTCCCTCCAGGAGCAGTTGCCTTCAATGGAATGCGCAAACAAACACGTCCTAACACAAAACACGACTACTGCACACTGAGAAGAGGCACCGACTCCAGCACCTGCTCCTTGACCACGTGCACTCTTCTCTTGTTCATCACCCTTCCAATCAGCTTCAGCACCTCGTCGATCACGATCACGGG
>ERZ1106923.313-NODE-313-length-20200-cov-171.801440_pt1 | contig 20200 bp, 17 predicted proteins | sample MGYA00403657_ERZ1106923 | MGnify/ENA primary metagenome ERZ1106923 (study PRJEB35170, sample SAMEA104062425) | human gut metagenome | biome: human gut; feature: human-associated habitat; material: faeces | place: Denmark | collected 2012-06-19 ...
GAAGAAAAGAAACTCAAAGCCGCAAATATTTAATTCTTCATCATTCCTGAAGGGGGGCCACAAGGCTCCCCTTTTTTTATGCCTCAGTCAGTTGTAAATTTGACCGAAAAAGGGCAAATGGCAATTAGGCGTGTGCTTGTATATACGTGGCTACGCCGCAGAGTCAAACCCGAAGTACGCCTCATACAAATCTCACCTCAACCGCAACTGAAAAATAGTGTCAAGATAATTTTGCGAATGTTGACTTGTGCGATGGATAGACAGTCGAAAAAGCAAAACTTCGGAGAATTTCACCTATACAAAATCCGAAGAAATCTTTTATTAAAATAAAACGAACCCCGGCTTACTGCCTTGGTTCGTTCTATTCCTTAAAGTATCGTAAAATTCTTTTATTTATTATTAGCTATCTTGATATAGTGTCCATAAAAATATGTTACAATTCTTGATTATCGGAATGATTTATTTAAGCGGCGGGTTTGTTTGCCTCGATCAATTCCTGTTTACGGGCTTCCAGTTCGGCGAGCGCGTTTTCAATATCTTCTTTATGCGCTTCTTCAAATTTCGCAAACGCTTTGTCCTTTGCCTCGTTCATGGCATCCTGCGTTTTCTGCGCGCTCTCGGTCAGAGCCGTTTTGATCTCTTCCGGGAATGTTTTTTCCAATTCAATCAAAACATTCTCCGCTGTTTTCATCGCCCCGAGAACGAGATCGAACGCCGCGTTCGCCGCACTTCCCGCTATATTCAACGCATCTTCCTTGAACATTAAAGCCGCCTCTTCTGCGTCCAAAGCAGCCTCCGCCGCTTCCTTGGCAGGGCCTTCGCTGAGCTGCGCCACTTCTTTGCGCTGGGCAAGCACTCTGTCTTTTTGTTCACGGACTTCCGCCAATGCTTTCTGATACTGTGACCCGACGTCGACGAAATTATCGTAACGCGCCTGTTCCACGGCCGCTATAGTTTCCTGATAAGAATCGAGCGCTTTAGAATATAAGTTTAAGAAAGACTCATAGGCGGAACCCAAGCCGTCGATCACGTCCTTGGTGGCCTGCCGCTCGGCAAAACGGAGATCGTATTCCTTTGCCACGTTATACGCTTCGCGCAGTTCTTCGGTGATCAGCTGCGCGGTTTCGATGCGGGAAATTTTCAGTGCGTTGATCAACTGTTCCTCGTTCATCTTCGCTACTTCCTCCTCGGTAACGGAAGGGTCTGCTTTCATTACGAGTTCACGCAATGCCTCGAGTTTCAGCTCTTCGCCCCGCTCCACGACGGCATAAATGCCGCTTTCTTCCAGAAAACCGTCGATTTCCGCTTTGACTTCTTCATATAATTCCTGTGCAGCCGCATCGTCGCCTGTAATGCTGATCGTTATCGCATCCCGTTCCGCCGTAAGTTCGCCCTTAACGAGATACCCCGCATCGGTAGAAATGCTTACCATCATTTCCACGGCTTCCTCCGCGGTTTTTCCTACAAAAGCCTCGCCCGCGATGATCAGGGAGCCGTCGTCGTTGAGCGCCGTAACGCTCAAAACTTTGTTGTCTGCATCGAGGATAAATTCGACGCTAGGATTGATATCCACTTGCATGCGAGCGGCGGCGTCTTTTTCGCTCCCGCCGCACCCTGTAAGCAGGACGCCCGTACCTACCGCCAAAGCAACGCTCAGCCCGCAGGCCGCGATCTTTTTCCAAAATTTCATTAACGTTTTACCTCCTTCGGTTGGTTTACGATCATTAAACAAATGAGAACCTCGTTTTATTGAAAAGAATTCCAAAAATCTTCAAAATTTTCAAATTTTCCGAAAAGTTCCTCCATTTTCGCCCTATACCCCTCGTAAGAAATCGTCGGGCGTTGTTTTTCCGCTTCGGCTCTGTTCTCATACAGCGACAGTTTCGTTTCCCTCTGCAGCATTTTCAAAGCGGTGTCCACATACGATCCCACCGAATCGGGCAGGTCGCCAATCCCCTCGAACAATGCGGAAACGATTTCTTCCATGGCATCGTCCGCCGAAATCAAACCGATAAATGCGCTCGGATCGAAAATCCCCGTAAAATACTCAATAACGGACAGCAAATCGTCGATCCCCCTGCGTAGTGCGAAAAGATCGAAATTTTCGTAAAAAGCATCGAGCGCAAGGAAAAGCAAATACTGCTCAGGCTCGTTCAAAGACTGACCGTAGCGTAGCTCGTAATCGGCTAGTTCATTCTCCATCCGAACAAGCAATGCGGCAAGGCTATCCGTTCGTTCGATATTCGTTTCCAAAAGCCAGTACGGAAGAGAAAGGGTATTATCCGGATGATCCATTATTTCCCGATTGAGCGCGTCGATTTTTTTCAGGTCCGCCTGCTTGCCGCTCACGGTACGGTATACGTATTCGGTCACTTCCTTCGTATATAGAAGCAAAGAATTGCGATAACTCGCTTCCACGCGTTCCAGAGGCGTTGCCGCCGCAAGACGTTCGGTCACCGTGAAAGGCGTTCCGAATCCCGCTTCCGCCATCTCGCGCGCGGTATCCTCTTTTCCGAAGGCAGAAAGCTCCGCCGTTCGCCCGAGCACGGGCACAAACGCGCCTTTTTCGCAGAAGTACCCGATAACGGAAGATTCCAGCACGGTCTGTAATTCTTTCGCCGAAGAATTTTTATCCGCCGCAACGGTAATGCGCACCGCATTTTCGCCCTCTCGCACCAATCCCGCCGCAAAGGCGCGCCCGGCAAGTTTTTGCGCGGCATCCTCCGCAGACATGCCGCACAGAGATTCTGCAAATTCGCTGTCGGAAAGAAGTATATCGCCGTTCCCGTTTTCGCTGTATACACTCAAAACCGAACCGTCCGCATCCGTATAGAGCCGAACGGCGGAGTTCATCTCCATCAAAACGACGCCGCCCGTATTCGGCATGAACAGCCCCGACATTACGACGGGCAAAAGAACCCCGAACAGCAACGCGCAGGCTGTTACCGCCGCCGTAATGCGGACAGTCCGTGTATGGTTGCTTTTCACTGCCGCAGGTTCGTTTTCCGCGGGGGCAAATTCGGAGGGGAGCGCGCGGACGAGTTCGTCAAGTTCTCTGTTGAGTTTTTTCTTCCAAGCAGCCATTCACATCTCCTCCTTTAAATATCGTTTCAGCTTTGCGACGGATATTTTATACTTGCTCGTTACGGTGCCGAGAGGCATTGCCAGCTTTTCAGCAATTTCGCGGTGTTTATACCCCCATAAAACGTGCAGTACCACAATCCGCCGTTCCGTATCGTCCAACGCGCGGTTCAGCGCATCGAACACGGTTCCGTCAGGCGAATTTTCTGTTAACAGTGGCTCAAAATTTTCTTCGGGAAGCCATTCCTCGCGTTTTGCACGGTTCAGATCGTTGAGCGCAATATTCTTTGCGATCTGCAAAAGCCACGCGCGCGCGTCCGAGCCCGCGCGGTATTGGGATATATTTTTCAGCGCTTTATAAAAAGTTTCCTGCATCGCCTCTTCCGTCCGAGCATAATTTCTGTAATATCCATAGAGAAAAGCAAATACCCCCTTTGCCGCTTCCTCATAAAACAGCGAATACGCCGCTTTGTCCCCGTTCTGCGTCCGCACAAGGCATTCGTTCATTTTTTTACGATCCACGTTCTCTCCTATTAGCGGCTCTTTCCGATATGTCTATTTATTAAACAATCCGCGCCCGCGTTTTATTGAGCCGAAATCATATAATTCAACGAAACGAAAAAGGCAACCTATCGATTGCCTTTTCACTCACTTTTATTCGATATCGTTTTATTATCGTTGCAAATATACCGTATTTATTATTGTTCTTCGTCTGTTTCAGTTATTGTTTCGCTTACAACAACGTTTTCCGCCTCGGCTGTTTTTTTCTCTTCGCCCGCCATCTCTTTAAGCAGGTTCCGCTGCTGATATTCAACGGAAAGGTGATTGATACGCGCATAACATATTAACTGCCCTATATAACACAATAATACAAGCCCGCCGAACGATATAGCAGTACTTATAATATTCAGTACGATCGCAGCGGCACCATTACTGAGCGCACCAAAGAGAATACACATAAGTATACCCAAGATGATAAAGACGGCTTTTAACACCTCTAAAATCTTAAGCAATGTCTTCGTCGGCGCAATCAACGCCTCCCATTCTTTTTCGTCTTTCTTTTCTTTTACGAATGAATCGGGAAGCTGTGTTTTGAATTCCATGCGATACCTCCAAAAAAATGAATACTTATTCCTGATGGAACTCTTATTCATAAATTTTATTAAAATATATTATATTACCTTTTCCTAAAACTTTCAAGTGTTTTATAAAGATAATTCCGTTTAGCACAAAATTCTTAAACTTTAACATGTTTTTATGGATACTTTTTGTTTAATTCATATCATATCTTTAAATAATTGACGAAGTTATAAAAGAGGCGAGAGAAGAGATGTATATGATATAAAACTTATCACTATTGAATGCCTACAAGACTGCAATTGTTTGTGATAAGTTAAATTCGCTATATTGGTCAATCCTAATACACTTGGGACAAGTAGTTGATAATATGGCTATTGATTGATTAACAACCTAAGTGCGCTGTTCGTTCATATATTTCGATGGGGGTATTCAAGTTATCTGTTTACGTTATTGTGTTGAAACACAATTTTATAGACACTCATAAGCTACGGGCATTAGCGCAAAAATAAGCGTATGAGTTCAGATAACCCATACGCTTGCCGTTATTTATTGAGTTTTTCATTGTTTTATCCGCAAGTTCGGCGTTATGACGGATAAAATCTTCACGGATAGCCTTCTCATCAAGCACAATTCGTTTTGCCATTTCCCGTATATCGTCGAGGACGATCTCTTCTAAGATTTTTGCCGAAATAAAATGCGAAAAACAGTACGCCTTACCATACCGTATATGATATCCGCAATCGAAGTGGTATAATCTGGTTCCTTTACGGCTGACCGATGTGCAAAGCTTCATCTTGTTTCCGCAATCTGCGCAGATGAGAAAACCCGACAGCGGATGCGTAAATCCGATTTTTGTTTTTCTGCCTGTTGCGACCGATTTTTTACGTTCCTGCACTTTGTCCCAAAGTTCTTGCGTAATGATGGGTTCATGGGTATTGTAAACAGCTGTCCACTCACTCTCATCCTTTCTAAAACGTTTGTGATTTTTATAGGACAGAGAAGTCCAACGTAACTGCGGCATATGCCCGATGTAGATGATTTTATTCAGCATTTCCCTTATCGTGACGGCTGTCCATAATCCCGTCACGTTTGGTTTCGGCTTTTGTCCGCTTTGAGTTTAAGCATAAGTTGTCGGACTCATTCCCGAAGCATACATTTCAAAGATACGTTTTACAATGGGTGCTGTTTCCTCATCAATGACGGGAGCGCGTTTTTTATCTGTCCCCATTCTATACTCGTAAGACGCTTTCTTGGCAGTATATATTCCCTCTTTCGCATTAGCTCTCTTCACCGCACGAATTTTCTTGTCTATGCCAAGCACACGTCACGGTGCCATTTCAGATTAAATATTTACTTGACTTTAGTCCATTTTGCTTTTCAATATGTTTTTTTCAAATTCTTCCGCCGACAATACGTGCACCGTTACCGACTTTTCCGTTTTGTTTCCGCTCAAGTCCTCTGATTGAAACGTTACGAGAAATTTTCCCGTATTTAACTTGCCTTCGTCATCCAGCGCCCCGTCCTGCCAGACCGTGACGACCGTCACCTCGTCGACGTTATCTGTGGCCGACGCCTTTATCAGCGGATAAGTTCCGGCAATCGTATAAATTTCCGACAATTCGCCGCTTGCAAACGATAAAACGGGCGGCTGCGTATCCTGCGGAAGAACCGTCACGGATATCTGACGTTGCGCCGTATTTCCCGCATTGTCGCTCGCACGCAACGTCAGAATATATTCTCCCACTCTCAACAATCCGCCATCATCGTACGGATTTTCGGACCAAACGAACTCGACTTCTTTTTCTTCACCGTCGTATTCATCATACGCAGAAGCCTCGATCGGTAAAGAATTCCCCCGGGATACACGAACGCTGTCACTACCGTTGTAAGTGATGATCGGCGCTTGCGTATCCACAACGCGCACGATTTGCACACAATCCAACCATGCGACACGCACAACAGAATCGTCCGTCCATCGAAATCCGAATTCAAATATCCCGAGACAACCTTCACTGTTTTGTAATGCCGACAAGTCGGCATTTACCATGCAGTCGCTCGATTTCCCGACCGAAAAATCAATCCAGCGCCCCTTTTCTTCCGATTCGAGCGTATCGTTGACAACCCAGGTTTTTGCAGCATCCGGCGTAATACGCACCGCCTTCGTTTCTTGCGGAACATAAAAACAAAATATGATTTTCTCTATTTGCGACACACGAATCCCATATGCCGAATAATCGAGCGTAACGCCTGCGTTTCCCGCTTTTTTTAAGGACATTACATAACCCGTATACCCGGTCGGCGCGCCTGCGTTTCCCGCGTCCTCTCCCGCGCCGACAAAGCGTTCGGTACCCGGCGTAAAATACGAAACGCCGCTCACATCGTTCTCGGTATAAGGGAACTCTTCTTTTTCGTCCTTCGCAAAAACCGAGAACGAAAACATCCCCAACAAACAAGCAAAACAACAAACAAAAACTCCGAAAAATTTTATCGCTTTTTTCATATATGCCCCCATTATGCCAACAGCAATGAGCGAATCGCCGAAATTTCGTCTTCGGACAACCCGACGCTCTTTACATAATTTTCACATCCTGTATACAAATCTCCCTCGCCGAAACTTTTCAGATACCCGATTGTAGATCTCAGCTTTCCGACCAAATGATTGATATTGGCTTGATTTCTGCCTGCGGAAGAGAAAAACGACATTTCATAATCGATATAGATATCCCGTTCGGAAACGCCGAGCAGACCGTATAATAGCAATGCGACCGTACCCGTTCTGTCTCTTCCGATAGAACAATGCATATAAATCGGATAATTTTGCTCGTTAGAAAATACGCGAAGCGCATCTGCAAGCGCCTTTTCGAACTGCGCTCCGCCGTCGTCAAGCCCCGTGCCGTCGCCCACGTAATATGGCGCAGAATAATTCAAATATGTAACTCCGTTCAAAACCGCTCCCATACTTTCAGAAGAATTGCGAAGATCGAGATCCGTACGAATTTTATAAACGTTTTTTGCCCGCTCTCTGCCCGTCTCGCTGATATCGTCCAACTTTGCGCCGCGGTAAACCTTGTCCTGTTTCACGAGCTTGCCGCCTAATCCGATTTTTCCACCCAAATCACGCGTATTCGATACGCCGTCGATAGAAACGGAGCGCGGCGCGTGGTCGACGGTAAAACTGAACATTTCAGAGCGAATAAACGCCGTACCCGCAGGCGCGGTTACGTCCCAAAAATATTTTTTCCCCAAATGAAAGTATTCGGCAGGCAACGAAAGCTGCGTTTCGTTGACAAGATAGGAATCGACTTTGCGCATATCTTCGTATTCGGAAATACGCACCGTATAATACGTCGCAATTTCTTTACACTTCCACGAAATGACGTCGGGCGCATTGGCAAAACAATCGACCGCTTCTTTATTGAAAAACTGCGAAGAAAACGGAACGTACTCCGCAATAAACGCTTTCACCTGCGGGTTTGCAAGCGTTGCCATTCCCCCGTTTTTCGGATTCACAGCCATAATTTCGGGCTCCGGTTCGGGCTCCGGTTCGGGCTCGGGCTCCGGCTCAATGATAGACGGCTTATCGCTTTCAGGATTCTTTCCTTCATTCGCACATGCTGCAAAAGACGTGGCAAACAAAAAAATCCCCATCAAAACACATATCATCCTTATAATTTTTTTCATGTTTATTTATCCGTTTGTTTTTTTTCACACCGAAAGAATATTGAGGCGGCGCTGCCGCCTCAATATTCTTTGATGCCGATTATTTTTGTCTGCGTTTCATCAGCATTACGACAGCATACGCCAACAGTCCGCAACAGGGCAATGCTGCACCGCCGACAATACCGCCTTTGCATCCGCTCCCCTGCGATACCTTTTCATATACTATTTTTATAGCCGTATTCTCCGAAACCGTCAGTTCCGTCGTTTCTTCTTCTCCGCAGTATACTTTGTAAGTATATCCCTCTTCGGCGTACTTGGAAAAATCCACTTTTGTCCCGTATTCCTGCGTCAGTTCTACGGACTGTTTGCCGTCGATTCCCTCGAAAGATATCGTCACCTTGTACGAGTTTTTCGTTGCATCGAACTTCGCAACCAAATTCAAATCACCCGTGACGACGCCGTTTTCAAAATCCCATTCGGCGTTCCCGTTGTACCAGCCGACGAATTCATACGTAAATTCCGCCGTATTCGCCTTTACGGGATCGGCGGGCTTTGGAATTTTTGCCCCGTATCCGATTTGTTTGCCGTCTTTTCCGTCAAACGTTACCGTAAATTTGTCGATCGCATATACGATTTTTAAATTCGCTTCGCCTTCTACGGTAAATTCGGATATTTTTTGCGAATCGTTAAATATTTCAAAAGAATAATGTTCTATATCGTACTTGGAAAAATCCACTTTTGTCCCGTATTCCTGCGTCAGTTCTACGGGCTGTTTGCCGTCGATTCCCTCGAAAGAAATCGTCACCTTGTACGAGTTTTTCGTTTCATTAAACTTCGCAACCAAATTCAGATCACTCGTGACGACGTCGTTTTCAAAATCCCATTCATCGTTCCCGTCGTACCAGCCGAGGAATTCATACGTAAATTCCGCCGTGTTATCCTTTACGGGATCGGCGGGCTTTGGAACTTTTGTCTCGTATTCGATTTGTTTGCCGTCTTTTCCGTCAAACGTTACCGTATATTTTCTCACTTCCTCCTTGAAAACCGCTTTCAAGGTAATCGGTTGAGTCACGGGATCGGCGAAATTCCATTTAACGCCTTCGTGATACCAACCATCAAACGGAAACGTCTGCGATGCGGTTTGCGGTTTTGTCGGCGGGACGGGCTCTTGCAGGCTCGTTCCGACTTTGACTTTCTGCCGATCTCCGTATGCGGTACCGTCTTCATTCAGATAATTCACGTAAACGTTCTGTTCCGTACCCCACGTATCGCCTTCACGGTAAATGGTAAGAGCTGGCAGCGAAACGTCTAAAAACCTCGTGTCCGCTTCGATACTGAGGACTCCGTTATAGGCGCAGCCTTCCGCCAAATCGTCCGTTCCCTTTTCTCCTTCCGGGATTTGAATCCACAAATGAGGCCCGTTAAAATAGCGGATATTCGCGCCTTCGATCTGCGAAAGCGGTTTGCCGTTAAACGTTATCGTTTCCGCAGCGGGTAAAAACGCCAGATTGATCGACTTTATAAAGCCTTTGGTCCCGTCTTCCTTATCAGAACGAGAAAGATTTTTATCGAACGTTAGCAAAACGCCTTTTCCGCCGCCGCAAGAATCGTCGCCGCTGCTGTCCTGCGAATTCCAGCTAATGGCGCTGAAATTCACTTTCTCCGCAGATTGCTCGCCTTCTTCCCACTTATACGTAGTCGGATCGAGATACAGTTTCATACCGGACGCAAAGCGCGCGCCCAAGAATTCCGTTCCCTCTTCAATGGTAATCGTACGATATGCAAACATATTCGGCGCGTAAACGAATAAGTTTACGCCGGAATGATAAATAAGGTACGCGCCTTCGATCTCTGAAATGGGTATGCCGCCCAATTTCACGCGATCGCCCACGCTTTCTTTGGCGAAATTATATTCTTTCATACCGTTTGACGCCTCCGAAAGATTCTCAGAAAATCCCAACAGTACGCCCTTTGCGCCACCTGCGATACCCGGTTCGCCGTAATTGCTTTTCCACCACTTTTCTTCCGTATAGGTCACGTCTACAAAGTCTTTCTCCTGATGCCAGCCACGGAACATCTGCGAATGATTGCAAAGGCGCACTTCAGGTAAAACGGCGTCAAAAATCTGCGTCCCTTCCCGAATTTCCAAAAAGGTTTTATTTTCGATGCCAGGCGCACTGATCCATAGATGCGTTCCGCTGAAATAACAAATCTGCGCCCCTTCAATCGTGTTCATCGGAATAGAATTGAGTAAAAAATTTCCTCCGATTTGTTCTGCGAGATTCACTTTCTGTTTACTGCCCCCGGCGATCGCCGTGTCGTTCGACAAATTTTTGTCGAACGTCAAAAGCATCCCTTTTGTGTCCGTACCGCCGTAAATGCCGCCGCTTTCATCCATATTCGGCCATGTAACAGTCTTGAAGATAACGTTCGGCTCGGCAGTCGCCGCACGCGCCACGTTCCCGTCAGACAGCAAAACAAAGCCCGCAAGACACGCCAGCGCCGCACCCAAAAGTACGAGTGCAAGTTTGTTTCTAAAAATCGCCTTCATCATTTTCCTCCTCTTTATTTCAGCGTGTATCAAACGTCGGCAGCCGCTACGACTTGCAAAGAACCGCCGCCTTCGCCGTACCCGCTTAATTTACCTGAATAAAACAACCTTCGCCCGCATTCAGGCGCAATTCCAACATCGCGGTATAGGTTTCGCTCCGCACTCCGGCCTGCATGCAAATGACGTTGCGCGGCGCGTCCAAACGAATTTTGACCGTTTTTTCCGATTCGAGCGTCGTTTCTCCGTAATTCACGAGAATCATGCCCGTAACCTTTTCTTTTTCGTAAACACCGCACAGACACGCGCCGTCCGCCGTTACTCTCTCTATACCGCGAGCACGCGGCGAAACGCGTGAAAGTTTTTCAAAACCTTTGTATTCGCCGAGAATCCACGTAAAATCATACTGCATTTCGGAAAGTCCGGGCAAAAAACCGAAAATCTCCGCGTTGAGTTTCTTGACTTTTGCATATAATTCGGTCGGCGCACCGCTGCGGTCTATCAGCGCCTCCTGCTCCTCCGAAAATTCCGAATCCACCGGCGGCGTGCCGTAACAAAAATAAGTAACCCCCCGCGCACCGTATGCAAGATATGTATAGACCTGTAAAGAAAGGTCGGCATAAGACGGGATACGGTTGTGCAGCCGCGCCGAATACGGCATCGCCTGTATGAAAGCATTGAACGGTACGCCGTTACGCTTTGCGGTCTCCGCAACAATCTCTATATTTTCCAACCATGTTTCGGCGATCAGATAACCGCATTCGGAAGAATCAAGCAACGGATAAAAGTCAAAAGACAGCCATTTCTCGCCGCACGTATTCTTTAATATTGTTACGTATTCCTCTACGTACCCCCGATAAGAATCCCCGAAACTCTCTTCACTTCCGTAAGTCGGCAAAAGATTGACAAAGCAATTTTGCCGCGGAAAGATATCGGAGTGAATGCGGCTGATCTTACGCAAAACGGAAAAATCGCCGCGCGACGGCTCGTCAAAGGCGATGTAGCCGCGAAAGGAAGGATGCGAACGAAAAGGTGCGATAATTTCTGCCGATTCGCGCGGAGTCATCCCTTTATCCGGCTGTATATAAGCGAAAATCCCGCAATCATCGCAAAATGAAAGTGCCCGTTCCCTCCAATCGCGCCGCAGCTCCGCCTCCTCGGGCAATTCATTGTTGACCAAAAAAATCGTATTCAATCCGCACTCGCGAAACAGGCGGAACTGCTCTTTAGAACAAGGCGGAGTATACCAACCGCCGATCAGATACTGATTACGCATAACCCATCAATACGGAACAACGAACATTCCCTCTCCGATGTCCAATTCCAGCTCCAGCACTCCTTCGGACAATTCCGCAATCTTTTTTTCTCCGCCCTCGTAAACGATACAATAGCGATATTGGTCGGAATCGAACGCGATACGCACGGTATCCGACCGCGCCGAACGTGTTTCGTTATAGTTGACCGCCATGATTGCTTCGCGGTTTTGTTCGTTCCGAAAATATCCGAACAGCGTATCGCACGAAGAATATACGGAGTTGATTGAATCGATCTCCGCAATGTCGAGACGTTCGGTCAAATTCTGAAAAGAGGTGTTAGACGTGCGCCGCTCTTTTTCTGTAATCGTTTTCCCCGCATCGTTTGTGAAAACGCCCTGCCAATCAAAAGACAAATACACGTGATCAAAATTTTTGACTTCAAGATTGGCTTTTTTCGCCGCCTTGTAAATCGCCGTAGGCTGTCCGTCGCGGTCAATCATCGCCACCTGCGGTTTCTGAAATTCCTCGCCGATTGCCGGAGTACCGTAACAAAACTCGGCAATCCCGTCAAATCCGAATGCCATAGCCGTATAGATCTGCATGCGGATATCTTCGTAAGAGGGCAAGACGTTATGGCTCGGCAGATACGGCATCGACTGAATAAAAAAGTTTGTCTTCAAGCTGTATTTGCGCCCTAAAATCGCTGTTGCTTCGAGGTCTCGCAACCAACCGGTATCCAGCTTTACAAGCGTTGCGTCATTCGATACCGGGGTAAAATCACCCGTTGCGTTTTCGTTTTTCTCTTCTTTTAAAGGATATCGATCGACGGAGATCCATTTTTCGCCCGTCGAAGATTTCGAAATGAGCTTATCATAACCGTATTGCAGATAATTTTCATAATTACCGCCGAAATCCGTGAGGACTTTTAAGGAAGACGACGGAAACAGATTGACAAAAAAGTTTTTACCGTTTGCCAACGACGAATATTTTGCAATGTATTTCGACAGTTCGTCGATTTGCTTTTTATCCGGTTCGTCAAAGGTCATTCCTTTCAGATTCGGGACGTCGTTATAATTTTCTATCAATTCGATGCGATCCACTGTATTCCCGCCGGCAAGATACGCACTGACACCGACGCCGGCAAGCGCAGACAACTGTGCTTTCGTCGTCTCTACATCATAAGCGTTTGCAAGCAAATACAGCGTATCGATGCCGCTTTCCTGTAAATACCGCATTTGCGTATCGTCGTAGGAAGACAGGCCTACCCACCCGCCGATTGTCAGACTTTTATCCTCCGCAAACACGGGCTCTTCGTGTTCCTCCGTTTCTGCGCCGCCGCAGGCGCTGAACAAAAACGCGAGCGCACCCGCCAACAGAAAAGAAACAATTGCCGATAATTTTTTCCTGTTCATCCTTTCAAACCTCCCGCGGACACGCTGTTCATAATTACCTTATTAAAACATGCGTATACGACAAGCGAAATCGTCGCCATAAACGCCATTCCCGCAAGTGCGACGGGTATGCGCAACTGATTTTCCATTTTTGAAAACATCTGATACACGCCGAGCGCGATCGTGGGGCGTTCGGGCAGGTAAATATACGCCGTCATGTAATCATTCCACGCGCCGATAAATGTAGTAATGGCAATGGTCACAAGCAAGGGCAACGCCTGCGGATAAAAAATGCGCAAAAATACCTGTAAATCGCTTGCTCCGTCCAAAAACGCGCTTTCCGCATAATCCCACGGTATCGCCGCGAAAAAGTTCCGAAAAAGTAAAAAACCGAATCCGAATCCTCCTGCACCCATCACGATAATCCCCAGGAAACTATTGGTCAGATGCAAAGTATCCTGCATCAGTTTGTAGGTCGTTGCAAGATTCCCGACCGTAGGAACGATGATCGCAAAAATAGAGGTGTTTAAAATAAACTTTTTGCCCTTAAATCGATACTTTGCAACAACATAACCCGTCAGCGCAGGAATTGTGATTGCAAGTAAAATCTGAATTGCAACGATTACAAAGGTGTTGACGACCGTATCGTAAATATAAACGGGATTACGCGCCGTACCTGCAATCTGTGTCGTAAAAAGATGTTTCCAATTTTCTCCCGTAAACTGCTTAAAATTAAAAATATCGAATGTATTGATATTAAAGTCGGCAGATTTTCGAAACGAGTTGAACAGCAGCCATACGTACATAAAAATGTAAGTAAGCGCAACCAACCACATCAGAATGAATAATACGATTCTGCCCGGCAGATCCTGCGGAGCGTACTTACGCAATTTTTTCATGTCAATATTCGATGTCGCCTCCAAATTTTTCAAGAAGGGTTTTGAATCCCAGTATCAAAGCTCCTCCCAATATGGCGACAACAACGCCGAATGCCGAAGTAAAACCGAACCGATTGCCGGCTGTAGAACGACTGACTATCACCCATCCGATTGTCCCGGCGCCTGTCGTTGCCGCCATATCTTCCCCGATCATGATTTGTGCCGGCATGAACCAACTGAAACATCCTCCTACGGTAGTTACGCTCATCGTAACAACCGTCGACCAAATCATCGGAAGAATAATACTGAAAAACTGACGCGTTTCGCTTGCCCCGTCCAATTCCGCGCTTTCCAGAACCTCGGCAGGCAAACGAGACATCGTGGAATTAAAGTAAATGATATTTCCCGTAATCCCCGCCCAAACGCTGAAAATCATGATTGCCCACCATGCCGTCTCCGCCGAAGTTAACATCCCCTCTTTGATGATGAACTCGTTTGAAAACCCGAAATGTGTCAAAACGGTAAAAATATTCGTATTGTAACTGCCTGTGCCTGAAAATAAGATTTTAAAAAACAGGCAAAGTATTACGACCGAAAGCACGCTGGGAATGTACAATAAAATCCGCAGCCCGCTACTCGTCCAAACTTTTTTATAAATCATATATGAAAAAGCGAGCGTAATGGGAAGATTGACAAAAAATGCCAACGCCATTAACGAGAGTACGTTTGTAAATACCCGAAAGGACATCATTCCCGATGATTTTCGGTTAAACAGATACAAAAAAACTTCTTTATACGAATCAAAATGATCGAAGTAGAGCGTTCCGTCCAGTCTTTCAGTGAAAAAGGAGGCATATACCGTACCAAAATTGACGTAGATAAAAAACACGGCAAAATGAAGCAACGGCCACAGTAAACTCAAATAGACAAACAGATTGCGCTTCAACAGTAATTTTTTGTTTTTCTTTTTGTTTCCCGTACCCGCAGGGCGATCCCCTGCGGGTATGCTTTCCCGAATAGTCTGCAAGTCAAACCTCCTTCTTAGCGTGTTTCTACGCAAGCAGTTTCATATAATCCGACCACCGCTCGTTATGTTTCGCGATCTCTTTATCGATAATCTCTTTTTTGAGATCGGCTTTCGATTTGATATCGAACTTTGCCATCGAAAGAAAAGGATTCGTATCCTGCATAAACAACCCGAGCGCGCCCGTCGTAAACACGTCTCCCGTGGAGAAAGTGTAAAAACGATTCGTGTTTTCCAGAAGGGCAGACATCTCGTTGCCGAAAGAATTGATCTCCACCAATTTTTCCGTCTTAAAGCAGAGTTCCTGATTTAACGATCTTTTCGCCGCGGCAAGTCCCTTTTCCGAAAGAGCGAAATCCAGGAAGTCTTTTGCTCCCGTTACATTGTACGCATCTGACGGAATAAAGAAAAATTCGCCGGGCAAATTCATCTGCATTGCTATTTTGGAAACGCCTTCTGCCTTCGGATATGCGGCAAAATGATAATCAATTTTTGTATCAGCAAGGTTTTCGCGCATTTCGGATTCAAACCACGTCCCCGTCATGACCACGACGCTATCACCGTTTAAAAACGAACGCTGAGAGTCGGTATGCGACTGCGACGCTCCGACCAAATTGCTCTCGGTTTCAGACTTTGCGCCTGTAAGGTCAAACGCCATTTCCAAGGCTTTCAGTACGGCAGGCGTATTCAAAAGTTCGCCGTTGTATGCATTGCGGTCATTCTGATCGAAATACTCTTCAAACCCCTCCGCGTCCAACTGATACCAGTAACTGTAAAACAGATTGTTCATATAATTTTTCGAATTCCCGACTGCAAGCGGCTTTACAATATTGCCTGTTCTGTTGTTGGTTATTTTTGCATTGTTCGTGGCGGTGCAAAGATCGAGAAGTCCCTGAAACGATTCGGGAAAACGACCTTTCACATATGCGCCATACGAATCAATCTGATTGAGATAGCCTTGATTATACACCATACCCCAGGCAGAATAAATATAGGGCAGTTCATACAGAGTACCGTTATATTTTCCGAGTTTTACGAAAGTGTCGTCTCGTACACGGTCGATGGCGGGCGTGCCGTATTTATCGCTCTCCAAAACGTCATCCAAACCGACAATGAGTTCTTTCTGCGCCCACTTCCGCCAGGACATCATGTCCCCGGACACGAAATACATATCGTCTTTTTCAGCCGTGGTATCCATTTTCGTCTGTAAATTCGTATAGAGTTCGGGATCGGCAGACACCGTAATTTCTACTCCGGTCTCTTCGTAATACGCATCCCCCACGGCTTGCAGCCATTCCGCGCCGAATCCTTTATCGACCACCGTGATATATACGGGATCCCCGATGTCACCGTCCCCCGGCTTTTTCCTCGGCGAACATCCTGCCAGAATCATGCCGCTCAATATGACGGCTACGGTAAGCGCCAATAATTCTTTCAATTTGATCTTCATTTGACCTTTTTTCTCCTAAAAATAATGATTGTAATTGCGCATATCAAAACCAAAACCGCTGCACCGATCAGAACGCCCGTTACAACCGCCGAGGTACAACCGCCTCCCTCAACGCCGTAAGACAGTTCCAATACGGGAGACTCAAATGTTCCGAATACGTTCGTTACGGTAAAGGAAAGGCTGACGCTTCCTTTTTTCTGAAACACGACGCGCCCGGTTTCCCGGTTAAACTCGATCTCCGCGCCGCTCGTCTTGATTTCGGAAACCTTTTCACCCGCCATCGAATACCAACTTGCCTTAACTGTTGCGCGCTCTTTTTCCAAGGTTACTTTTCCCGTTTCGCCATTCGATGTTTCAAGTTTTAAGCCCATCACTTCCTGTGCGCTCTTTGCATCCTGCTTCAGGGCGGAAAGTTCAAAACCGATATCCTTGCCCAAATCCTGCCATGCAAAATGCAGATAATTGCCGGTGGAAATATCCTCGGAGTAAAAATACATTTCCATCTGCGGCGTCTGCGCACTGCCGATGGTGACGGCAGCATAATAGCCCGCCTCAACGCCGTCGATATAGAAAGGCAGCAACGTCATTTTTACGTTCGTAATTTTTCCTTTTGCAAAAGCCCCTTTCGGATAATCCTTTGCCAAAAGCGTCGTCATGCCGGAACTTGTATTATCTTTATAAGAACCGAGGGTGATATTATCGTTGGAAAACCAAAAGAATACGCCGCTTTTCAACCACGCATCTTGCATGGTGCTATTGTCAGCCGCACGCAAAAGAAACATGATCGAATACGTATCCGTTGCGGGCTTTATCCCGAAATTGATTTCGTCCGTGCTGTCCATGGAAACGGCAGCCTGCGTCAACACTTTATTTTTGTTCTCTTCTTCGGCTTGAAAATTCAACGCCGCACTGTTCCCCGTCGGAAACAGGTCAGAGATATCGACCGAGTTTTTTTCCGTAGGAACGACCGGCTTCGGTACGTCCTCTTCAATTAAAAACACGATTTCGTTCATCCATATCGAAGTGTTCGTCGGGCATCCGACAGTCCGATCGGCAGTATCCCTTTCATTCCCGCCCCACATTATGTAGATATAGTCAATGGCGCCCGACGAATCGGCAAGCTTTCTGAGCTCATCTGCTCCGAGTTTGAAATTGGCGCGCGTTTCGGCGCCGACCGTTGTCAATTTTTTCACATATCCGACAGGATTCCCTCTTTCATCGGTAAAGGATGTCGTGCCGCTGCCATATAAATAAAAATCATGACGCCCCGCATTCCAATCAGCGAACAGCAAATCTATATTCATCTGCGCATAAAGGGATGCGTTAATCTTTCCCAACTTCACGGCGAACACGGCGTTTCTCAAAAGAAGAACATCGTTTTCAACTTTTGCGCCGGGAAAAGTTCCTTCATTCATGAAGTTAAAGGCAGGGTGTTCCACATAGCCGTACGGCTCGTTTTTTTCTCCATTGTCCTTTAAATAAAACCAAGTTACGTTCGGATCGGCGATCTGCTCCGGGTTCTCCGTCGCAACGACCTGTTTCCCCGTCTGTAAATACAACGATTCGAGCGTCTCCGTCAATTCGACGTAATTCAAATACACTGCAGTCGCGTATTTTTTTGCATCGCAATCCACGCGCAGCACAATATTACGAACATAGCCGTCCTTATCGGCTACCTTCTTGGGATCGATTCGCAGTATATCTACCGTATTACTGTTTTTGTTCCCGCGAAGAGTACCGGCAGGATTTGCGAATTCCGAATCCGAGGGAGCATACGCCGAAACGGAAACAAACGATGCCACAGTATCGGGATCGCCCGGAGTTTCCCATTGGTTGATCAGCAGATACACGTGAATAAATGCGTAATCGCTCGCGTTTACCCTTTCGGGCAATCGGATCGTAAACTCACGATTGTTCTGATTGATATCTTTTGCGGGAACATAAGAATCCAATGCGCCCGCATCTTTAAATAAATCTTTTGCTCCGTCCGTGACTATTTCGGCAGCGCCGAGAACTTGCACTTTTTCTGCACTTTCGTTAAAATCAAAACCGTATTTTTTGTAAAGCGACGATTCCTGTGCCAATGCGAAAGAAATTCCTGCCGTTGCAAACAAACAAGCGGCAAGAATTCCAAGCATGAACGAAACAAAACTTTTTTTCACTTCTCAAACCTCCCAAACGATTCCTTCGCAAGAGTGACACGAATCCCTGATTCCTTACTATTCTAACTTTGAAACAAAAAATTAGCAATACCATACCTTGCCTAAAATGCATTACTCATAAATTTTTTATTCAAGGAATTGTTTTTCCGATATTTACAAGACAAACAAAATCTGTTATAATGGAATCATGGAAAACATAGAAACAATGCGCGTTCCGAGCCTCGAGCATTTTGCGACGCATATTACCTCTCAGCAAGACGAATATCGGCATAACCATGAATTTTTTGAATTTTTTTACATTTTAGAAGGTACGATTCGCCACGAATGCAACGAAGAGATTTCTCAACTCGCGTTCGGAGACTGCTATATTTTGCGTCCGAATACGGATATACATTGCTTTCTGCGCGACGACAGCTGTTCGCATAGAGATATTTGCGTCGACGCAACCCGATTCCGCAATGCGTGCGATTATATTTCGCCGGATCTATATGCCTGTATTCTTTCCAACTGTGCGCCGATACGCATCAGCCTGTCCCTGCCGGAAATCAATTTTTTTGAACAGAAACTCAACGATATCAAATACGCGCCAGATGATGAACTTTGGAAAAAACCGTACTTGATCAAATGTTTTTTATCCGCTTTTTTAAGTACGTATTACAATATTCAAGCGCAGGTTCGCGCACCGTACCCGCTTTGGTTCCGTACCTTACTGACAAAATTTTACCAGCCCGAACTGATAAAAAAATCCGTCCCCGAACTGATCGAAGACGTGAATTATAATCAAATTTATATTTGCCACACCTTTAAAAAATACACGGGAATGACGATGACGCAATTTTTGAACAAAAGACGCATGGAGCTTGCCAAAGTTTATCTGTGCTCAACAAAACTGACCATTATCTCCATAAGCGAAGAACTCGGCTATTCGTACCCCTACCGCTTTAACCAAGTTTTCAAGGAAACCTTCCATATGACACCAAAAGAATACCGTAAAAAATTTTCTCAACCCGACTAAATCCTATATAGACGAAAACCTTATGTTTGGCGAATATGTCATAAGTTCGTCGTATTTGCTGGAATCGGTCTGTTCTTTCTCGAAACAGTCAACGGGATCCATTGGCAGAGCCTTGTAATCCGTAAAGTCTATGTATTCGATTGCGCCGCGTCTGTCGGAGCGGTTGTGCAAAGTATCAAGCGATCTGCTTCGCGGGCAACAGGCAAGTTTAACGGTTAATTCTTTGCCGTGCTTGTCTTTACCGCAAATCTCGGATGCCCGTTCTTCCTGTGTATTGATACAGAAAGTAATTTTCATACATAATAGTACGCGTATGCCATTGTTGATGATTTTATTGAATATATTATTGAAGCACTTTCAAGAGGATTAACATTATCTAACACGGAATTGGATTTATTCGTTGAAAAACATAACTGGATGAAATATTTTAGTAATTTAAAAGATAAAATTTAATCATATGACATTTCATGCTTATTGAATTATTGATTAAAACCATTTAAATTACGCATAGTTTATTATGTTAAGCGCATGTCAATAACTTGCAAGTTTAATTTTTTAACTATTTTTTACCTGAGATTGAAAAACTGTCCATAAAAATACGTTACAGTCCTGAGACGAGAAACTTTTGTTTAATGAAAAGAGCCACCCGATAAAC
>ERZ1106923.314-NODE-314-length-20163-cov-17.312214_pt1 | contig 20163 bp, 29 predicted proteins | sample MGYA00403657_ERZ1106923 | MGnify/ENA primary metagenome ERZ1106923 (study PRJEB35170, sample SAMEA104062425) | human gut metagenome | biome: human gut; feature: human-associated habitat; material: faeces | place: Denmark | collected 2012-06-19 ...
GGAGACAGTCCAAATATACCAATATCGGCAGACATCTGACTAAGAATGCGATGATTTCGAGAAGGAGCAAATTCGGGGCGTTTTCTGACAAATGAAACACAGAACGGATTCATATGCGAGTTGGGACCCGACCTCCTCCAGAATCCAGCAAATCGTCTCTGGGAACCACCTCGACTTGGATCATCCCGATGACCATCGCGAAAAGGGCAACAAACAGGCCAACCAAGCACATAAAAATAGACTTCATTCAACGGCACTCTTAGTGGATCTCCTTCAACTGCTTCTGGAGATTCTCCAGCAGCGCCTTCTTGAACGGCTCCTCCTTGTCAGCCAGGGACTCCTCCAGCTGCTTCTTGCACTCCTCCACCTTCTCGGCTCTCTTCAGCATCCTATGCGTCATCGCTCTCCGACACTCCCTACGCATTCAGCACAACGGCGTAGAAGGCAGCGTTCATGTACACCTCGCTCTTCACCTCGTTGTTCGCCTTGCTCAGCTCCATGTACTCCAGCGCCTCCTTGAGATATCCGCACTGCATGGTGCACATGCCCATGTTCAGGTACATCGCCTTCACGTACTCGCTGTCGGCGCCGTTCACGTTGCAGTAGATCAGGTGGGCGAGCGTGTTGTGGGCGAGCGCCTCGTACACCATCTCGTTCTTGTACAGGATCGAGGCCAGCTGCGTGTGTCTCTTGGCAGCCTCCAGACTGTCCTTGCCGTAGACCATGTCGGCGCAGTACAGCGCGGCGCGCGACAGCTCCACCGCGCGGTCGAAGTCGTTCAGGCCGGTGACGATGGCGGTCATGAGGTCGATGCAGGTGAGCAGCTGGGGGTGCAGGTGACCGTGGGAGGTGATCAGCTGCAGCAGCACGTTCTTGATGCTCTCGTACGCGACGGCGTAGTCTCCCTGCTCCATGGTGCTCATGGCGGAGCGAGTCAGCTCGGAGCACTACACGCGGTGAGCGGCGCACACGTCTCAACACACACTTACCATCTCATCCACCATCGGCGAGAACGCGTACTTCACCTTCGGCACGAACTCCAGCACGTTCTCCACGCGAATGGCGTAGTCGTCGTTGAGGTCGTAGGCGATGGCCTCCAGCTGGATGCCGCACTGCTGGCACACGCGGCGGAGCAGGCGGTAGCGCTGGATGTCCTACGCGTCAGCGGTCGGGAAGAGGCGTACCGTGGCGGGCTTGGCCCAGCAGACGAGCTGGTAGTGGAAGTGGGTCTTGATCACCTCCTCCACCATGCTCCAGATCTTCTTCACCGACAGACCCTGCTTCAGGATGGTCTGCGCGATCAGCGAGGGCACCTTCTTGCTCTTCTTGTTCTTGCCGCTCAGCAGAATGTCGTCCTTTCTCTCCTTGCACAGCAGCGCGTTCAGGAAGACCGTGGTCGCGAACGCGGGCGCGCTCATCAGGATGTCGCTGCTCATCAGCTCGCGCAGCACGTGCTTCGAGGCGCGCGCGATCATCTCCTCCTCGCACAGCTCCTTCAGCTCCTCCTCCTCGCAGGCAGCCGCCACCGCGCCCAGGTAGCGAGCGTTCGCCGACACGGCGTGCAGGTCGCTCACGATGTTGTTGGTGTCGTAGTAGGAGTCCTTCGCCTTCTTCATGTTCTCCACGACGCGCGGCACGAGCGTGGTGCGCACCATGTCGCACAGCAGACGCACGTCGGCCTCGTGGGCGTCGCCGCTCTTCGCGAAGCGGGTGAACACGTTGGGGTCGAAGACGCTGGGCGTGGTCTTCACTACGGGTCACGGACACATACAACACCTACGCTCCTTCTCCGTCTCCTCGATGCTCTTCTTCGCCTTCTCGATCTCCTCCTTGGTCATCTCGGCGCCCTCCACCTTCTCGCCCTTCTCCAGCTTCTCCACGATCTCCTTCAGCGAGTCCTTCTGGTTCTCCAGGATCGCCTTGCGCATCACCCACTGCAGCACCGTCGTTCTGCGCAGCGGCAGGTACACCTTCTCGCCGCACAGCTTCTCGTGCTCCTCCTGCCACGCCACGTCGATGGGGGCCAGGTGCAGGAAGTCCACGGCGTACATCTTGTTGTCCGCGCCGCGCACCACGCGACCCTCCACGGGGCCGATGAACTCGAAGCTCTCCTTCAGGTCGGTGTGGGCCTGGCTGGAGGCCGCGGGCTCGGGGATGTCCTGCTCTCTCGCGTCCTCAGGAAGCTGCGTCAGAGGCTTCTGCGGCGACACGGTGGAAGGAGCCCAGTACAGCTTGGTGGCGAGCTCCTGCATGGCGGGACGGATGCGGTCGTCGGCGAAGATGGTCTGACCCTCGTCGACGGAGCCCCACATCATCATGCTGGACGAGGCCATCTACACGGAGTGAGAGGGGAAACACACGCCACAGCACGTACGTGAATGATGCCGGGGATGGCGGACTGGGCGAGGAAGCGGTGGCCCTTGTAGTCGACGACGGTGACGAGACTCGTGTAGAGGTCCTTCACGCCGGCGCCGTTCAGGAAGCGGGTGGAGCTCACCTCCTCGTTGCAGTCCTCGATGCTCATGACGCCGTTCTTCTCGCTGATGGAGGTGATGATGATGTCGTCCACGACGTAGCAGGCCTCGGAGGGCGTGCTGGGGAACAGCGAGGGCAGACCATCTACGCGTGAAGCGCCCGCACGAGCCGCACCGTCCACAATCGCCTTGCACGCCTTGGTGGCGGCCTCGGCGAAGCTCTGCTCCTTGGTGAGGATGAGAGAGGACTTGGTCTCCTCGCTGATCTTGCTGTCGCTGCACGTCACACAAGCCCGCCGCACCTACCGGATCATGTTGTAATCCGTCATCCAGTGATGCGGCTCCACGCTCGCCAGCTGCGGGATCGAGAGCTCGTCGTTCATCATCTCGTCGGCGTGGTCGAACAGGTTGCCGCTCTCCTTCTCCATGGAGGCGTCGAACCATCCCTTGCTGGTGGCGGCGAGGCTGGGCAGGAGCGGCAGCGAGCGGATGATCGCGTTCATGTTGCTGCTGCGAGCCATCTGGCGCGAGCGGTAGAACCACTGCTTGAAGCCGGAGGACAGCGAGCACAGCAGAGCCGGCAGCGTGTAGTAGAGCGTCGAGTAGCTGGCGTGCACCTCGGGATCGAAGACGGAGTCCGTGGACTTGTTCGCGAAGAATCCGTTGGTGTTACCGGTAATGTGAAACACGTTATTTTCGCTAGTGTGCATCTACGGGTGACGCGCAGCGGCAACCTCGTACACGAAGGTAAATCAAATCGCCCATGGCTCTGCGGGAGGAGTTCGCGGGGTTGTAGGAGGAGATCGTGAGACTCTTGATGCTGATGGGCTGCTCCTCGTTAATGGAGCTGTAGAGCTTCATGAAGGAGGCGAGGTCTCCCTTGACGAGGTTCTCCATGCAGGACGCGGCGAGATCCTTGTAGACGCTGTCCGCCGCTCTGCCATTCTCGACGACGCGAGGCTTCATGTCCAGAGGAACGACGTCCTTCTTCTCCTCCAGGTTCTTGGCGTTCGCCTTCATTTGCTCGTTGAAATCCTTCAAGGAGGCAGGAAGATCATCACTGTTGAGCTTCAGCAGCTGGCTGCTGAGGGGAATCTTGTTTGCCAGGAGAGCGACAGAGTGCTTGATATGGTAGCGAATGGAGCTGGCGTCGTAGAGATCGGGAACCAGCAGCACGGTGGCTCCGTTACCAATCAGAGGGATCTGCGAGAAGGGAGTGTAAGCATCAATGAAGAGGTCCTCTCCGCCCTTGGCGTTCTCAACCTCAAAATGGAAGGCAGTATACACCGTAAACTTGGGCGAGATCATAATACGCTGTTTCAAGATGCTTCCGGAATCCTCAGACGAGACCATCATCTTCTCCTCCTCGCCATTGGGTCCTCTCACAGTAATTTGGTAAACAACACTTTCATTCACGACTTCGTTAGCCATAGTTAACGTATGCTTCGATTACCAACTAGGAAATACGCTCTTTGTGATTCTCCTTGGAATGGACTCACCTCCGTTTCCCCTTTTCCCCTTTTTGAAACCAACGCCATTCTTTGTTTCTGTCACACTGCCTATTCTCTTTCGAGATGTACGGCGCATATAGAACGTGTTTGCCAATACAGCTCGTGAATCTGTGTTTCACTGTTTGAAGCGGCAGTCCTCTCGTTGGATGACTTGTTGCGGTTCTGTGGCTCCTGTTGCGTGTCCAATTCCTCCTTTGCCCCATTCTCTCCCATTCCTCTGCTGGATGCGTTCTCCTTTCCATATTCGGCTTTTACACTGCAACCAACTCACAGAAATGCGTTTATCGTCATTCCCTCCATCCACTCCTCAGAGCAGTAATGTCTCAAAAGGAAGACGTGCTGGACGACTCCGACTTGGAGGACGAGCTGCTCATCATGGAACTCACTCAGCAGATCACCGAAACAGCCTCGCCCAATTCGAGCGAAACCACGACGGTGACACAGCAGCGACTCCAGCTGAATGTGATTCTGTAAGCGACGGAGGGAATGATGACTCGCTAGTCAAACCATCCAGTCCATGAACAGAGCACTGGACGAACAGCTAGACCGCATACGCCAGTTCGTGGCGAAAGCATCGCGTTTGTAATCGCTCTTTGTTGAACAAGGAGGCGAAATTAACATAGAGTGACTAATTTGCTTCCTTCTTCTCTCCCGCATTCGCGTTGGCATTGGCGTTGGCATTGGCATTCGCTCCAGCCGCATCGGGGGCGGGGGTGGCTGGGGGAGGCGTTACCTTTGCCGTTTCGTCGCGAACGTAGCCGTATTTATCCAGCTCGTCCAACAGAGCCTCGTGAGCACGGTACACCTTCGACTGCAAATAGAAGGAGCCGCCGGTCTTCGGGTCATTTGCGCTGAAATACTTGTCGAATTGCTACGAATTACGGCGAAGGAAAGGGCGAACGTCAGATAGACTCGTCGGATTCACGTCCTCTCGCTTCAAATTCAGAATCTGCAGCGACTCGGGAATCGAAATTCCCTTGCGCAGAGAAAACTCTTGTGCGGGCTGAGCGGGAGCTCCCTTCTCCTCAGAGTCCGCCTGCGCTAATCCATCACACCACTGCACACCACAACGCACCTGCTGCCTGCTGGAACGCTTGGAAGAACGCGCGGATCGACGTTCCACCGAGACTGGCGAGGAACTGCGTGGCATAGCGGAACAGAGGTCCCAGGAAGGTTCGCTTCTGGACGTAGACCTGGGAGTCTTTTCGCTGCGGCAAGCAACCCATTGCACTGTGATTGGAGCAAGTGAGAAGAGTCCGAACGGGAACCACCGCAGGCACTCTTGCCACCTTTGCTGAAGAGCGAAGAGCAGTCGCAAGCATGGTAATCGCTTCAATGTGAGGAAAACCGAGAAAGGTGCTCTTTTATACCTCGGGTAGAAAAAATGACGTGGGAGTTGGACAATCACGTTCCCGTTCATACTCTTTTCTGTGCATACCGAGAAAGGGTGTCCTATTCCGATTGACGGTGATATAGACTTTTCAAAGAATATCCTATGCTCTTGTCTCATCTACGAAGATTGCGACGGTCATCCTCTCCCTTCAAAATGACCTATGCGGCTCCTCTTCTCTTTTTCTTCTTCTTTATCGCGTCTTTTGGCGAAGCTGCTGATTGTGCTGTCTTTCTCCGTCCCTCTCACGCGTAGACGACAACAACGTCTTCTCCTATATCCATATTACCGATACGCACATCTCGAAGAACCCCACGCTGATGACTGCGAGCAACTTCCGTCTCTTTACCAAAACCATTCTCCCCTCGTTTAAGCCGGAACTCGTCGTGCACACGGGCGACATGACGGATGGCTGGCTGGGCGATTTCGCGAGTCGGCTCGCCTCTCAGCTCTAACGCATAGCCGGAGATGTGAAGGAGGAGTGGGAGATTTACAGGAGCGCGCTGGAGGAGAGCGGGTACTTCAACAGCTCGGTGTGGCTGGACATTCGCGGCAACCACGACAACTCCAACCAGGACAGCTCCGAGAACCACTACTACCGAGAGTACAGCACCTGCGGCAAGGAAGGGCCCGTGTTCAACAAGGTGTTCGAGCGTCCCTTCGGCAAGTACTGCTTCGTGGGTCTCGATGCGACGCTGACTCCCTGTGCGCCTATCCGTTGGGCATCACGTCTAGCTCCCGGAGTCATGATGACCTATTTTGGCTACGTGCCCCGCGTGAACCAGGACCGTCTGCGCGACATCCTGAAGGAGGACGTGTACGTGATCGCGGGCGAGGTGACGCGTAGCGCGACGTGCAACCACACCGTCGTCTTCACGCACTACCCCTCCATCTACTGCAACTCCCCCGCGCTCAACACCATCTACAAGAAGTACCCGCCCTCCTTCGTGCTGTCGGGGCACGTGCACGCCACGCTGGGCAATCGCGCCAATGTGCTGGAGAGCGCGCGGCGTCATGCGTAGGCGCGGATGAACCCGAAGACCATCGAGTCGGTGCTGCGCGACTTCAAGGTGCGCGACATGTGAGCGTGGGTGCGTGGCGTGACGCGCAGATTCCGCCTCTCCGCCTTCGACAACGACTACATGACCTATCTGGACATGAACATCGACAACGCGCTGCTGAAGCCCGTCGTCATGGTAACCAACCCGCCCGTCGATATACTCACTGTCGCTCACGCGTAGAACTCGCAGCTCTACTCGGAGTCGCAGAAGCTGGACCACATCATGAGCACGCGCTTCATCCACATCCTCGTCTACGACGTCGAGAAGAACAACACCATCAACCTCAACGGCTTCGCCGTGTGGATCGACGGCAACGCGCTCGACGGCGAGGCGACGGCGAGTCCGAAGATCCCCCACCTCTTCTTCTTCCCGTGGGACCCGTCGCTCTACGCGTCCGGACTGCACACCATCAAGGTGTCCTACTCCACGGGCGTGCGCTCCTGCACCTACTCCCACGCGTTCACCACACGCCCGCTGACCATTCGCGCGGTGGTGGCGACGAACCGCACCATGGCGTACTCCAAGATCCAGGACGCGATGGAGCCGGGCAACAACGTGGGCGGCTACGTGCTGAGTTACACCTTCGTGATCGTGATGATGGTGATCAGCTACGTGCTGAGCGCCGTGCTCGCAGTGTTCATCATTCTCTGCCGCCAGACCGTCAAGCGCATCTACCCCTACCCCATGACCTCCACCTTCGAGGGACGCTACCACGTCTACCACTTCCTCTTCCGACGCTCGGTGGACCAGAAGTTCCCCTACTTCATGCGCTCCTTCGCCTTCATGGCCTCCGACAAGTACGTGTCGCGCTTCTTCATCGTCTCGCTCATCTGGGAGACCGTGGGGTTCTGGGCGGTGGGCAAGTTCCCGAAGGAGTTCGGCATGCAGAGTCTGTGGGGCGTGCTGTTCGTCCCCGCGACGCGCCTGGGCCACTACAGCCTCTGGCTGGACCTCTATCTCTGGCACGTGATCTTCCTCCTGCTCTTCTACATCCCCCTCATCCTCTACTACTGCTCCTTCATGATCCCCCACGGAATGACGCCCGAGGCGACCTCGCTCTCGCGGACGCTCCGCATGATTTGCCAGTGCATCTGCTTCATCTACTTCGTGGGCGTCTTCCTGTGCGTGAAGGTGCTCGCCTTCTGGATGAGCTTCGACAAGGCCACGCTCTTCCTCTCGCCCGTGTGGTTCTGGATCCCCTTCGTCAACGCGAGCTTGATGGTGAGAGAGATTGTCTTCGAGCACCACTACAATCGCCGCGGTCTCATGATTAAGAACAAGTACGGCGCGATGGATACGTCCCTGCTGAAGACCGAAGACAAGGAGGACAGCGGAGAGACCAAACCGGCGGACAAGCCAGTCGCATCGGAGGTCGAAGTTGTGCGAGTTCGCAAAGAAGATTCTGCACCGGCTCACCAAGACAGTTCGACCCCCGTATCAGAGTCTGTGTCGGAACCCCATCAGGCGGAAGAGAATCCTTCCTCTCCCGTTGGAGTGTCGTCATAGTCTGCTATTTCCCTTCTCTTCTCCCTGTTGTGGCTTGTTTCTTTTGAAAAGCAATCCGGAACGCGGAATACGCTGGCCGCCGGAATGCGCAAATAACCGTTACTCTCGCCGGTCTTCAACCACACCTTCAACTCGATAGAATAGGGATAACTATCATCATCTAAGTCATGGTACGTAGTCGTGAGCGTGTTTCGCGTGCATTGCGTGGGGAATGGGATGCTCGTCCACCCCTTCTCCGGTTTGCAACAGAGCGTTCTTCTTCTTTCCTGCTCTTGGCAGAGCGGTGTTGCTCATCCCGTGTGTAGGGTCGTGTGCGTACCAGAACCGTCAAGAAGACTGCCGCTACTATTGTAGAGAAGTACTATCAGAAGCTCGCTCTCGATTTTGAGAACAACAAGAGAGTATGATGTGTTGCGTTCTGGTCATGCGTAGTCTGTCGACGAGTGCGCTGATCTTCCCTCCAAGAGAATGAGAAACAAGATCGCTGGTTACGTGACTGTACTGTCTCGCTTCCTCAGAATAACGAATAGCACCTCATGAAGAGAATCCAGAGAGGTCCTGTGCGTGGCATCTCCCTGAAGCTTCAGGAGGAGGAGAGAGAGCGTCGTCTTGACTTCATCCCCGAGCACTCTGCCCTTGAGAAGGAGGAGATCCTTGTGGATGCCGAGACCAACGAGATGCTGAAGGCCATGAAGATGAACATTGCCGGACTGAAGGTCGTTGGCAACAGAAAGTTCCGTGGCCACAAGAAGCCTCAGCAGCACTAAACACTCCTTATATTTATTCCTATGTGATCGCTGTTTCTTCTCACATCCGTCTCGCGTTTGCACTCCGAGGAGCAAGAACGGGCGAGAAGAAGCCCTTCGACCGGCTTGAGAGCGGGGACAGTTTCGTTTTCTCACCCATCATTTTCACCCCAACATCGTTTTTCCACACAACACACTTGGTTTATCTACAGCTCTAACGTACGTAACTGCTCTTGTCGTGCGTCGCTTTCGCCTATAAACCCCTGCTCACCTCCCCTAGAACAGATGAGACATCTTAGTGCCTACCTCATGCTCCTTCTCGGTGGAAACGAGAAGCCCACTGTACCCTGCTCGATTTTCGTCGTTACGCAATAGGCTGAGAACATCAAGAGCGTTCTTGAGTCCGTCGGTGCTGAAGCCGAGGACGAGAAGATCGAGAAGCTCCTCGCCGACCTCGAGGGAAAGAACATCGAGGAGATGATCAAGGAGGGACTCGAGAAGCTCGTCTCCATTCCCGCTGGAGGTGCTGCCGCCCCTGCCGCTGCTGGTGCCGCTGCTCCCGCTGAGGAGAAGAAGGAGGAGGAGAAGGAAGAGGAAGAGGAGGAGGAAGATGTGGACATGAGCGGAGGCGGTCTCTTCGGTGGTGACGACGACGACTGGTAAAGTGGAGGGTTTCTTTATTGTCGTGTTTGTACCAAACAGAGAACACGTTCATCTCCTTTATCATTTGTATAGCCTTTTCGTTCTACACATCAGAAGTCCGCGGGGTCCCTACTACAAATGAGTGGTGCAGAGACAAGGAGTCCACACAATCGAGGATCTTCTGCACTAGCTCCTTTCTTGTTGTCGAAGCCATGTAGTCCTGAAGCAAGTCGAGTGTCTTCTTCAACGGAGTCAGGCACTCCACCTCCTTCTCTTCCGGACAATCCCTCCCCATTGTCTGCGCCGCCCCCGTTCTCTTTTCCACCTCCTCCATCACGCGGTCATACGCTCTGTGCTGCACCTCCCTCAGCTGCGGGATCATGTCGACGCAGACAAAGGCGCTGGTGTTCACCTCCTGCAACCTACCCATCATCGCCAGTCCCAAGCCCTGCTCCTCGCCGTACAGATACGGGATGAAGAAGAGGTGGTACTCGATCGCGGACATGTTGTTGAAGCGGAGACAGTTCTCCTCGAGAGAGTCAACCGCGTTGCTGTTCACTACACGTCACCGCGCCGCCCTGCACCCACCCAGAAGCGCCAGCGTCACCATCTGGCGAAGCACGCTCAAGAAGTGCTCGACGCTCTGCGGACTACGGTGAAGCGACACCCCATAGCCCACTTGCTCAGCGTGATGGCCTCGCGAATCGCCGCGTGGAGGAGAAGGAGGAAGGAGTGGTACTCGGGCGCTATCTGCACCTCACTCCACGCCCGCACGCTCACCTTGCACGCCTCGAAGTGGAGCATCTGGTACAGTCGCTCGTCCTCCTTCGGGCTGTCCACGCCCACTCGCCTCATCACGTCGTACTTGCCGTCACTGTCCTCGCTCACGTCGTAGACCACGCCCTCGCTCGAGCTGCTCAGCAGCAGGCGTCGGCACTCGCTGAGCAGATGGGTGTGGCGCGACCGAATCCACTCGCTCTCGATCGACTGCGAGAAGGCCGTTAGCGGCATGGAGGTCTCCGCGAGGAGCCCGTCCTTCAGCATGCTCTGCTCGAGCTGCAGCGCCTGGGGGTAAGGAGGAGGAAACGAGCAAACGGGCTCCAGCGACTGCTGCCAGGCGGTGAGCGCGGAGCTGTCCTTCGGGATCTCTTGCTACGATGAGAGGCGCAGAGAGCGAGCTACCTTCATCCACGCGAGGAGCGTCTGCTCCACGGCGCCGTACACGATCTCCATGAAGGAGTCGGTCAGGCGCGGCACGGCGGAGAGGAGGTGGGTGAACACGAAGTGGATGAAGGACTGGGCGTTCGACGGCGACAGACTAGGGCGTGAGAGGAGAGGAGAGTCAGCACCCCTGCACCGCCTCGCGACCGGGGGGAATGGACCAGGTCGAGATGGCGAAGAGCGAGTCTTGCTGGGCGGTCTCGACGGGCACGCTCTAGGGAGTCACGCACGCTTGTAAGCGGTACGGAGGGGTGGGACAAGCAGTACTCGCAGAGCGAGCGCATCTGGGAGCAGAGCTGGTAGCACGTGTCGTCGAAGAGCTCCAGGGGCTGGAGGAGCTCGAAGAGAGAGGCGAGCGAGAGACTGGAGTCCTGTAGCGTCTCGTACACCGAAATGGCGTCCGACTCAATCACGACGCGCTTGCTCACCAGCTGCGTGAGCGTCGTCTTGATCCGCAGGAGCTTGCGCTTGTATGCCTTGCGGAGAAGACGCAACAGCGACTGATTCCCCTCATCCTTCTTCTCGACGCTCTCGAGAAGTCTTCCCACTTCAACAATCGACGTCACGGCTGACGACAGATCGTTCTTGTGAAGAAAACCGTCGAGAACGACGAGCTTCTCGTAGATGTGTTGATACTCCGTCACCAATCCCAGGATGAAAGAGGCGTTGCGAAGCTTTGATGTGATTTCTTCCTTCTCGCGAGCGAGCCCTTCGATCTTGTCACAATTGTCAATCTAGGAGTAATCGGAAAGAACGACGCGTTCTTCTTCCTTTATGACTGCCGATATGCGTTCGAACTCGTTTTGAAGCTTTGTTTTCTCGTGACTGACGGAATCGGGATTCTGACAAACCCGGTTTGTGTGATCGAAGCACTGTTTTATCACCGATTCAAATGCAATCTAGAAATCACTGTGTACACGAGCAGCAGCACCTTGTTCGCACAAATCTCCTTTTCCATCGAAGTCATAATGCCCTTGAGCGTCTCTAGCGTCTCCTTCGTGTTCTCCATGGCGAATCGCGCTGAATACCGTCGATGAACAGAGACATGAAATACCCCGCTTCTTTCAGAGTCCCCTTTCCGAGCCGATTTCGGTTCAACATATCAAAAGCCAAATACCATTGTCGTAGTGACGCATTGCTAGCATGGCGGATCTGAATTCAATCGCAGGGTTTGTGGTGCCTGCTGATGTCTAGTCGTTGCGTTGTGATCTCGCGAACTACATATCCGAAGAAACGGGTATGCAGGTGGATATCGACCTAACGAAGTCATTACGGAACGGAGTGGTAGGGTAATCGGGCTAGGGGAGACCTATAGGTCCTCTGCTCTCTGTTCAAGAAGCTGGTCCCGACGGTTGACATGGAGAAGTGGTTTGTGCAGCCGGGTAGACCGCATCGGTTTCGTATCAAGGATAGGGGAGGCGCAGACATTGCAGAACTGCAACATCAATGCGTTCGGATCGGGTTGCAGGCAGATTGGCGTTCCAAATGATTGCATCCTGAAAGTGAAGGATTTTTCACAAGGCACTGTAGTATTTGCAGTACATTTGATTATCGTTCAGAACGAGGTGCTTGTGGACTGCGTGTTCTCCTTCCTCCGCATCGTTCTCAATCGCAGCGTGGTCAACGACCGTTCGACCCAGTCGCTTCGTGCTCTAAGTGCGTGTTCGAATTTCGATTCATGTTCAGTCACGAAGTACGATCAGTTTCGCGGTGTCTCGCTCATGAAATCCACGGACCAGCCCGTGTCTACGCAGCCTGTGCTGCTGTTCAATCCTCGTCTGACGACCAACTCGCCATACAACGCCAATTCGCGAAAGATGGGCAAGGACTACACGAACGACGAGTTGGAGAGGATGCGTTTGGAGTTGGTGAAGGGATTGGAGCAGGACAAAGAAAAGAGCGAGCAATTGGAATTGCAGGAAGATGAGGCGTTTGTCGACGAAATGCGTCGTCGCTTGTCGGAAGAGCACCGTCAGGAGCAGGCGCAGGAGGACCCAGCACAGGAGCGAGTCTCGCTGTCGAAGAAGGGGAAGGAGATCTCAGTGGCGGACCAGCTGGCTGCGGAAGACGAGGACGCGGAGGACCGAGCACTGGGTCCCGTGGACTTCGACATGCTGGAGAAGGAGATGGGTCTGCAGTCGAAGGCGAACGATTCGCTTGAGATGACGGAGAAGCAGGTAGGTTCGTCGGGTGAGACGCGAGCTGAGGTGGTCGTTCGTGAGAAGGAAACTCAGTTAGTCGTTAATGAAAAGCAAACTGAGTTAGTCGTTAATGAGAAACAAACGGAGGTGACCGTTCATGAGAAACAAACTGAAGTGACTGCTAATGAAAAGCAAACTGAGCCGATGGCTTCAGAGAAGCAAAACGAAGCTGTCTCGAAGGAGAGCCAGAACGAGACTACTCCCTCAAAGGAACGAGACAACGCTCTCCCCGCGAGAACGCTGGAGGAGGAGCTCACGCCGCTGGTCGTGAACCCGACGGCTCGCTTCCACCTGATGGACTACCTCGTGGAGCTGGAGGAGCGACTGAAGGAGCGAGTCGTCAAGGACAAGCCGCTGCCCGCCTACGCTCATCCTGTCAAGACCCAGAAGACCCAGCAGATGCAGAAGACCCAGCAGATGCAGAAGACGCACACTCCTGTTATGAAGAGAGCTGTGCCAAATCCCGCGGGGAAAACCGCAAAGCCTGCAGTCACGCCCTCGCCACGTCCACGCTATGAGAGTCGTTTCGCGAATAAGCAGCCACTGTCCGCGTCGTCAACGCTGCGCTCTGCTCCGTCGTACGCGAAGACAGCCACGAGCGCAGCGCAACCACAGCCATCGCGACAGCTCCGCAAGCCGATGCAAACCTCCCTGCACACGTCGGTGAGCACGTCAGTAAACGCCTCAGCGAACGCCTCAACGAACGTGCGCTCGCGCCTCTTCCTTCCCTCGATCTTCCACTCTCCCGCCGTTCCCTCCATATCGCCCATGAAACCCCCAGTGCCGAAGCCGCAGTCCTCGCCGACGCGGCACTCGTTCAGTCCGCTGGTGAATCAGGACAAGCGACAGAGTAGCGAGTTCTCTCCTCTAGAAGCCAAGGACGGCGCGGCGCGTTCAAGACTGCCGCTGCCGATGGTGCTGCGATACCCGATGATGCACAGCCTGTCCAATCGGAATAGTCTCGTCGAAGGACTCGAAGAAGTCGAAGAGCAGAAAGAGGTGAGTGTGGCTGTGTGGGGTGAGTCGTAGTATGAGCATAACTCGCGGATTCCCATTCCACGGGTAGTGTTGATGGAAGGGAGTGACGAATAGAAAACGGTTGACGTGGGAGCGTTGCGAAAACGGTACTAGCTGTGTTTGTTGGACGAGAGAACGTGGCTTGAGAAAACAAGAGAATGATTTGCAATCTGAATCACCGTGGCAACCGCCACGCCCACAGCCGCCACTGATAGCAAGCTCGTAATGGAGGAATGGACGTACTCCATGGACTCTCCGGGATGAAGAATCATCTCTACGCATCACGAGGACGGACGAGAGCGACGGTAGAGGTTCTGAAAGGACTGGAGGTGCTGTTTGTAGTGTCCTTGATTCTTCTCAAACTCCAGAATCATTGAACTACGCATGACCTCAGAACCGCACGAGGACTCCTCTGGAAGAACAAATCCATTCTTTCTCGCTTTGAAGAGCAGCTTTGTTGGAGGAAGGGTGGAATAAAAGAAATGGGTGTCCCCTACGCGTCACCGTCCTCTTCAACCACCACGTATGATCTTCTCCAGAGGAAGCTGCTTCTCCGACAGCTTCTACGCTCAAGCCACGCACCCAATCCATACGCCCAGTTGCTGGTACACCTGGTACCGCTCCTGCGCCGTGCTCAGCTCCTCCTTGAAGTGGAAGATGATCTAGAGTCAAGAACAACGCACACGCCCCACAGAGGCAGAGACATAAATCGACATAAGCGGGTGGAGCAGCATCACGTCCATGAGACGAGCCACCTGATAGATCGAGGACAGGGAGTGCGAAAAGCTACACGTGAGGGGAGGACGAGACAGGCGACAGCGTGATTACCCACGGCAGAATCACCACGGGCGTTTTCACCTAGAATGGACATGAGGAGAAAGGAATACTGGGTTTTGGAGAATCGGGACCAGCTCCGGAGCACGCTTCTCTAGCACGGGATAGAGCAGCTCCAGAAGCTTTTGCACTTCCTCAAAGTTGGACTGCATGTAATCGCGAAGATATGAATGGGTGAGCGCCTTCATCACCGTGTAGGTCCAGTCGATGTCAAAGCGACTCACGAGAAGAAAGAACTCGACAATGTCGTGAAAGCCCTGGTAGTAGAAGAGGGAGGGATCCTCTCGGAGAATGGAGTAAATCACCCGAGCCAACGACTCGCGGTAGGACATTCTATCGGTGACGAGAGAACGATGAAGCGACAGAGTGATTGTGTCGATCTTGTCGAATCCTTCAAAATGACTATCCATGAAGCACAGCGAGAAGCGCTACACGAAACTGCGCTGAAGGTCCACTTCGATCTGATGGTCTGTCCGGTACTCGTCCGTATATGCTACGTTTTAGGAGAATGATTTGCTACAACTGGGACAAACTAGTAATTTGTATGGATCTTGACCCAAAAGCAGCAGCCACGCATCTCGACGCACGTTAATGGAAATTAGTCCTCTCTACGCTTGAATGCATGACTATGTGACGTACTTCCATCCAAACTCGCTCCTTTATCGAATCGATGTCAGGCTACAGGGTGAGTCAGAACGGGACAAGAAGACGGGAGTGCTGCGAATTGCCTTAATGATCTTCCTCTCCTCTGTTTTCTGGTACTCCCACGAAGGCATTCTTTGTTTTAGGGATTAGCGTGTTGTGTCAATCATGTCCGTAGTGAAGCGAGAGATGATGATGTACTGCTTTGATGTCATTATCGGCAGACTTGTCGGAATGCCTGCACCCAAGCCCGAATTCAATACGGCTCTGAAATAGTGGATATTCAAAGTGAGGTGTGAATCGTAGCGGCATCTTCGTAACATTGCAGGAGGAAAGAGGGAGGGAAAAGGCACTTCGTGGGTGCATTGGCTGCTTGGCTCCCATCTCGCTCGATAACATGCGCAAATACGCTCTGTACAGGTTGGATTTGTGGATTTGTGTGATGTGAAGCGCTTTCAGTGATGATCGTTTCAATCCCGTGTCTCTGGAGGAGGTGCCCAAGCTGGAGGTGGAGGTGTCTCTTCTCCACTCGTTCGAGAAGGCGAGAGACGCCCTGGATTGGGAAGTGGGAAAGCACGGAATCATGATCGATTTTGAAGTGGACGACCAGCCCTACAGTGCAACGTTCCTCCCCGAAGTCGCTGCAGAGGAGCATTGGGACCAGCGCACTACTCTTCAGTACTTGGTGAGGAAGGCGGGGTACTTCTACAGCGAGTACATGCGTGTCTCGTGTGTAAACCATAGTGATCTGCTCGACGAGATTGAATGCACTCGTTACCAAACGGATAAAGCCTACCTGTCCTTCAAGGAGTATGTACAGATGACGAAGGAGCGCAACCGCGACGTGACCGCTGTTTTCAAGGAGCACGGGATTGCGCTGTAACTTGGTTTTGTTTGAAACACGTGTTGGGTGATCGCCATTTCTTCTTTACTATGTCGGAGGTCGTGACTCCTTTTCCATCCTTCGTGCGTGAGCGATGCGATGAATCTAATTCGTGTAGAACCATGTGGCTGTGATTATGGATGGCAACAGACGCTGGGCAAAAAAGCAAGGTCTCCCGATCATTTCCGGGCATCGCAGGGGGTCCGAGGTGTTCAAGGAATCGCTTCAGTGGTGCGTGGATCTTGGAATCAAAGAGTACACGGTGTACGCCTTTTCCTGCGAGAACTGGAGTCGAACAACAAAAGAGGTACCCGTTTTGAATGGAAATGACTGAGAGGTCGAGGACTTGATGTCTCTGTTTGGCATGTACACGGACCAGGTCGTTGAACAGATGCAGGTGGACAAGGACAGCGTCTACAACAGAATCCGACTCCGCTTTGTCGGGAGACATATCCTTACGCCTTGACATTGACTGAATCCTTCATTCCCAGGGGATCGTTTGTCAAAAGAACTCGTGACGAAGATGGAGGAGATGGAGGAGAGATTAAAGGACAACTCACTTCTGTTGGTGAACGTGTGCTTGGACTACAGCGGGAAGTGGGATATCGCGCAGAGCTGCATGAAGATTATTCACAAACATCATATCGATTCGCTAGTGGAGGATGAATTGTCGAAGGACATCGACGTTGACTCTCTTATCCAGGGTATTCTCGTTGGCCTGTGCTGAGGAAGTAGAGATCGGGTCCAATTTGGAAATGGGCGACTCTCCCGTGGATGTTCTCATCCGCACTGGCGGCGAGCATCGCATCAGCAACTTTCTTCTTTGGCAGATTGCCTACGCAGAGCTGTGCGTGGTGGATGACTATTGGCCGGATTGGTCCTTTGAGCGGTTTAAGGCGGCATTGCTGGAAGTGAGCCACAGAAGCCGCCGGTTTGGAAAGTAGCCGGAGCAGAAACTAGTCGCTTTACGTGCAGTGTTTGTTCGTCAGACGCCAGTTTTTCTTTTGTCATGGACGATCTTATTGCATATGAGTATTGCTTGAAGGAGCGTATTGTCGACGCAGTGAGCTGTCGCTGTTGGTGCTAGGAGTTCACTTCGTAGTGTATGAGGGGAAAGACTTCAAGGAGGCACTGGCCAAGGATAAGATGTTCGCGAAGGCCATCAAATTGAGAAAGAAGTTCTTTGTATTATCGGAGCAAGTCGAGTCGTTTCGCTGTCCTCAATTGTAGATTGCGCACTTTTCCGTCAATGTCAACATCGTGCATTTAAATTCCCTCATCCACCAAATGGTCTGAGCCCGTGTTTTGGGTGATGTGTAGTATGACATATGTAACACGAGTAGAATCGATGGCGCGCACTTCTGGACATGCTACAAATATGTGGTGATTGTATCTCATGTTGATTCGGTGAATGGCTAGGATACCCTGCTGCTGGCGAAGGCGAGCGAAAAGAAGATCATGGAATACTTGAGAGTGATCGAGAATTCGGGTAGTGACGTGAATCCCGTTGAATGTGTAGATGACCGGAATGTGCTCTCCGATCTGTACAGGGAGTACCGAGAGAGGGCGAGAGAGATTACTGTGCCTTGTATATTATCCGTATGAAGCGTAGGAAGAGAGTGTCCAGCAGACGAAGGAGACGCTTGAACGAATGATCGATCGAATGGAGGAGGACACGTGCGGCGAGTGTGTGCTGGAGCACGTGGGTGTGCTGGTGGAGAGTGAGGGCTAGAAGCTGGCGGACGTCATCGACACGCTATACCAGGGAGTGAAGGCGGCTGGAGGGGAGGATTCTCCGGACAGCGATTCTCTGATTGACGAGGCGGCGACGAATGACGAGGTGATAACGGTGGCGAAGATGGCGAGACAGAATCTCCGAAAGGCTCAGGAGGCGATGAAGGATCCGCTGCACGACATCGCTCAGGCTCCGAGGAAGCTGTCGGACGAGGTGGAGTGGACGGACGAGGAGGCTTCGGACCCGGCTGCGAAGCCGGATGAGGGTGCTGTTCAGAATGGAAAGGAAAGTGCTGTTCAGAATGGAAAGGAAAGTGCTGGTCAGAATGGAAAGGAAAGTGTTGCTCAGAATGGAAAGGAAAGTGCTGGTCAGAATGGAAAGGAGATGGCTCAGGACGGGCAGGAGAGTGCGACTCCGGGAATGGAAGCGGGAGAAGACAAAAGCGCAACTCAGGGTGAGAAGGCAGCGGAGAGCAACAAGGACATGTCGCACTCCTTCTTGTCATCCATCCCGAACTCCTCCGACACGGAAGAGGAAACCTTCACGGGTTGGGCTGGGCATTCTGCGTGACATGTAGTGAATCCTTCCGTAAACACCCCCTCCAAGCGGAGACGCGTGGCGTGGACGCCTAGAGAGGATAACATCCTCGTAAGGTACAAGCACATGGTGGGCAACTGGGTGGGCATCGTGGAGTGCACGAAAGGGGAGCTCAACCGCAGTGCCTTATCGATCAAGGTGGCTCTTCCTGCGGCGTGTGACGATTAGGACCGAGTGCGTGTGTTAAAGAAACGAGGCGAATGGAGCGATTAAAAGGACCTTTTGGGGTTGTTTGTTACTTACGAACGGCGTAGGAGTGGCGTGAAGGCTTCTCGTCGTCGTTCGCCAGGATATGTCCAGCTGCGTTACCGAGGGAAGCAGCGCGAGACAGCGCTCGCGGTAGTCCGGAAGCTCGTAGAGCGGCGTGTGCTCCAGATAGACGGTGGTCAGTCTACTCGTCACCGACGATGCTGGACCCCACTTCTTGTACGTCGAGGACAGCGCAGACAGCTCGGAGAGAGCGTCGTAGGAGCTGATCTTCGTCTGCGACAACTACCCTTCATTCCACGCATCGACGCTACCCAGAGGAACTCCAGCGACTTGAAGCCGCCAAAGCCCTTGGTTGAGGTGAGGAAGTTGTAGGTGAGGTCCAGCGTGTTCAGGTTCTCCAGCCCCTCCATGCCCTCCGCGACCGGAATCCCGTTGTACGCAAGATAGCTAGGGCTCACGATATTCCAGCACGCGTACAGCTCCTCTAGCGACGAGAGCGATTCCAAACCCACCGAACTGCGAATGCGATTGCTCTGCAGGTCCAGCACACGCAATTGCAAACCGTCGAGTCCCTATTCCTCAGCTCACCCCGACAGACGGACCTCGATCTTTTCAATTTTGTTTCTTCCAAGGTAGAGTTGACGCAGATTCTTCAACCCGCTTAATCCCGCAATGTGTCGAATATGGTTGTATCCCAGATCCAGGGTTTTCAAGCTGGGCAGTGTGCACACATTCGACATATCCTCGATCTTGTTACTGGCGAGATATCTACATGAGAGCGCGAGACCAAAGGGAACAGTTCTTCTAGCTTCACCAGGGAGGACATATCCGGAATCTCTTTGATGTTGTTGAAGGATAGGTCCAGAACTCTGCACCTTCATGGAACGCACATTAGCTACCTCAAGTTGACAAACTGAGAGAAGTGCTTGATCTCTCGCAGCTTGTTGTCGTACAGTTCGAGCACTTCCAGATTCACCAGGTGATCCATGTTCTGCATCTTGTGAATCAGGTTTGAACGAAGCACCAAGCTCTAGCATCACAGGGAAAGACCACTACTACTGTTAGTTTTGTCAAATGGTCGATGCCATCAATTCGCGTCACCTTCCGTCCCTGTGTTCCAACGTGGAACAGCTCCTACAGTCTTACGTGACGAACACTCTTCGCTACAGTCATATCCGGATCTATCTCGACAACATCGACAGGAGTGATGAGGCGCTCCCCAGGTGGAACGTAGTCATCCTTCTCCTGATTCGGCAAGTCACTGGGATTGCTCATGAAGCGATTAATGGTGATCCAAGAAGCGGCTGCGCGTCATAGAGGTGGGAGCAACAAACAACGCAGGATAAACAATCCACTACAATCAAGATGCCTGAACACACAACGCAATTATCGGTTGGCCTTCGCCACACGCTCGATCTCGTCCTTCTTCTTAATGGCGTAGCTGTTGGAAGAACCCTTCGCGGCGTTCATGATCTCATCAGCCAAGCACTCAG
>ERZ1106923.316-NODE-316-length-20085-cov-19.556066_pt1 | contig 20085 bp, 25 predicted proteins | sample MGYA00403657_ERZ1106923 | MGnify/ENA primary metagenome ERZ1106923 (study PRJEB35170, sample SAMEA104062425) | human gut metagenome | biome: human gut; feature: human-associated habitat; material: faeces | place: Denmark | collected 2012-06-19 ...
GCGGAGATTCGCAGCGCAGCCAGCGCCAATGCCGAACGTCTTCGTGGGAGTCTACCCGTCACTTCGTGAGAAGGAAAACCACATTCACAGACAAGAACACCATGTCGGCTTCAGCGATGCACTTCTCGACTTCGGTGGAGAAGAAGAGGTTCTTTCCACGCACCTCCTTCACGATCTCGTACAGACCGGGCTCGTAGATGGGAAGCGACTCGCTGTTCCACTCCTTCACTCTCTGCTCGTTCAAATCGACGACATTGACCTTGATATCGGGGCACTTGAGGGCAATAACCGCCATGGTGGGTCCGCCGACATAGCCAGCGCCGACGCAGCAAATGTTCTTGATCCTATACGTCATGCAGTGCAGAACGCAAATACTGCTTCATAATCACACTTCTCGAATCGATTATGGAAATACGAGGCGTTGTTACGGTAGAAAAGATAGAACCGCGGGGATCGATAACTAATGGTAGAAGAATAGAATCCCCTCCGTGAAGATGGACTCAACGGAAGACACTTGCTCCGTTTGCGCGGTGTGCAAGGAGAAGGAATCGAAGTGAGCCACGCAATCGAGTGATGACAAGCAGATATCGTTGTCCGCGTTGTGGAACTGCGTACTGCAGTGTAGCGTGCTTCAAGAGCCACAAAGTTCGCGCAATCGGTTTCGGTCACACTGTAGGAGCATTGCTCTCCGCAGAGTGCAGCGGAGGAAGAGAAGAGCAGAGAAAAGCAGCCGGAGGATGAGAGCGACTCGGAGGACAATTCCGACCTTATCGGGAATCTGATCCCAAAGGAGAACTTGCGACGATTGAAAGAATCGGGTAGGGGTCGCAGGAAGGGCGTTCTTGTGTAGATAACGTCCGAGAGCTGTTGAAGGAGCCCTTTCTCCAGAGAGCGATCATAAAGATCATGAGGAGCGAGAATAAGGAGAAGACGCTCATGGATTTGCGAGCGAACTCGGAGGTGGCGATTCTTATCGACGAGCTGCTCCTCTGCGTTGGCGTTGCCCAAAGAAGAAGTGACGGGAGTGTGGAGTTCACGGGAGTCGAACGGTCCTTTAGCTAGTCGATTTGTTGAAACAAAGACAGCAATCCAATAAGCAATGACGGCCCTGCGCCTCAATATACGAAACGTACTCCGCGTACTGCATTGTCTTCTTCTCCGTCTGGTAACGCTGCAGCTTGATTGCAGGAAGGATCGACGGGTCGTACACGCAGCCGGCCTTCTCTATCAAGTGCATGATGGTCGTCTCCTGATCCCAGCCTGTGCTTCAAACTAATAGAAGAAACGTACCCTGTTCCGGTGCCACTTCAGGGAGATAGGTCGCTCTGTACTGCCGACCATGCTGCTGGAACGAGATGCGAATTCCGTGCTTACCGACCTACGGGAAATAGACAGAGCCACGCCCCACTTCCCAATCCCTATAATCCCTCCCATCCTCAAAGGAGTGAAGAAGCGATACAGAGCACTGCAACGAGGGAATCTCCCTTGCGGAAATGGGGTGGAAACGGTAATCGCCGAAAGCACTACGCCTAACACCATCCCCTCTGTCCGACCTTTCTTCCGCGTAGTGCTCCATTTCAGACAAGGGAATAGGGACCAGACAGCCTATGCACCCCCGCAGCTGCAGCTCACTTCGTTTGTGAATCTTCCAGGTCACAAAGATACCACTATGCGTGATCCACCGGAAAGCGTGTATACTATTCTAGCGTGGTGTCAAACTGTGGTTTGGGGAGTGGCGCATTCTTCAGCTTGCATATGATCGTGTCGAAGCAGTGGACGATCATCTCATTTGTCACGACGCTCATTCTCGTGTGTTCTCCACTTCGATTCCTCACCGAATTCCCAATAGAAGCGAGACAATGAAACGCGTTTCCGAAAGCAGGGGCGATTTCGGACTGTTCTTTCCAGAAATCGGCTCGATTTCTGCCGTCCTTTTGCGCCTGCCGTCCTTCATTACAGAGTTAACGGGAAGTAGATTAAGTGTTTCGGGCAAAGTCTATCGAGGGTTTGAACATGTTAAGTGCATCGAAAAAGGATATGATTCTCTTCATCGACGATATTGCTGGCTTCAACAATGGAATCGATGTTCAGCAGCTCAAATCTATCCTACGCAAATGCGGCTTCGTATGCACCATTCTCGACTCACGGTCATGTGTAGACTGTTGTGGATGCGTATTCGCCGAGCGTTTCCCACTTCGTCTACTGCTTTTCCGGGAGCAAAAGAGACGAGTACGACAAATCAAAGGCGTCCGGCGCTTCGAGAAGCGGCACGCAGAGTGACGGACTCTCGCTGGAGAACGGCGATGGAATTCACATCGACCTGCTCCAGCGTGCACTGAAGGAGCAAAAACAAATCATGAGCATTGAACATATCCTTTCCGTGAGGGAGTCGGGGGTCTTAACGCCACGGGTCGCTCTCATGTCCATCAACGCGCAGGCGCAGACGGGCTACTCCATCGTGCACCAAGCCTCGTTCGATTCGGAGTCGCCTCTGACGATTAGAGAGGGAGAGAGTCAGAGCATCCAGGAGCGCAGCAACATCGTCATAAAGGACCTGACGCGGCACTACAAGACGGTCAGTCTCGTTCGATTGCGTCGCTCCCTTCACCCCTAGGACATCAACTCGTACTGTCCCCCCTATTTTAACCGCGACTGTCCTCAGGGCATCTCCCCCTTCATTCCGCAACCCCTTTGGAAACAGTCGGTCCGTGTTCCCTCCTTCACGCGTAGAATGTACGAGGACATGAAACGGAAGCTGTACCACATGAACAACGACGCGATTGCTCGCAAGGAGGGCAGGATGAGCGACGCCACGTGGAAGGAGGCCTACTTGAAGAGGAACGTGAAGAAGAAGCAGTCCAAAACGCGCAACTGCGAGCTGTGCCACGTCACCTTCAACAACTACCTCGAGGTGGGGGATCCCCCGTTTTTTCATCCGTAGCACGTAGCCACCCCCAAGCACCTCGCCAACGTGAACAGCCAGCAGTACTTCGTGTTCCTCAAAGACCTCTTCAACCGCTTCATCCACTCCTCCTGGCAGTGTGTCTGTGCGCACGAGTCGCGTCTCTCCGAAGACGACTCCGCGCGCGGCATCATGAACCCCGCGTTCAACGGAGGGTACGCGCCGCAGCACGATGTGGAGCTGGTCACGAACTCGTGCATGTCGTCGGTCAGCACGGAGACGGCGTGCGACGGGTGGAGCGAGAGCGGCATCGGCAAGGAGGAGTGGGAAGTGTACGCGAGTCAGTGCGTGGTGAAGGGAAACAACCACATCACCTGGCTCTTCCCGCAGTACTTCAGCTACATGAAGGTGGTTCTGCGTGTGCTGCGTCATGTCTAGACGAAGGGCCGCATGCCGCTGGCGCGTGGACAGAGCACGTCCTTCTCGCACCCCGTGTACTCCGTCCCTTACTCGCCCTACAAACACGCCGCCTCCGCGCGACACCCCACCAAGATCCGAGCCGCCAAGAGCGCGCCCGCAGTGATCGCGTCGAAGCCGGTGGGGTACCCGTACGGCGGCGCGCCCGCGGTGATTCAGCCGATGCGCGGGAGCGAGAGAGTGTCGTTCGGCTACCCCGTGGCGCTCGGCACGGACGAGATGCTTCGGTCGTACTCGGGCTCGCCGTGTGCCTACCCCGACCTCTATCCGGGAGCGTATTACCCCAACCCGAGTCTGCTGTCGGTATCGCGTAGCATGTCGCGTGACAGCTGCAACCCCATGCTGTCGTGCCCCTCCACCATCTACCCCTCCGTGTCGCAGGACGCTTCCTTCCCCGCCATGTCCACCGCCTTCGTGGGCAACGACCTCCAGCGCACCACCGTCGCCTTCGAGCCCTTCAGCAACCCCTACGCGACGGTGATCCCCGTGCCCTTCCAGTCCTCGTTGAACCGCGAGCCCGTCGGGTCGCTGGGACAGCCGAAGTACTCGTTCCCGTACGACTGCGAGGGGAGGAAGGAGGTGATCACGTCCCCGGTTCTGTCTGGGAATGCGGGAGTGGAGATGAAGCCGATCAACAGCGAGGTCGTTGAACTCGTCCACACATCATCATCCGCAGTTGCTTTGGTTACGCCGAACACCGATGGGGGAGCGATGTCGCCGCTGCGACCCGACAAAGAGGGTGGCGTAGAGGCGTCCAAAGTGTAGTTGGTGTTTTCAATTTCTAGTTTTGCGTTCTGTTTTTTGTTCACTGGCGAGTCGAGATGGAAGAGTGGTACAGCGAGAAGGTGTACAGAGTGGCGGGAGGCGTGGAGTGTCATGCACTAGGACGGCGTTCCAGATTGGCTGTTCAAGGCGCAGCGAAGACTGCGGATCATGGAGCCGCGGCAGCGGCTGGACGAGGAGCTGCTTTGCTTGACGAGCTGGCTGTCCCTGAATTCGTACGAGGAACGGGCGCGAGACGCTGTTGCTCGCGACTTTTGCTTGTCCGTTCAGTCTTTGGGAGAGAGTCGGTGTGTTTTGGTGGGAAGCACCGTAAGTGGGCTGTACGCTCGTTTCCGTCTTATGAGGACTAGTGTGTTGCCCACTAGTGACGTCAATTTCATTGTGGGTCCGTGTGATGCGCATCCGTTGGAAGCGTTCACGAATACGCTGTCTCCACACATCCGCGACTGTGCTCTCTTCCGTGATGTGCACACTGTCACGGGCGAGTCTGGCAACCGAATTCGCGCCCTTCACACAGTCGCTTTCCCTCTTCTTCCTAACGAGTAGACAACGGGCATCAGTGTGCATGTACGTGTGGAGACAGAAGGCGATGACGCCTTTTCGCGGTTTCTCAAGGAGCGGAAGCAACTGATTCACTTCCATCCTCTGTGCAGCGTCATCAAGTATTATCTCACGCAGAACAGAGTGGAGGGCGACGACAGGTACAGTTGTCTGATTCCCCTCAGTGTCCTCTTCTGCTTAACCGTTCTGCGGCACGACGATGCAGCCTGCTCGTTGGGTGATCTCCTCCAAGCGTATCTGCAGTTCTTCGGCAATGATGGGAATCTGACGCCTTCCCGTGGCAAGAGCGAGTACTCGTTCCTTGACTACTGCAACACGGCGTTGAGGGAGACTCACATATCACTCGATTTGAAGACGTCTGCCTCCATTCGCTGCCTTCACGTTTCCATTCCAAATCCGTCTCACGTGCAGAGTCTCTCTTCCTTGTTTCGTCGTGCGTATCGCCAAATCGCGTCTTCTCTCCAGGTTGACGATCATGAGTTGATTCTCGCCAAGCTGTTCTCCAATGCTCCGAGACTCTCCGTCGGTGTTGCAGACGAGAGTGACGAATAGGATGCGATGATGTCATCGCCGTACTTCAATCACTCCATCGACCCTCCTTCAACGCCTCCACTGGCTCCCGCTCCCATACAACCACCCCACAACGCGGTTCCCTGTTGCCTCCTCTGTGTCATACTCTTCCTGTGTGTCTGTCTCCTGTTCAAGTGTTCTTGTTTGTCACAAACACGCGCTAAGCTAACTAAACGTGACTACTCGGCTTCTCCAACAGCGGCGCTTCCTCGCCCTTCGCCACAATCGCCTCCCTCAGCGAATTCCGCTTCAACTCATCCACCTTGTCCCACGCACTCTTCACCACCTTCCTCAGCATCACGTTCACGCCCTCGCCCGCGGCTCGCAACGACTCCATCGACATCGACGGCGTCAGTCCCAACCCTACGCGCTCGGACTCGGGATGGGGCGAGATCGTCTCGCAATTCTCCAACTGGTCCTCGAGAGAGCGCTGCACGGGCTTGCCCTCGACATCCTGATTCAATTCGCGCATGATGTCCGCGATGTACTTCGCGACGGCCTGCTCATCTCTTTCGTAGGTAAAGTACAGTACGCAGCAAATGCCGCCGGCCACGTAGAAGAACTCGCTGATCAGCATCATCGCCTCAATTCGGTTGGTCGTCCTACTCGTGACTCCGCTCCACCTCCTCTACCTGCAGAAATACACAAACAACACTGGACCGAGAATCCGACCGACATTGTTGAACACCTCGCTAATGGCGATTACGGTGGAGCGACAATGCGGCTTGTTCACGTTCATCAGCATGGTTCGGATGCACGGACCCGGAATGCTGAGCAGCAGACCGATGAGCAAAAGAACCAAAATGTGGAGGAAAAATGACAAAATGGAATCCGTGTCGGAAATCATGAAAATGGAGGAGATGAGAGGCAGCGAAATGAAATAGCAAACGCCCACGGCCACGGGAAGCAGCGACTTGTTGAAGGCGCATCTAGGAATCAGACATGCACGTGATGATCTACAGGAAGCCGCAAATGACGCCCGCAATCGCGCTCCCCACTGCCGCTCCCGCTCCGAAACAGAGAATGAGCGTTGATGCCTACGCATGAGAACGGAAACGGGAACGGACCCTGTCGATGCTCATCTTCTTCTCGGTGCACAGGATGTTGTGCAAATAGATCGTGTACACGCCCCAGGGAATGGTGCCGGGCAAGCCCTGCAAGAAGACTACACATCAGAGGAACAAGGGAGAATGCACGCATGATGTTTGAAGGAATGGAAAACACGTACTTCAGAATGGGCGTGCTGGACGGAATCGTCTCGCCCTCCAACTCCAAGGACTCCTCCAGCGCATGCTCCGTAATCTCCGTCTCTTGTTCTTTCAGGGGTTCCGTATCGTTGCCCGGCACTTGCTTCATTCCATCTGCCTCGCCCTTGGAAGGGAAACGAATATCTACGCATCACGCGAGAATGGGGAACGGACAGAAGAGCGAGCAGGACGCGAGGATTCCCACCGAAGAAACGCTTCGGAAAAAGAACTTCCAGCTGAAGTGAGAGCTCAGAAAGCCGCTGACGGTCTGACCGAGGAGCATTCCACACCCGACGACCACGGAGGAAATGACAGATGCGATGGACCGCAGACTATTCGGGAAGACATCGCTGAGGATCGAGAGGTAGATCGGCAGCGTCGACGTGATCAAGGCACCGGAAAGCCCTCTCCACCAATACAGGGCGGAGTAGGAGTGCGTAAACTGAAGCAGGAAGGAAGATATGTGACAGGCGAGGGAAATGACCATGAAAATGGTCTTCCGGTTCTTTGAGTCTGCGATGAAGGAGAACAGAAGGGAACACGGACAGCCGACCAGAAAGAAGACGCTGTTCAGACAACTCCCTAAAGGTGACGTGTAGAACGATCGCGCACCTAGCAGATAGTCTCTCTGCTCCTCGTTGAATCCGAATTCGCCGGCAAGAATCGATAGCAAAGGGGAGAGGGCGTTGTAATAGCTGTAGTTGAGCAGCGTCACAATGGAGAGCATGAGTATGGCCGGCAAATAACATATGACACTTCTAGATTCCTTTTCTCCAAGCCTCTTCTGAAGGACCGAGGCTATCACATCCATTGCTTTTAGAGTAGGTTCTGAGACTGGTAATGATAGAAATACACGGGAATGAACAAGAAAACCAAGTTGATGTTGGAAAACATGAGGAAAACACATGATTCAAAGGGATCGCGGCGATTGAGTGCACCAAATCGTGGTGCGCTCCGTACAACAGACGCTAGCGAGTGAGCCGTACTCGCTCTGAAGAAGATACGGTCACGCTGGTCTTGATTTGGGAGTAGTGAAACCGTATGGAGGATTGCGGAGCTGTATCGTGCTCTCTTGGAAGAAGACATGTCTTCTTGTTGCAGAAGAAGCACGCTTCATAATGGAAGAAGCACATTTTATATCAATAGAGGAAGCATACTCTTTGGAACAAACACGGACACATCATATCAAGCAAACAATCCAGAATAGCAATTGAAAAGGTCGAGTGCTACTGGTAAATGTCCCAGCACGACTTGTACGGGGACGACTGCTTCGCTAGAGCCACAAGTGTTGACTTGTATAGCGACTCGTAGACAGTGGAGTACAGTTCATTCAGGGTTTCGCGCATCACTTTGCTGTCGAGAGAAAAACACGGATCGGAGGCAAGCGCATCCGACTCGTGGCTCGTCGCATGCACTTGACGCACGGGAGGAAGTCCTCTGTTGAAGAACGCTTCGTCTTGCACAGTATCCGAGTCGCTTGAGACCGAATCTCCAAGGACACTGTCGATCTGAGCCCAATGTGTAACGTCGAGTCCTCTGCAGTTCTTCCGATTCCTGTCACACACGATGTGGAATTCGACGGAACAGCCGATCCGCACCAGAGGTCGCATGCGCTTCGGAATGTCATCGATAAAGAATATAATGTCGCGTTTCTTCTCCACTCTCTTCTCGCATCTTATGAATCCTTGTGTCGGTTGCACGTATTGCACTTTGCCTCTCAGTGTTTCCACTCTCCTATTACTGCTCATGACAACACAAAAGACCGAGCACTGAAGGGAAAGAGTTTTATGAGGAAACGGCGGGACTATTCAGTTTATGGGAAAGGGGAAAAGTAGTTCCTTGATGTTCAACAAACAGCCGTTTCGCCGTGATTACGCATTCGCTTCTGAGTCTATCATGTTTACAACTACGACTTTCGGCTTCGATGCGCTGTAGATTCGCACTCCCCAGACAATGCTCCATATGTAGCCAACGAGAAGGAAGCCAAACACGAACTGAAGGATTCCGACGAAGTACACTCCGCCGTCGCACTTTTCTTTGTCCTTTTCCATGCAGGCGGCGCACATGGTTCCGAGACCTATTTCGCACTCAGGTAAAGTCTCCTACCCGATACAATACAGTTCGCGATTAGCAGCCACACCCCTTTTGTTTCGGCAACGACCGGGATTCGCAAGCACCCGCCCGAGTTTTGATCCGTTTCAGCGTCCATGGAATAAACTGCCGCGCCTTCGTCCCACCGGATCCCTCGCGAAGAATGGGATTTGGACTCAACAAACACAGGGATAGAGTACACGTACGGTCATATCTGGAGGACGACGCTCTGTCTCTGAAACCTGTCAAACCAGCACCTACACGGTAAACGTAGCACCGGAAGAACCCGTGCGCCTTGAACTCCCTGAGAAGAGCGCGGCAGTTGACTTCCGTTTCCTTCGGGCTAATCATCACCTATCGACGGACGGCGCAAACTCGACGATGATCACCACGAGAAGAGCGTGGTAGATGGCGAGCGAGTTGAAGATCTCCCTTTGCTACGCGATCAGGCACACTACGCACACGCACGCGTTGCTCGTGGAAGTGGTCCACCAGATCGTCCGCATTGCACTGCTTGTGAAAAGGAAGCGACAGAAACACGTTCACCACCACGGCTCCCCGAATGCCGTACAACTCCTCCGAGCGCGTCTTCAGCACGTTGAAACACTACGGTGGACGAGAGCGAGCATCACTACGTCCACGACGAGCAGGTGGCGCACGTCCCTCGACCGAATCACCAGGAACTCGTTGGGCGAGAGATCGAGGAAGGGCGTAAACTCGTCGAAGTTGAAGCCCTCCTTGACCACGCCGTTCTCGATCATGCCGTCCAGTCGGTGGAGCTCCCGCCACACACACTTGGGCATCGTCGTGAAGATGCGAAGCGCCTTGTCGATCACGGCGGCGAAGTCCACCAGCGGGATGTTGTTCTTCAGGTCCGCGAACAGCATCATCACGCGCTCGAACCCGTTCTACGCTTCACACGCGCCAAGCGCCGCCACCTTCATGATTAGCTCTCGCAGCTCGTCCACGATGGCCACGGACAGACACACCAGCACGAGGTCGTCGTTGCTCACCGAAATCAGCATGTCCAGCACGACACTGCACTGGTGCAGGGGGAACACGCCCATGAAGAGCTGCGAGAACCAGTCCCACGCGTACAGCTCGGCGTCGAGGTGGAGTGCTTGGAGGCGCGCGAAGAGCGAGGGCGAGTACAGCTGCAACACAGTGCGGTGATACGCGATGCGGGAGAGCGCCCACACCTCCTTGTGTAGTACGTGCAGTGATGTGTAGTAGTGGTTGATGATCGCGGGTGGGGTCAAGGGCGCCAGGAGCGCAGCAACAGGATATTGAACAGCTCGCGACGATCGTCTCGCCTCTCCACCGTCATCACCAGCACGCCCGCGAGAGCCAGCACGCCCTGCACGTACTCCTGCTGAGGGTTGACGTCCAGCCAGTCGTTGAGCAGGCACTCCAGCTTCTTCTGGTTGAGCGCGCCTTGCGTGGTGAGTCCCTTCAACCAACCTACTGCGCGTCACCTCGGTGAAGCGGCAGCGTCCCTTGTCCTCGCCGATCAGCTCGCGCTGCTGCTGGTGGTCCGAGTACTGCGGCTTCTTGCTCGGGAAGTGAGTGGAGAGGCGTTTCTCCTCACCTAGGAAGTGAGTGGAGAGGCGTTTCTCCTCACCCTGCATTCGGTTTGATGGACGCTTCTCTTCACCTAACCAGTGAGTTACCAGACGCTTCTCCTCACTCTGCGAACTCCGCGGCGACTCCTGAGGCGACGGAATACTGTCCAACGAGAGACGAATGCCGAGGTCACTCTCACGCTTCGTGTCGAAGGGCATGTGAGACCACTGAACAGGGGGATTGGCTGCACCCACCCTCAATTCTTTGACAGCCTGATCCAGCGACACGAACCCCAAGGGCTGTTTTGACTTCACATTTGGGGATGAAAAGCGCAGTCCAGAAGCGGAGGGTTTTCCCGGCATCGCGACGACCGTTTCCATCTCCTGAACCGACTGAACTGACTGAAGAGTGCTGTGATAGGAGCGATTCTCGGCGCCCAGCACCGACGGCGATTTGAGCTTCTTTGGCGGTTTGGGCTGCGTCGATTGCGGCGAGGACAGGGAGGAGATTGGCAGTTGGAACGGGTCCCCCGATAGATTGCTGCCGTCACGAGCACTCTGTTGACTGTCAAAGAGGGCATCGTCGAATGAGGACTGGATGCAGAGGAGCGTTTTCCAGACGTCCGTTCTACGAATTAGTTGTTTATTGATTGCGTTCCTCAAAGACTGCGGGTAGAGAACGCAGAGATACTCGCTCCCGAAGTCAATGCAGTCCTTCCGGTAGGATCTTCGCATTACGCCTCGTGTAGTGACACTACACCAACTCGGTGAGGAAAGAAATGACCTGCGTTTCGAGCACCACCCCAACTCTCCCATTGCCTCTCACTTCAATCTAACGGAAATGACGTATAGGAAGAGATACAATATTAGCCGCAGCCAAACGATCAAAGAACTGAGGCGTCATCCACATTCGCCCAAACGAAGCGTAACTAGTCATCACAACTCTACGAACGCACTCTACTCTCGCAGTAACTTTCCTGACATAGCGTGTTTCCGCTTCTTCTGGAATTGGAGAACATCGCCCTTCCCGCTTCGCGATAAGTCGAGCATCTACATAAGGAAAGAGAAAGAAAGGGAACCTGACCCACAGAACCCTCCTCCAGGAAGACACTCTTCACTGACGAGCGAAAGCAGTTGAATAGGGTAAAGACGGTGAATAGGACCACGGATCTGCACATAACCACACAGGAACAGCATCATACGCAACGACACAGCAAACGATGATACTGAATGCATCCATCCTCTCTCCACAGTGCGGCAGCCAAATGGACGATGCAAATGGGTTTTCTTTGAAGGACGGCCGAAATCGGCTAGAATCGCGGAATCCTGGATTCTGTCCGCGGCTCATTCTTCAATTGGAAGCATGGATTCGTACAGAAAGCGTGAGCAGAACACTCACATAAAGGAGGAGCTGATCGACAAGGCGCAAATGGAGGAGAGTCCCGAATCAAAGGGAAAGGAGGACCAGAGTGTTTCCGACGCGACGCGAAATCGGAGAGAATCAACGGTAGACGACGCAATGGAGGACAACGTGGATGTTCCTGTCTTCGTTTGATGGGATAGAGTATCGATATTCATTTAGAGCAACATCGTCAGAAGGGCAAGCACTGTGCCGGTAAGAACGAAACGTGTCGCTACTTCACGATTTCCATATCTACGCTGTTCTTTGGCATCGTACCCGTTCGAAACTGCATTGTTATCTAGGTTGCCATCGCATTTGGCATTTTTCTGCTTGTTCACCCCCTCAGTGGTTACAGGTACGTCGGAAGCGGCATCACTGCCCTCGCTATTGGAGTTGTCTGTAGTAGACTCATCCTGCGGTTGATGCGTAGTGCTCGCTCCTGCATGCTACGGCTTTACGCGCCTCATCCAGATCAATCGCCGCACGCATCGATCAAAAGCGTCCAAGTCTTCAAAGGAGGAGAGGAGGGATGGATTTGAGAGGGTGCGAGCGATCTAGTCATTGTATTATTCCTGTTAGTATTCCGCGTTATTCCCGTTTGTTTGAACAAAGCAGTAACAAAACTCCTGTTTGCTTGAACAAAGCAGTGGCAAAAGCTACAGACCATCGTAGTAGTACTCCCTCTGCTCCTTCTTCCTCTTCTCTGTTTCCAAATTCTTGCTCCCCGCCATCAGATTGTCGTAACTCGAACTCAGAATCTTCTATAGCATGAGCAGCTGGCGAGATCGGTACTGAACTCCGAGGAAGGACTCGGTTGCGCTGTGGTTGATGTCTACCGGTGAGTAGAAAGAAGCAGTAGCCACTTCGGACTCGGCGAGGGAGAAGCCTTTGAAGACTCGGTCGCGCTAGTCGCCGTTCTGTCTGAATTCGTTTTTGATTTCGTGTTTGAATCCGATTGGGAAGACTCAGGGTAGAGTTTCTAGGCGTCATCGAATCGCTGCAATTCGCACGTGATAATGTGAAAGGAGCACCTTTAGGTGGTCGTCGCTGCTCATCTGGCTGCTATTGTCCTCAACCGATCGACAAGACGGTTGAGTTTTTCCGACGAAGATGGTGGTGTCTGTCGTGGCACTATGGGTCACGGAACGCAAGGAAGCCATACCCTTTCCCTTTTGTGGTTGATTCTCGTTTCTGTTTCATAACGAAGGAATGTTGACGGCTAAGAGAAGTGGATCCTCTATTCTCAAGGAATGGTGGAAATGATTTGTTGCTTTCGATTTGCAATGAGAGGCGTTTCAGTGACCAAAATGGTGGGAGTTTTGTGTTTTTCGATGGGAGCGGAAGGTGGAGTGAAAAGGGAGTGTGCTTGGTTCTACTATGTGTGGAGAGGCGATGGATGGAGTTTGACGATAACGGATGCCTGATGGGGTGGAATGGAAATGAGTGGGGTCTAATCGAAGCTATTGATGAATGGTGAGATGATCGCGTTGATTAGGATCGTGATTGCCTTCGATGCGATTATGTTCCTTTATGTGTTTTACCAACACTACCATGCTCACTACAACGGATCTGTAACAAATACAGAATGAAAAGCAGTCGAACCTTCCATTCTTTCGGTTAGCAAATCGGTTTGACCATGAGCACTCCTTCAGCACGCGTGTATGACATAAAGGGCATGTTGGAAAAGGGGTACGAAGCGTTGGTTGCGTCTTAGTGTTAGAAACGATAAGGACGTGTTCGGTGAAAAAGAAGAACCGCCAAGCACTGAGGAGTTCGAGGAGAAGTGTTATCCTTTTCAGCTGAGCGATTTCATCGATCCTAACAACTCCCAGTACTGCTGCTTCACGTTTCACTACGACCGGAGCAGTGAGGGATTCAACGTTGTCAGCGGTGTGATGCGAGTCAACGACTCCCTGATTGTGAAGGAGGGCGAGGAAGGAGTGATCATAGTGGATGCGGAAAGGAAGGAAATGATGAAGGCGAATGAACTGGATTTGAGCGGGGTGAAACACGACCAGATTGCTGACTTGGATGTGGACGGCAACCGTTGGGAAGGAGACGTGGTTAAAGAGAAGCCTTGCGGTTGGGGAATTGTGTATGACAAGAATAACAACAAGTTGTATGAGGGATTCCGAGTTGGGGATAAGAACAACTGCTATGGCCGTGAGTAGTACTCCGATATCGGGAAGGTGGAATACGAAGGGGAGTGGTATGAAGGCGTGCGCTGGGGAAAGGGTGTTGAGTATGACCGACAAGGCGTCGTCATCTATGACGGAGAGTGGATGAACGATAAGCACGTGAACACGGTGGTTAACATCAATCTGGAGAATGAGCTGTTCCACAATCACATTGAAGAGCTGTCTGTGAGTGACAATTGTTGTAACGAAAAGAAGTGGGGAGTACTGGATTTGAGACTGATGCCCTTCCTGAGAACTCTGAAGATTGGTAATGAGTGCTTCATGTACGTGGATGAAGTGAAACTGATTGGATTGAAGGAGCTGGAGAGCGTGGAGATCGGAATGAACAGTTTCACGAAGAAGAAGAGTTGCATCGGGAGTGAATCGGCTCGCCATTTCTATCTGAAGGACTGTCCTGCAGTGAAGTCATTGAAGATGGATCGTTTTGCCTTCTCTGACTACACGGTGTTCGATGTGGAAAACGTGGACGCGTTGGAAACGATCGAAATGGGCGGGTTTGACGTGAAGACAGGCAACTTCTTCTACGCTGCGATGGAGCTGAGGAGTATTCTCCTTCACAAGGAGTGATAACTAGACATGCCTTCTCTCAAATCCGTCAAGTTCGGTTACGCCGCCTTCAAGTATTGCTCACGCGTTGTGTTCGAGAGTGATGGACTGTGATGGGAGTGATGGACTAGACTTACCTGCATTGGAGACCATCGAACTGGGCACCGGCGCCTTCGCCTTCAACGACAAGGATGAGTCCGACACGCTGATCCTGCGAAGTAGTGCAACGATTGGGAACTGATGAATAGACTTGCCCAAACTCACTTCGCTCACCACGACTGGTGATTACAGCTGGTCGTTCCACTACCCTCGGCACATCGTTTTGGAGAGTGATTGAGTGTGGTCTGGCTTAGAGGTAGATATGCCCAATCTGAAGAATGTGGTTTTCTATAGCTCATTTGCGTTCAAGGATGATGTCAAGATCGTGGGAGGTGCGCATACATTTGCATTGTCACGTGTAGATATTGGGGAGCTTCGACCGTTATTTAACTAGGCGCAGAAGTGGCGTTGTGTTCGTATCCTCAGTAGCCGTGATGTGAATGAACTGTTTGTTGCACCACTGTTCTTTCATAACAACAAACAATTGTGGCTGGTAATTACATTGAAAGACTGTGCAGGCGCTATCCAGACCAAGGAAACGAGCTGTGTTCATGCTATCCAGCGGTCCCATCTCCCATCCATTCTTTATCCACCAATTGTGGTTCATCGGAATGGAAAGCATCACTCTCATGTGAGATAACATTAATCTGTTATGTGAAGGAGTGAAAAAGGAGGTCTGTACCGAGAATAGTCTTCCGATTGAAACGGAGGATACTGGATGGGAGATAAAGAGTTGGTACAGCTTATAGAGAATGGGATAGTAGGTTGACAATATTTCTATATGGTTATGAAGATTACCTCGATATTGGTTCGTTAGAAACCCAGTTACTTCTTCCATGATTCTTCCCGGACACTGCTTGATCTCTGCTACCAAGTCTTTCGGTAACACTTCAGAAGAAAATGCCAGAACACTGATGCTGAAGCAGATGTTCTGCACGTACTCTTGAAAGCATGGGTTATGCTTGTCCACAACTCCTTCATGATTCTTTTTGTAGTCGTCGTAGAAGAAACCGCGCAGCGACTCTGGGATGCTGTGAAATAGCTTCTGGAAGCGAAGATCTTCAATACTGTCTCCCTTGGGATTGGGAAGATAACATCCAATGGGTTAGCGTCGTCATAGAAAGAATGCAGACGGTAGAATTGCTGAAGGTGATCCAGCATGGGTGAGATACCCATCTTCCGTGTTGTTTATACTTGAAACTCTGTTTCTTTAACATACACCCAACACTATTGCGTTACAACTGAAACCTCCCGCCTTCCAACCACTCACGCAGCGCGCCAACATCTATTCCTCACAACACCGCCCAAGAGCCACTCTCCGCTTTGCCTCTCCACTCCCGACAGAACGCGTTCGGAAGCACCACAATCGCAAGATTGGGCATGTCTAGCCATCACTGCCTCACCATGTACTCACTCTCCAGAACGACAATGCGAGGGCGCATGAATGTCCAATTGCCACCTCTGAGCGAATAGAGCTTGGGCAAATCTGCGCAATCAGTCCACATTCATGGAATCACTTCGCATCACCAGCATACTCGAATCGTCGTTGTTGAACTGGAACGCGTTCTCACTCATCTGAATGGACTGCAGCTCAGGCAAGTCTGCTCGTCAGCACAGTCAAGCAACACACACAATCAAACACGGCACACGTACACTCCGAGAACGACATGCCACCGAACACGAGCGCTTTCAGTTTCGTCAGGTCTAAACATCACGCCTTCAACAAGCGACCACTCTTCAACTCCAACGAAGCAGAGAAGAAGTTACAGCTCACATAATTCAGTCTGCCCATCTCGATCACCTCCAACGCGTCCACACTCTCAATCTCACACACAGTGTAGTCAGAGAAGGAGTAACGGCCCACCTTCAACTCCTTCAATTTGGGACAGTCCTTCAAGCAGAAGTGACGATTCGGGTTCTTCCCGTACGCATTCTTCTTCTTCGTGAAACAGTTCTCTCCAATCACCACACTCTCCAGTTTCTCCAGTCCCACCAGCTTCACTTCCTCCACATGCATGAAGCACTCGTCTCCAATCTCCACGCGTCGCACGCTCTTCAGTTCACCCAAATCCAATGTCTTCCAGCTCGCTTCATCACAGCAACTCGAGCATACCACCAGCTCGCCCACACTCCTGTCGAGCGAATTCCACTCCAGTTCACTGTGAATCTCCACCCTCAACGCATTCCCCTCTTCCTTTTCTTCCTCCCTCACAATCACGCTCTCTTCTTCGCCCTTCACATACCAGCCATCGAACAACTCCACGCTCTTCTTCAACTCTCCATACGACCACTCGCACTCGTTTATCGCTACCCCGCTATCGATGCTGATCACGTTGCCCTCTCCGTGTCGTACATACTCCTTCTTCGATTCGTCATACACGTAACCGCCCTCATATACGGGACGGCGGTTCAGCACACTCACGTTCTCCTCGCCCCTCATCAGCGCGTACTCAATCATCTCGCTCTCGCTCTCAAACTCTTGGAGAATCTGAAACAACTCGTCCTTCCTCCACACGCCGTGAACCAACACGCGACCGCTCTCTTCATCGTACGCATACCCGTCGCCTTCTCTCTGCATGGACGCTTCATTATCGAAACCACCTCGATACACAACGACGCCCTTCTCTCCCTTCCGGATCGTCATCTTCATCCCCTCCGGGTCGTTTTCCACGTAGCGATGCTCCTCGCGACTGAGAAAACTCTTCCAGCTCTCCCTTCTCAGCGCCTTCCCCCTCTCATATACCGCAAATCCACCCACCTTCTTCCCCTCTTCCTCTTTCCAACTCAACTCGAGCACTCCCTTGCGAAACAAACGACATTCGCCGCTCTTCCCTTCTTTCACAATATACTCATCCGAATGTTCTCCCTGAAACGTAGTCACCTCAAAATCCCTGTCATTCAATCGTTTGCGCACACGTGATTCAGGAACGTATCCATTCAACAGTATCACGTCCTCCTTCCTCTCACCTATTCGTCACCACTTCAACACACAGAACACTCCCGTTGTCCACCATCTCGAAAACCAATCTGGTCGCTCCCCTTCCATCTCCACTCCTCCTCTTTGTCAAGCACGACTCGAACTCGCTCTTCGCTCCACTCCATTTCAAACAATCCCCGCGGTTATTCACAGAAACACATAGAATGTCCTCACGAAAAGGGTTTTCGCTGTTCCGCAAAAAGAAGGAGTCCAACAAAGACAGTGGGGTACGCCATCTTCCCGAACCGCCTTATCCGCAGATACAAGACAGCAGCGCCCAAACCGTCATATCCGTTACGCCTACCTCCGAAGTCAGCCGGGATAGCACAGAGGCGGAGAACGCGGCTCCAAGGGAGATGTCCGATGAACGGTTTCCTCTCTGCATGCGTGTTATGAGTAGGTTCCAAGAGCTGCTGGACGAATCGAGGCGACTGAAGTCGGATTGGATCGATTCGGGCAACGAAGAGGCGGAAACGGATCTGTGGCCGGTCCTGAAAAAGGAATCGAACATCCTGCAGCTGACGAACCAGCTGCACCCGAACCAAAACCAGTACTTCTTCCATCCGTCTTTCATGTAGACTCAAGCGACTGGGAAGCGACGTTTATTCCGTTCAGATCATTCCCCCTGCAATGCAGTCGCTGAGAGCCCTGGTGAAGAGCCTTCATTCTGTGAGAGAAGCCCAAGTGTCTAGCGACAAGGTCGTCACAAAGGAGATGATCTGTGCGAGTCATTCGGTTGAGTGACGCGTAGGTGATTCTGGCTTCGGCTCTTCCATCATTGACACGATGCAGCACATGGAGGAGAAGGAAGAGGAGAAGATGGGGGATATCGATTCCGTTCCGATGCCTCAGGGAATCAGCATTGATGCCAATGAGCATGTGAATCGTAATCAACGCGTTTCGCTGATTAGCAGTAGAAGAGACAATAAAGTACAAGCAATTCCTTGAGTGGTTGAAGCGCTCCGAGAGTCACGAGCTGTACACACGCGTGAAGCAACTCGTAACCTCCGTCAACGACATTACGCCCAATCCAACACCCAGCGGTCGAGAGGCGCAGTAGTCCAGGTCATCATTCTCTGACTGTAGATCTGAGACCCTGAATCTTCGCATCAACTCGTTCGTTCACGGAGCATTGTCACCGGAAGACTATCAGCAGTACGGATTCTATCTGCGGAAGTTCATTCACGTAATGTGCTATCAGAAGGTCGTTGCGCTCCCTTCCTCTTATGCTTAGATGCTCAGCTGTCTTCCCGGATGCAAGGGGGCAAAGGAGGACTTCTTCCTCTCTCGCTGCCGCGCATTGTCCCAATTTATCACCTTCGCGAGACTGGGCCACGACAACCGCCACACGACCGCGCAGTACAAGGAGTTCTGGAACTGCGCCATCGAACGTGCTTCCTGCTCTGATTCGTGATGGCTAGAATTGCAAGTGATGTCGACGTACCGCTTCGTGGACGACAAGGTGGTGTGTCTGAACAACACGATCAACATCCTCACGCGTCTGCTGGAGACCATCTTCGGCGTGGCGGGAGCGGACGAGTTAATGGACGGAATCTGTCTTGTCACGATGAAGGCCCAGGTGCCGCAACTGAAGCTGCAGCTCCAGCTGATGGACTTCTACTACGAGGAGTGCGAGGAGAAGCGGGGCGCGTTCGAGAGCGTGAAATTGCGCATTCGGGGAATCATCTCCTTTTTGAAGTCGTGCAAGATGAGCGACTTTTGCGGAGTGAGCGCGTACGAGTGGGAGAAGTTCATGGGGAGGGAGGGAGAGGGGTTGTCGAGACCGCGAAGACAATCGGAATTGAGCAGTGACGACATGATGGAGGTGATTCCCACGCCCGCGTCCGACGAGGAGGAGGTGGAGAGCGTGCAGCTGTCGCAGCAGAGCGTGAGCTCGCAGACCATTCGGAGTCTCTTTGCCAAGAAGACGAAGAAGATCATCGACGGAAAGTGGATGGAGTGTCTGGACCCCAAGCCCGTGTGGACGGAGAGCGAGAAGGCGAACAACGATTTGGTCGTTAGGGTTGCGTGGACGCCGCTCAGCGTGTAGGTGCTGTGGAAGAGAGACCGCTACCGGTTTTACAAGAACGGACCGTCCACTCCCGAGGAGGAGAAGGTGTTGTACGATGTGCCTCTCTGTTCGTCCCGTGACCTCTAGGAGTACAAGAACGTTGTCCGCACGGTGGAAAACCTCCTGTATCTTTTGCGTAGCTACGCCTGTTTGTTGGACAGAATCGCGCCGATTTCGGTTATTCGCTGGCATCTTCCCCGTTTCCCTACTACCCTGTTTCTTAAGAATTGATTAAACCAAATGTTGGCATCCGTTCCTTCTATGCTCTCTAAGCGTGCCGTGTCCATAACGGTAGGAATCGAGAAGAGTGGCGTGATGGCGTAGCGCAGCTTTGCTGGAGCCGTCGATCTGTCCAAGTCCTTCACGGAGAGACTTGCTGAGGCTCGTCACCAGGCTCTCGTCGGCGGAGGCGAGAAGCGCATTGACTCTCAGCACAAGAGAGGCAAGCTCACCGCTCGCGAGAGAATCGAGCTGCTGGTGGATAAGGGCTCCTTCCGCGAGTACGACCAGCTGAAGGCTCACCGCTGTGTGCATTTCGGTATGGAGAAGCAGAACTACCCCGGCGACGGTGTGGTGACGGGTCACGCGACGATCAACGG
>ERZ1106923.319-NODE-319-length-20022-cov-17.572545_pt1 | contig 20022 bp, 30 predicted proteins | sample MGYA00403657_ERZ1106923 | MGnify/ENA primary metagenome ERZ1106923 (study PRJEB35170, sample SAMEA104062425) | human gut metagenome | biome: human gut; feature: human-associated habitat; material: faeces | place: Denmark | collected 2012-06-19 ...
TCTCTTCCTTCACTTCTTCCTTCACTTCTTCCTTCACACTCTCTTCCTTCACTTCTTCCTTCACTTCTTCCTTCACACTCTCTTCCTTCACTTCCACCTCCTCCTCCACAGGTGTCGCGTGCTGAGATATCGCCTGTTCCTCCAACTCCAGCTCTCTTCGCAACGCCTCCACCGCCATGATATGCTTCTTGCTCACTGCGCGTTAAGACACTCACAACCCTCAACAAGGATATTCTCATGATTCTTCATCTGCTTCTCCGATTTGAACACCTTGTTGCACGCAACACACTCATACAGGTTCGCCGTTCCCGTCTCCTCGTTCACCGAATCGTCCAGTCGGAACGCACGCTCCGTGCTCACCGTCTACTCCTCACTCCCTCCACGCACGCCCACCTCCGTTACACACGTTTCCATCTTCGCGAGCAACTCCCCTTCTCTCCTCTTCTTCTCCTCCTCGCGTCTCTTCCTCTTCTCCTCCTCCAGCTTCTCCTCCTTCTCCTTCTTCATCTCCAACGCCTTCTTGTATCGCGGGTCCAGACGCTTGCACAGCTCCACCAGCTTCAGCACCGTCGTGTTGTACTGCTGTCTCGCCTCTTCGCGACTGCGCGAATTCTCCTTCTCCATCGCGCGCCGCTGCAACCGGTTGTACGCCTAATCGTAACAGCGCGCGAATACGGAAACCTCGTTGGGGTTGTACGTGTCCACCGCGGCGAAGGAGCGGCGAGTCGAGAAGCACGACCACACGCGGTAGAATGCAAGCACGCGCTCGAAGTCGTCCGTCTCGTTTCCGAACGATGGGAAGTGAATCGTCTTGTCCGCAATCTTCTCCTTCTTCTCGATTTCGGAGAATACCGTGCCGTACACGTCATAGAATCCATGCGGCCCAGATTTGAAGTCCGTAAAGCAGGTGGGCGAGAAGTACGCCATCATGAACTCGCAATAGTCGTCGCTGTCCATTCCCTCGCCGTCGCAACCACTATATCTCACAAAATCCGCAGTGCACTCACGCCAATATGGACTCTCTGTGGGCATCATACCACGCGCGCTCCTGGGGATTCGACAGAATCTAGGCATGAACTAGAATCGGTTGCATTCCATACCTCCCACGCTCTCCCTATCAGCTGGAACTTCTGCGTCGCCTCCTCCAAATTGTCCGGATTCTTATCTATTCGTGAAATCTCAATTCTGTAGCGACCGGGATGCCATTTTAGCGCGAGCTTTCTGTATGCCTTCTTAATCACATCCACACTACGCATATGAACACTCTGTCACTCTCGTTACGATGCAGTGGGATCGACGCCCAACAGTTCATAACAATCCTGAGTTACGTGCTGCATCACTCACAAAGAATGGAAACCTAACACTCCCAGAGACTTCTCGAATTCAGTGCATCGGGTACAGTATATCGCAACAAACACAGATTCTTCAAACTATCACTCCCTCCCGTCGTAACTGGGAAACCGGGAGGGGTGCTTCTCCCACTCGTCATATCCGTACATATCGTCTTGCGCGTATGTGGTCCGTGTATACCCGCCCTCGCTCGCTTCGCTTTCTTCATCCGCGCTGAAGTCGTACATGGCAGCCGCAACCGCTCTATTCAGACGAGTGCCCGGCTTCGATTCCAAGCTCTGGTCAGACGAACGGAACATAGACGAACTGAGCGATGATCGATCATACACAGTCTCCGCCTCTTCATTCTCATTCACCTCCATTCTTGATATATTCGGGTCGACTGGCTCGTTGTTGGGTTCCAGCTCAGCAGAATGACTGTTCTCCAACGGTTCCGCCTGCGCAGGAAGCACGTCGGGACTGATGCGGTCGCTCGTTGCCGACGCCGAGTTGACGAAGGAGAAGGCGGACTGTGGCGCAGTCACCATCAGCGTGCTTCCGTTGGGAGACGTGTCCAGAAAGGGCGACACCGCCTGGTTTGTCACGATGTCGTCGAGGAAGAATTCTTGGGGTGGTTGGGGTCCGAGCCTGCCGCTCATCTCCGCCAGGATCCTCGCCTTCAGCTCGTTGTTCTTCTCCTGCTCCTCGAACACGCACGGCAGGTGGAGCGCGCTCTCCTCCTCCGAAGCCGTCTCCGCCTGCAGACGCTCCGTGTCGAGTGTGTTGAACGCGCTGAGTGTGCTTCCTGTGTTGAACGCGTCAGTTGAATGCTTGGACTCTGCGTCGCGCCTCGGTAATGTTTCCACGATTGGCTCCTGAGCCAACTCTTGAACCAGTTCTTGAGTTTGTTCTTGAACCGGCTCCTGAACTGATTCTTGAACCAATTCTTGAACGCGCTCAGGAAGCTTGCCATCGATCGTATCATAGGCATCCAACTTGCCGTTCTTGTACTCGTCGTACGTGCTCATGCCCATCGAGAGGTCCTTGTTCAGAGAAAGAAGAGACTCCTTGTTCACGGGCAAGTGACCTGGCTGGTCTTGGACGCGACGCTTTGTTGATTTGAGAGGAGCGAGCGACAGCTCTTCCATGGAAAAGGAAGGCATGTCCGACTCCGTAACGCCCAGAGAATCGCTGTGAGACGAAGCGGGGTGTCTTCGATAGGAGAAGGAGGACTTCGACCGATAGAACTCGTTGTGTGATGGAGAACCCGACACGGCAGGACGCTCGCTCAAAAAGCGCGGTGACATGTTGCCCTGCGTGTCTCCGCGGAAACGGCTTTTCAGATCCCGTACATACTGGTTGTTGCTGTTTGTTGTTTGCTCGGATGACGCTACGCGGAAACGCGACTGATTCCTACTGGGGAGACAGCACGGGAATTCGTACACAGGACTCAAGCTGCCAAGCGACGGCTTCTTTGACGGAGAATACCGCTTAAACCTACGTGTCAGGGGAACGAAACGGAGCCACTCGCAGCACTTTCGGTAATATTCCTATGCGTGAGACCAAAAAAGTGGACACTACGTTGAACTCGATAGGAGGCGTGCTTCCATTTCTCCCGCTAATGATCCAGTACTCGGACGGAGCTCTTTCTGTGAGTACCAAACGGGGCGAATTACAGCGAGTTGATGAAGTTCTCCTTCAACGATTCCAATCCACTCCTCAAGTAATCCTACGCGTGAAGCGACGACCACTGGAAGACGATGTCCAAGCTCACTCCAGACTCCATAGCACACGGATGAGTGGAACAAACAAAAGAAGTGAATCAGCTCGGATTCTTTCTGTGATGTCTTCTGTGCTTGCGCAACGACTGCATCGTGCTCTCGTCAAAATACCCGCCGATCATGTTCGAGTAGTCCACGCTATCCACCGACAGCGTGCGCGGCGCGCCCTCCTTCAGCGCCTGGTCGATCGACATGGTTCGTCCCTTCTCCACCAGGTTCACGTTCGCCTCCTCCATAATCTACTTCATTACGCGCAGCTCCCCAAACTCACAATATCCAGCCCCTGCGCGTCCGCACAGAGTGGAGGCAGAGAAGTGTCCGTCATTTTCCGCACAATGTTGTTAATCTCCTCCGACGAGTAATGAACGAAGTCGCCCTCGTACCCCTTCTCCGCGGGAGCCGTGATCACCAACGGAAGGTTCGGGTGCATGGTCATCGCTGTGTAGTTGTAGTACCCAAAGCTACGAGTGAGACGACAGTCAAACAACGACTCCGTTCCGTTCGGAAGACCAATGCCGCCCCACGAGAAGCCCGTTGGCAAGGAGCCTTCGGGCATCGTGAAGGGCGTCGCGGCGCTCGACATCTTCCGCTTGGGCTGGCTCTGCTCGTAGTCGTGAATGCGGTGGAGCAGCTCCTTGCGGTAGAACTCGCTCTTCACGCGCGCCTTCACGGGCTGGCCACGGAGCGACTGGGAGTGCAAGTGGGTGAGAGCATTCAGTGCCGCAGTCTCGTCGGGGAAGGTGATGAACCACGAGGAAGCCACTTCCTTCTTCATGCCCACCACCGGGAAACCATCGAGGATCTTGCGAATATCCTCTTCTGTGACGTCATCCGGCACGTCGCGGATGATAATCGTCTTGCGCTCCACGGGAATGACGAAACGCACCGACGTCCGGTCCGAAGACACGTCCAGAGTCGTGGACTCCAACGCGGCGTTCACCACGTCATCCACACTGGCCCTCAGCTCCAAGAAGGAGGGCAAGGCCAGAAGATAGGCGATGGGAAGGAATCCTTCCTCATTCAAGTTGTCCAGAATGTCTATGTTCTGACTGAAGTACTCCAAGCTCAAGATCCTCTCCAACTAGACATCAACCGAACACGACGATCCCACCTCCTCCTTGATGCGGCTTGCCCTAGATACGGCATCTTCTCCATTTGCGTTTGAACTGTTCATTCTAATCCGTAACCCACCCCGATTTGACGCTACATATCAATACTTCTCTCGGGAATCAAATAATCAATCGAATACAACACAAAGGTGTCGGTATCAATCCTAATTGTGAAGAATCAAGCAAAGATTCCTTCGATGAAACGCCCTCCCCAGAAGAAGAAGATCGCGGAAAGACGCGAAATGGGTTCGGTGCACGACGATATAGATGAATGTGGGGAAGAAACACAAAACGAAGAGTAATCAACTATCACGAAAGAAAGACGCCATTTGAAAAGCGGGGAAGCACAGACTGCGAAATGAGCCTATCAAAGCCATCAAGCCACGCCTTCATCGATTCAGCGGAATCGAGATTGAACTCAACGGAATAGGGATATCTGTACGTGAATCGACCACATAAATCAAACGCAAGAATCGCCAGCTGGAACCGACCGCGCGTCTCGTTCTTTGCGATGCTGAACGCTTCAAGCGGAAGCTTCCCCACGGGCTTTGAGCGCGACTCGAAAGACTCCTTCGTCTCGTAGTAGTAGAGACAATCCGTCAAAACGAAGTAAAACCGCTTGTACCCCATGCGATACCCAATGTTCTCTCCTGTCGCTAGCACATAGCCCTGCATCAGCACATCCTCGGGATTCACATTCATCTTTTGGAGGGAAGGTAAAGTATGTTTTGGGTTATCAGTGCGTTGGTCTCTATTATGAGTACCGTCATTCCGTTGGTTGGGGTGTGGTAGCGCTGGAGTGGCAAAAGAGGGATACGGCGATCCGATGCGTACTCCCTCCCATCCGTTCCGGAGAAAGGGAATGAGGAAAAGATCGAGCACAAAGCAGTGCTGGATTACAGATACCATTCGATATGGACGCACATTCTTACTGCATATAGGAGCCGCACGCTGTTTCCGTGAGAGGAATGCTGTAACAAAGAGAAACACCGCAACAACGAGACGAGACACTCTTTCAGTTGGCTATACGCCTTGTCAATGTCCTCGTTCACGATGACATGGGAAAAGGGCAGTGTGCGCGCAATGCGGAGTTCCTCCTCGCTATTGCGTAGCCGTAGCTGGATGGACTGCTCGTCGTCCGTATTTCTGCTGTGCAGTCGCTTGCTCAAGTCCTCGATGGAGGGCGGCACGATCAGGATGTATGTAGCCTTGACCTGTTTCTTCATCACATTCTGGACTCCCTGGATGTCCACGTCCAGAATGCAGGACCGGTTCCCCTCGATGACGCGCTGAACGCTTCGATAGGACGTGCCATACAGGTTCCCATGTACCGTTGCGAATTCCAGGAATTCGTGCTGCTCTATCTGCTTCTGCATGGTTGGTTTGTCCGTAAAGTGATAGTCCACCTACTCCTCACCCGAACTGGAATCCCTCACGCCGTCCACTTCGTTGCTACGTCTGTTTCTCGTTGTGTGACTCACTGAAAACCCAAACCGATCGGGGAACTCGTTCATCAATCGCTTGATCAGCGTCGTTTTCCCCACTCCACTAGGACCACAGACTACGAATCATGTGTTAAAAGGGAACGGAACAGACAAGGAGCGTATTGGCAGAAGTGGTGGAAAAGTCGCGGAGCATACTGCGAACTAGAGGGAAAGCTCTATCGAACGGGAGGAAGCGCAGCATGGAAGAAGTGAATGGCAACAAACAGGAAAAGCACTCACCCCGTTCTCCGAGTCGAGAAGCGCCTCCTTCTCCTTCGCCTCCTTCTTCTTCAGCAGCGCCTTGACGCTGAGCAGCACGCAGAAGACGATCAACATGAGCACCACTGCCACGCGATAGCCCCACTGCACGCCGCAGCACTTGTTCACTAAACCAACGATCAGCTGGATTGTCTGGCTGAAGATCATGTAGGTGAATAGAATCACGGATGTGCACGTCTCCACCTCCTTTCCGAAGTAGATCATCGCCACGGTGAGCATGGTCGGGAAGAGCGGCGAGATGAAGATGCCGGTAGCCATCAGCGCGTACACGCCCTTCTCGCCGAGAGCAAAGCCAACCACGAACAGCACCGTAAGGATGGGAACGTAAATCATCATGGAATTGATCTCGCCCACAGCGTCGATCAGGAAGCCGCTCAGCAAACGAGAAATGGTGTAGCCCGTGAAGAAGATGGTGACGAAGTAGGCTCCCTTGGTCTCCGGATCCCAGCCGTAGAGGTCGCGAAGGTAGATGGGCGCCCAGTTCATCGTGATGTTCTCCGTTCCCGCGATGCAGCCCTGCGCCAAGCCGAGGAGAATGACCACGGGGTGCTTCAGAGCAGATAAAATGGTCATGCTCTTGCCCTCTTCTTTGGTCTCGGACTCAATCGTGCTCTTCTCCTCCTGCTTGGGAATGAAGAGTGCGATGACGATGGCCACGGAAAGCAGGAAGAGGACCGCAATGAACACGCCACGGTAGCTCATGTTCAGTCGCTTGCTCACGAAGCCGGTGAAAGTGGGACCGACGGTGGCTCCAAATCCGTAGAAGCAGTGAAGCAGGTTCATCATAACCGCCTTATGCGAGGTGAAGAGAATGGTTGCCCAGGTGTTGGTACCGACGTCCAAAAACACCTGTCCGATGCCCGCGATGACGAGGGAGACGAGCACAACCCACACGTTCACGAACGCGATGCCGCACACGAAAGAAGTGAAAAGGATCAACAGTCCGATCAGCAGAATCCACTTAATACCCAATTTGGGAAGCAAATACCCAATCACCAGGGAGAACAGAGTGTATCCCAGAGAAGACGTAAACACAAACAAGCCCTGGTAATCGTAACCGAGATTGTAGAACTTTTGAATCAGCGGGAGATAAACGCTCTTTGAGGCATCAGTCCCTCCAAAGGAGAAGAACACGCAGTAGCACGCAATACAACAAAGGAATTGGATCAGCGTGTATCCGTAGAAAGTCTTTGGCTTCTTCTCTTCCATCGTTTACAGGAACATGGGAACACAAACAGAGGCGATTTCGGCTAGGGAAAAGGGGGTCTCGTCCGTGAAGAGAATGCAAAACAAACAGAGCACTCGTTGTCCTTATAGTACTCAATGCCGTGCTTGCTGATAATGCACACGTGCTGCAACTCGCGCATTGCCTGATTGTAGTCAAGACCGAATCCCACCTACACGTCACGCACTGTTCTGGTTCGCTTACCACAAAGAAATCGGGAACAATGAAACCGCAGTAGTTCGCTTTGTATCCGCAGCTGAGGGGTGTGTCCTTCTCCAGCATGCAGCAGCACTACGGGTTATGCGCTCAACACGATATGGACGGAAACAGACTTCGTGCCGAATCCCTCCAGATACGGCAGCAACTCCTTCATCGTTCTGCCCGTGTCGATGATGTCCTCAACAACGATCACGTTCTTGTCCTTCAACGATTCCGTGTTGCAGCCCGTGATTGTCACTACCCCATCAGAAAACGAGCACACTGCGTACCCTTTCCCGAAGACGTCATGCCGCAGTAGCTCTTCACCTTCACGAAATCGTAGGAGAACTGCACGCCCAGCACGGACAACTGATTCATCAACACGGAAAAGAAGGAGTGCGCTCCCTACGCCTCATGGAATGGAGTTTCCAAGCACCTTGAGCACGCACAGAAGATGCAAACTCTCGTCCGGAAAGTCCTCAGCGATATCGTGCGCCAGCTTCACCGCTCGGTCCACAATCACGCCGTTCATAATGAGAACAGATTCCACTTTATCCTGCATATCACTAACGTCAAAAGAAGTCACTTTGAAGAAATCGGGTATCACGCAGCTATCTAGGGGGAATATGTTCTTCTCGGAGAGGGTAATAATCCCCTTTCTCTCGTTCTTTCGAACCATGTGTCTTTCGCCTGGAATTGCGAGTCACAGCGAATTCCTGAAATCGGGGAGATTTCCGCGAAAACGAAACACGCTCAAAATGAGTTACTTCTCTGGAAAAGTGTTGCTTGGCGATTTGGACGACTTCATCGCTCCCGCCCAAGCGTGTACCACCGGGTTGTTCGGCGATTCGAACTCCTCTTCGACGCGAGGAGCGCAACTCGTCATGGAGGACGACTTGGACGAGTCGTTCGAGTGGATTGTGCGAGTGGCTGACTGAAGCGTAGTTCAACGAGAGCCAATGTGATCCGTTCGAGTGCGGCGAAGATTGCAACAGTTACACTGGAGGATTGTCTTGCGTGCAAGTAGGCTAATGTTCTCTTCGGGTCTAATCGCGTAGTGGATGCGTAACGAGTGCTGAAACGATTCTCATTCAGCAGCAGAGCACGTCCACGTTCCTCGAGGAGTTGAAGAGCGTTGTCTTTCGACGTCTGTATCATCGATAGAGGAAGCACAAGGTGTACGTTGTGATCGTGTCCAGACCGTCTTGCGTGTCGATTGCTGACAAGCTGTCCCTCCCAGTCGACGAAGTATACAGTCGAATTACAAGTGTCCTCAGAGTGAGTGCCATTCGTCACTGTTCACGCTTTTAGTCCATTGGTGTGGATATTGTCGTGCGCCAAGACGTGGGAGAGTGCATTTCCATAGTAGAAGTAGTTTGTCGCCTTTGCCTGTGACTGTAGTCTATAGCGGAGTTTGCCAACCGAAAGGTGTCGCCCTATATCCTTTCGTCGGTGCTCACAAGACCGTCGTACGCCGTGAACAAGGACGTGACCATGTGATTTCTCTTACCCCCTCTCACCTCCAGCTACCCCAAGAACAACCAGCTCATCAGCGCCATCGATCTCGATCACGTCACCAACTCCACCGATGAGTATGACGTGCTTTACAACGATTACTACTTCGCTCTCCCCGACACGCAGCCTTGCATTGACGCCAACAGGCCGTTCATCACCAGCAATTGTCCGGGGTGCGCAACGCGTCTCTCCCTGACGCATAGATGGGTGTGCTACGCGGAGAAGAAAGCGCACACCCTCGTTCCCCTTCTCTCCTCCGTGCAGTCCGCGCAGCAAATCATGGGCGCGCTTCTCCGCACGCTTCTCCCGCGTCACACCGCCACTCCCCTTACAAGTGCAGACATCTTCATCACCAGCGTGGCGTCGTGCTACGACCGGAAGCTGGTAGCGGTGCAGGTCATGAGTGAGGCATAGGAGGCGTCGAGAAGAGACTTCATGGAGATGGATGGCGTGCACCAAATCAACTGCGTGCTCTCCTCGCAGGAGCTGTACGAGCTGGTGCAGAACCCTCCCGGCGACTGCCAGCCGTCCTCGTTCGTGTGGGAAGAGGCGTGGTGGCGCGCGCTCGAGACGGAGCTGCTGACCCACTTCGACTCGGCGTTCTTCAGCTCGGGAGGCGTGTTGGAAGGCATCGTGTCGTCGGTGCTGCGGGAGCATCCCAGCGCGTCGGTCCAGTGAGGGAGAGAGAGAAGCGTGATGCGTAGAACGAGGAACGTTCGCAACAGCGACTTCGTGGAGGTGACGGTCGTGGACAACCAGGAGAAAGTGTTCAGTGGCGCGTTTATTTACGGGTTCCGCAACATCCAGAATCTCGTGATGATAGTGAAGGTGCGCGTTGCGTTTGAGCGTGAGCTGTAGCGTCGCAAGTGCGCGTATGACGTGGTGGAGGTGATGGCGTGTCCGAGGTGAGCGACGAAGTGGAGAGTGAGGCGTAGCGGTTGTTTGAACGGAGGAGGTCAGATCAAGCCGGAGAAGAGAGAGGAGATGATGCTGATTGCGAGCAGGCTGAAGGAGGTGTACGTGAAGGGGGGAAAGCCGTTCGATTTGGAGCGAGTGGTGGAGGGGGTGGAGCGAGTGTACGAGGAGCTGGGTGTTGAGAGGGGGAGCAGGGAGGCGTTTGCGCTGTTCCACACGCGCTTCCACGTGATTCCGGAAGTCACGGCGAAATCTCTTTATTGGTAGTGACTTCTAAGAGGTGTTTCTTTCAAATCGTTTGTGTGGGTGTTTTTCACTCCCTTTCTAACTGTTTCTCCCTCGATCTATCGACAACAGCATCTCCAACAAACACAAAACAGAATCCGATCTAACAACGCGGAAGCGTTCCACGACTTCCCGATCATGTCTTCCGCACTCGACTTCATAATACCCTTGTTCACCATGTCGCGAATCTGACTCTCCTTCTTCTTCTTCTCTTCCTCCTCCTGCTTCCGCCTCTTCTCCTCCTCCTCCGCCTGCTGCAACGTATTCGTGATGGACTGCAGCGCGTTCGCACTCACACCCTGCACCATCATCGACGCGGTCTGTCGCGGGCGATAAAGTACACGACGGATGACATCGCCATCATCCGTGCTCATTGCGTCCACTGTGTCCCTCATGCGTTCGCATGCCTCTATTTCCTTCTGCAAGTACTCCACGTGCCGTCTCTTCATCGTCTCCACCTCCTCCAGCGCCTTGTAGAAATACTCCCGTTTTTGTCCAATCTCCTTCACCTTCTTCTCGATGTCCACAACGGCCCCCATCGCGTTGTATAGCACATCCATCGTGTTGTCGGAGTCATTCACCAGGTCCGTGAGCAGGGCGTTGAATTGCGAGGGAGAAAACACCCAATCGGGCAGAGACTCAAACTATGCATGAATTGCAGGAGAGAGAACGACGTTGGAGCGCAGTGCGTCGAGATCCTTCTTCAAATGGTACAATTCCGCCGATTCGCAGAGGAAGGTGTCTATGTGCATTTGGTTCTGTGTATCGTCAAACTCCGTTTCTTCCGGCTTCACCTCCTCTTCGTTTCCCATATCGCTCGACACGGACTCATCTTGAATCGAGACAGCATCCTCGGGGACAGAATCGGGCTCATCGAAGTGCGTTTCCACTTTCGCCACGTTTCGTCTATCTCTATGACCGCGAGCGTCCGCCAGCGCTGTATTCACAGAAGCCTCCAGAGAGTCGCGAATGCCGTCATCAATCACCTTCCGACTTCTCCAGACATCGATGAGTCGATTTACTTTTGGGACCAAGGAGGGCACGTCTCGAATCACGCCATACACAATACTATCCAGTCTCTATAGGTCATATCATATGATCGCGATAAACCTCGGTGAATAGATAACTCAGAGTCGTTTTGCGGTAGGTTTGAATCACATCGTTCATTACATATCTATTCGTGATTGTAATAAAGTAAACGAAACAGAAAGAGAAGCTTCCTGTCACCAAATGTGTCATTCAGCTGCTCCTCCCAGATCTACCCTCAACGAGACGAAACAGAATCTACCGATACAATTTCCTTTGCATTTTCCGGGTGCTCGCCCATGTACCGTGAGACTCCATTGATTCGCTCCTCTACAACTCATTCTTCGTTGATTGCACAACGCGTCATGTCCATGTCCCACAGCAGTCGAACAAATGCATCCCGTTGAAACGGACTCATCTCACAAGCGATAATGGAAGTACTCCATGAAAACGGCGCATTGGCTCTTTCACAGGGATGACAAGGGAGGAGCGATCGACGTCGACCGCTCGGTATTGGGATCTCTGGGTGGTGCTGTATTGATTAGACGTGTATCGTTGTTCCCACTCATTATTCGTTTCACTGTTGCTTCCTTTTGAATGGAACTGGACACTGCAGCAGAGTGTAGATCTGTACTTCAGATGGATAAAGAGTATGTCTCAGTGAAGCACTTTAGGGCTAGGGACTATGACGACTTGCTTGTGATACAGAACAAGCATACGAATGAAATGGTGGTCACTCGGAAGGTGAAGGGGTCATTTGACGAGGAGTGGATTGAGAGGTTGTCACAACCGTTGAAGGAATGCGAATCTGAATTTCTTGTGAGATATCATGAGATTGCATATAAGGATAATGCGTTATGGGTGTGAATTGGTGGAATCAGTGAATTGTAGATTGTAACGGAGTATTGCCCTCGTGGTCGGATTCTCAGGTACATACATGGCGTAATTTGGACGGATGAGAACGAGTTGAGAGAAATCGTGAGCTGCTGCCTGCTTGGATTGGCGTATCTTCACAATCGAAACATCATGCATGGAGTAGTGGACTCGTGATGGATTGAGGCGTAGGATGTGAGTCCAGACAACATGTATCTGTCCGAGAGTGACGTTGTGAAACTGGGCGACTTCGGCTTGAATCGTCTGTTCGAGCATTCTAACTCAAAGCGGCAGCATCACTGCTCGACATACACCGCGCCCGAGGTGCTTGAAGGCAGGAGCTGCTTGAAGAGCGACGTGTGGTCGCTAGGATACAGTACCACGGAGATGGCTCAGGGCAGGGATACATTTCTTTTGTACGAAGGGGAGAAGCTGAAGGAGAGGATCCTGAAGAACGACCCTCCTTCTCTCTCTGCCTCGCATGGTTGGTCGAACGAGTTCATGGACTTTGTTAGCAGGTGTTTGGTGAGGGACGTGGAGAAGCGGGCGTCGGTGGCGGAGTTGTTGATGGTGAGTGTTACTGAGATGCGTTGAGATTAGCACCCGTTCGTGAAGGAGGCTGTGGAGCGAATTCAGAAGGAAGCCCAATCTCCACTTATCGCACAACTCAAACGGAAGTACTCTCCCTTCTTCATCCACATCGCCAACCCCAAGGACTCTCGCAACAGCATCTTCACGTTCAGATACGAGAACAGCTCCGCGGGATCGCGGCTTCTCGAAGGCGTCGCGAGAGTGGACAACTCCACGAGAGTTGAAGACGGGGAGAGAATGGTGATGGTGAACGTGGAGAAGAAGGCGCTGTTGCGTGTCGAGGGCGTGGATCTGAGCGAGTTGAAGCGCAACGAGATTGTGGACCTGAGCGGCGAAGGCGATCGCTGGGAGGGCGATGCGCTGGACGCGGAACCCTTCGGCTGGGGCGTGCTGTACGACAAGGAAGGGCAGAGGGAGTACGAGGGCTTCCGGATTGGCGACGTGAACGTGTGCTATGGAGTGAAGTTCTATTCCGACGTGGGGAGGGTCGAGTATATGGGCGAGTGGTGTCAGGGGATTCGGTGGGGGCGAGGCGCTCAGTACGACCGCAATGGCTCCGTGGTGTATGAGGGCGAGTGGTTGCATGACGAGCCTTTGGAGACGAGAATGGCGATCCGCGAAGAAGGACCTGTCGTGTTGCACAGCCACATCGAAGAACTGATCGTGGACGACAACTGCTGCAACGGCGAGGAGTGGCTGCAGATGAACCTGAGCCTGATGCCGCTTCTCCGCGTGTTCTCCGTGGGCGACAGCTGCTTCCAGTACGTGAAGAAGCTGAGCATCGAGGAAATGGGTCTGCTGGAGAGCGTGGTGATCGGAGCGTATAGCTTCAGGACGGAGGACTTGCGTTACGCGATGGACAACAACTACCGGCTGTACGTAGAGGCGTGCCCGTCGCTGCGGGAGTTGAAAATCGGCAACGCCTCCTTCATTGATTACACTGTCTGCACGATCCACGACCTGGAGGCGTTGGAGGTGATCGACATCGGCGACAACTGCTTCGAGTACGCGTCGTTTGAGCTGCTGGGTGGCTAACGAGGAGGTGAGTCATGAATAGACTTGGGTTCGCTCAAAACGGTGACGCTGGGAGCAGGCGCCTTTTCGCTGTGCTCTGACGCCATCTTTTGCAGTACTGGCTGTTCGGTGAAGTCACTGCATAGACCTGCTCGCGCTGGAATGCATTCACCTGGGCAACGGGGCGCTGGGGTTCAACGGCGACAACTCCAGCGAGTTAACCATGGACAGTATCGCAGTGCGCGTGAGCTGACGGAATAGACCTACCCGCTCTCAAGTCGCTCACGACCGAAGACAAAGACAGCGATTCCTTTATGAGCCCTCATCACGTCGTTCTCAGCGGTGAGTGTGTTGTGTGTGTCGTGATGTTTAGACATGCCCAATCTGGAGAATGTGGTGCTTCCACAGGCGTTCGCGTCCTTCTGGGAGATTGACTGCTCGAGAAGGTATTGTGTGTGTGAAGTGATGAATAGACATTGGCGTGTTGGCTAAACATCCTAACCTGCCGAAACACAACCCGAACGCGACTGTATCGAGTGTGGATGAATTGTTGTCATTGGAAGGAAGTGTGACCGAAATCGTCGTGGATAATGGTATTGGTGACTCTGAATTGACTGAGCTGGATTTGAGTCGATTCTCGCAGCTGAAGCGCCTGGAGATTGGCGATTATTGTTGTATGTCCGTGAATGAGTTGAAGCTGATTGGGTTGAGCGAGTTGGAGCGTGTGGTGATTGGAGAGAACAGCTTCGTGATACGCAAGGACGAGGATGCACGGAAGGATTCAAACTGTCACTTCCATTTGAAGAACTGTCCCAAGTTGAAGGAGCTGCGAATCGGACGTGGCTCCTTCTCTGACTACAGTGTGTGTGAGATTGAGAATGTGGATGCGTTGGAGGTGATTGAGATGGGCAAGGTGTACAGAGAGAGTAGCAACTTCCGTTACGCTTCGTTGGAGTTGAAGGGTGTTTCATCGACGAGGGAGTTACAACTAGACATGCCTTCTCTCAAATCGCTCACATTCGGCGACAGCGCTTTTCAGTACGGTTCTCGTGTTGTGCTGGCGAGTGCATTCGTCCTGTCCGACTCACAGAATAGACCTGCCCGAGCTGCTGTCCATTGAATTAGGCTTCTACGTGTTTGCGTTTGAACACGGCAATACTTCGAGCCAGCTGGTTCTGCAGGGTTTCATTTCACACAGGGCTTGATTGATAGACTTGCCCAGACTCACTTCTCTTGTTACTGAAAGAAAAGAAGGCAACGCGTTCGAGAACGCTCGTTCTGTGACGCTGAAGAGTGGTTCTTGCTGAATGTGATGTGATGTTTAGACATGCCCAATCTGGTGTATGTGGTGCTTCCATGCGCGTTCGCGACCTTCTGGGAGATTGACTGCTCGAGAAGGTGTTGTATGTGTGAAGTGATGAATAGACATTGGTGTGTTGGCTAAACATCCGAATCTGCCGAAACACAACCCGAACGCGACTGTATCGAGTGTGGGTGAATTGTTGTCATTGGAAGGGAGTGTGACCGAAATCGTCGTGGATAACGTTGTGTGTGGAGTGGATTTGACTGAGCTGGATTTGAGTCGATTCTCGCAGCTGAAGCGCCTGGAGATCGGGAATCACTGCTTCACCTTCGTGAATGAGTTGAAACTGATTGGAATGATGGAGTTGGAGCGTGTGGTGATTGGAGAGAACAGCTTCACGAAGAGCAAGAGTTGGTACAGAGACGATTCGAGTCGTCACTTCCATTTGAAGAACTGTCCCAAGTTGAAGTCGTTGAAGATTGGCGCGTTTTCCTTCTCTGACTACAGTGTGTGTGAGATTGAGAATGTGGACGCGTTGGAGGTGATTGATATGGGTAACGAAGGCAAATGGAGTTGCAATTTCTATTACGCATCTTTGGAGTTGAAAAGTGCGTCTTGAAGAAAGGCGTGATGATTAGATATGCCTTCTCTCAAATCACTCAAGTTCGATTACTTAGCCTTCCACAATTGTATTCGTGTGGTATTTGAGAGTCGTTTCTTTCTCCGAACCTCATTCGTTAGACCTTCCTGAACTGGAGTCCATTCTCTTGGGAAGAAACGCCCTTTCATTTCTGATGAGTAACCCCGCAACTACATTGATCATGCGAAGTGATGAAGTGAGTGTGAATTGATCGGGTAGACTTGCCCAAACTCACATCGCTAACAACGAAGGATGGTTGGGATACATACCACTCTTTCGCTTGTCCTCGTCACATCATTCTTGAATGTGATTGCATTGCGAAGAGAGTGATGATTAGCTATGCCCAATCTCACAAATGTGCATCTTCCGAGGGCATTTAGTAACGACGCTGACGTTATCATCACTGGAAGTCCAGAATCCGCTTTTCTCTCATGAATAGACATTGGTGTTCTCGTTGACTATTTCAACTAGTCAGGGAAGTAGCTAGTGTTGTTGTGCTGTCTTTGTTGCAAATCGGAGTGATGGTGTGATCATCACTAGATAGTAGTATGTGTACGTGAAAATAGAAGGAGACTAAAACGGAGCCAGAATAAGGATCATTATGGATAACACACAGAACTGGAGAATTGGCAGTGGCATTGATTTGAACATGGAGACAAAAAGCTATAGACGTGTTTTCAACACTCCTCACTGTTTGATTCTCATTTGTCTTGTTTTGTATCCATATGGCTTCCAATACTCCATATCAACTAAAGAGACGGTTAAATAAAGGGTATGTTGTGTATTCCGTGCTTTAGAGATAGAAAGGGGATAGAAGAGTATTTGGCAACGGATACATCATCTAATGAATTGGTGATGATAAGAAAGATAAAAGGGTCGTGGGATGAGGGACAGATAGAGAGTGTGTCGAATCGGTTGAAAGAGTGTGAATCGCCATTTGTAATGAAGTGTTATGACGTGATTCACAAAGAGAACGAGTTATGGGTGCGAATTGTTGAAGAGAGTGAGTAGTAGATTGTATCGGAGTACAGTCGTTACGGATCGATAGAGGGTTATTTGAAGAAGGGGAATGAATTGAATGAGGACGAATTGCGAGTGGTGTTGAGTTGTTGCTTGTTGGGATTGGAATATCTTCACAATCGTAATATGATTCATGGGGTAATTGAATGATAATGATATTGACCCGTAGAATGTGAAACCCTCGAGTGTATTGATTTCGGAGAATGGCTTATTGAAATTGGATGTGTGTGATGCTAGCGTTCAGCTGGAAGATGATGGATCAAAGAGACAGCGTGTGGTTGATTCTTCTTTGTTAATCGCTCCTGAGGTGGTCGCAAATACGCCGTGTTTGAAGAGTGACGTGTGGTCTCTTGGAATGAGCGTGATGAAGATGACAGAGGGGTGGGACCCATTCGCCACTAATACCAATGAAATGGGTGGGAAGAATCACTCTAAATGGTCATATGAGTTGGCAGACTTCGTGAGCCGGTGTTTACTGATGGACGTGAATGCGAGGGCATCTGTGAGGGATTTGCTGAATGTGAGTGTTTCTGAGATGCGTTGAGATTAGCACCCATTCGTAAAGGAGGCTGCGGAGAGAATCCGGAAGGAGAACCAATCTCCTGTCTTCAACCAATTCAAAGGAAAGTGTTCTCCTGTGGTGTTTGCTGATTCTATGGTTCCTGAACACTCTCAACACAGTATCTTCACGTTTAAGCATGACAAGAGTGTTTCTGGATTCCATGTCGTGAAGGGCGTATCAAGAGTGGACGATTGCATGATTGCCGAGAGTGGTGACAAGGGAGTGGTCGTGGTTGACGTGGACAAGAGAAGACTGTTGAAGGTGAACGAGGAGGATTTGAGTGGAGTGAAGCATAACGAGATTGTGGACTTGAATGAGGATGGAGATCGTTGGGAAGGCGATGTATTGAACAAGAAACCGTGTGGTTGGGGCGTGTTGTACAACAAGGACAACTTCGTGATGTATGAAGGTTTTCGGGTTGATGACACGAATGTGTGTTATGGTCGCAGTTACTACGCTGATGTTTCAAGAATTGAGTACGAGGGCGAGATTTGTGAAGGGTTGCGATGGGGAGAGGGTGTTCAGTATGACCGAAATGGGGATGTTGTGTATGAAGGGAAGTGGTTGAATGATGAACATGACTACACAGTGGTGACTATTCAAAACTCTGAACCCTTCCACAGCCTTATTGAGCATTTGGTTGTGAGCGATTCCTGTTGTAATAGAGAGAAGTTGAGTGTGTTCGATTTGAGTGTGATGCCTTCTCTCAAATCACTGGAAGTGGGTACCAGGTGCTTTACGTATGTGGAAGAAGTGAAGATGATTGGAATGAAGGAATTGGAGAGTGTGGTGATAAAAGGGAAGTGTTTCGCACGGTATGAGATATGCGAATCGAACCCCAATCATCACTTCTATTTGAAGAACTGTCCCAAGTTGAAGTCGTTGAAGATTGGCTCATTATCCTTCGCTGATTACACTGTGTGTGAGATTGAGAATGTGAATGCATTGGAAGTGATTGAGATGGGTAATTTGAATAAAGAGAGTTGCAATTTCTATGATGCTTCGTTGGAGTTAAAGAGTATTCTCATTCAGATAGAATGATGACTAGACATGCCTTCTCTTAAATCACTCGTGTTTGGTAGCCAAGCGTTTAATGATTGTATTCGTCTCGTGCTTGAGAGTAGTTTCTTCTTCGCCAACTCACTGAATAGACCTGCCTGAATTGCGATCCATTCAAATAGGTAACGATGCGCTTTGCTTTCGTGGCAGTGATTCGAGCACGTTGATCATGCGAAGTGATGTACTGAATGGGAATTGATTGGCTAGACTTACCCAAACTCTCCATACTCATGACAGTGGGTGCCAACAGTTCCACATTTCAGTTTCCTAAACACATTATTCTTGAGGGTGATTCACTTCCATTATCTACTGAGGTTTAGACATGCCCAATCTCACCGATATGTATCTTTCTGAAGGAGCGTTCGACAACTACGATGAGGTGCATTGCTCGAGTGGGTGCTGTGTGGTTCTTTGATCACTAGATACTGGGGCGTTGGGGGACCACCACAATCTTCCGGAGTATAACCCGAATGCAACCGTGTTGAGTATCGGTGATTGGAACTCGCTCGACTCCACTGTGACCGAAATCATCGTCGGCGGTGGTGTTAGTCAGCCTGGTTTGACTGAATTGGATCTGTCTCGATTTTCGCAGTTGAAGCAACTGGAAATCGGGAGCTTTTGCTTTGGGTTTGTGTCAACGTTGAAGTTGATTGGATTGAGCGAGTTGGAGAGTGTGGTGGTTGGGATGAATTCGTTCGTCGAGGATAAGAACAGCTATGGTGGTTTATCAGAGGGTTCTTTCTATCTGAAGGACTGCCCCAAGTTGAGGTCACTGAAGATTGGTCGTTATTCGTTCAATGGTTACACTGTGATTGAGATTGATAATGTGGACGCGTTGGAAACGATTGAAATTGGTCATTTGAATTATGAGAGTGGCAACTTCTATTCCGCTCCGTTGGAGTTAAAGAGTATTCTCATTCATATCAAGTGATGACTAGACATGCCTTCTCTCAAATCACTCGTCTTTGGCAGTTATGCGTTTTGCACTTGCCCTCGTATTGTATTCGAGAGTTCTTGATTCTCGTTCTACTGATGGAATAGACTTGCCTGAACTGGAGTCCATTCGTATGGGTGACAGTGCGCTCACGTACGAGGAGTTTGAAGACACTCCAAGCACATTAATCATGCGAAGTGATGAATGGAGTGTATGTTGATTGACTAGACCTGCCCAAACTCACTACACTCACCACGAAAGGCTTCGATAGTGAATCACTCAATAATCCTCACCACATCGTTCTTGAAGGTGATTCTCACTCCTTGAGTTGAGGTTTAGACATGCCCAATCTCAGAAAGGTATATCTTCCCAGAGCATTCAAGGACACGTGTGATATCACAAAGAGAAGTACTCGTGCTGCCATTCTGTCACAATTAGATATCGGAGCTCTTCAACGTTATTTGGAAGAGCGGCAACAATAAATCTTTCAAAACATTTGATTTGTTGCTTCCACGCCCCTCAAGCCCACCAAATCATCAAAACCCTCCCCACCCATTCACTTCCCATCACCTTCATTTCCTCCCAACCCCCTCTCCTGCAAAGAACTCCCTCCAACCCTCTATTCCCTCTCCAACCCCAATCATGTCCCAAAAGCCCCATTCTCTCAATAAGAACGGAGTAGAGACAAGACGAAGACTCACAGCCGACCAAATCCGCTCCCAACTGAAGGAACTGCAAAACACGTATTTGGATTTGCAGTATGAAAAGGCCTGCCTAATGAAACTGATACCCGCAGCAAGACAGCAATCCGACGAGGATGAACAGGATGCGTCCCTAGCGGACGATATCCAAAAGGCAACGTCCGAGAGGGACTATTTGC
>ERZ1106923.320-NODE-320-length-19994-cov-21.085059_pt1 | contig 19994 bp, 25 predicted proteins | sample MGYA00403657_ERZ1106923 | MGnify/ENA primary metagenome ERZ1106923 (study PRJEB35170, sample SAMEA104062425) | human gut metagenome | biome: human gut; feature: human-associated habitat; material: faeces | place: Denmark | collected 2012-06-19 ...
CGTGTTCCAGCGTTCTCAGTTCGCTGATGCTTTGCTGGTTGCTTGTCAGGAGACGTCGAGAAGGGTAGAGATTTCGGCTTGGACTGATTTGAGTGTTCAGTACGATAAGATGTGTGGCACGCCTGAGAAGAGCTACGGTTACTACGATTTGAGAGATGAGGCGGAGATCGCTCAGTGCCGTTTCACGTGGCACTGGGAGCTGAAGGACGGCTCGAGACAGTACGGTGAGCAGGGTCCGTTCCCCAACAAGGACAACCCAAGAAACTGCGGTTCTTCTGCTTAAGTGGAGTCCTAAGTGAATTGTGTAGACTCGTTTCTTCTTGTTACACACAATAGTGTTTTCTTATGAGTAATTGCAGTCTCCCCGCGGTTATCCCTTCCCCACCCATTCTCTCACAATCCAACCTTTTGCGCATCACCATGAAGGAATATCCTCCGTTCTCCTTGGGTACTACCCACCTCACCCCTCTCATTCCCTAGAAAAGGGTTTGTACGATGAGTCCACCTACTGGGGCCGTGTGAAGTACAACATGATTCGCTGCGACTTCAGGTACTCGCACCTCTCCCCTCCTCACGCCCAGAAAGGTCATTCTCGGTCAGAAGGCGCACGACGAGGCCGTGGCCAAGATCGAATCCTGGAAGAGAGGCGAGAACAAGTACAGCGACGAGGAGCTGTGGAAGGCCCGCAACATCATCGAGTCGATGGAGCACCCCCAGACCAAGCAGATCATCAACCCGATCGGCAGAATGTCCTGCTTCGTGCCCGCCAACATCCCCATTCAAATCGGCATGCTGCTGGCGCCTCCCACCGTGCATTCGCCCATTCCTCCTCACGGCTAGACCTTCAACGTGATTCTGTGGCAGTGGATCAACCAGTCGTACAACGCGGTCTTCAACTACAGCAACCGCAACACCTCCACGGAGTCCAACAACATGGACATCCTGAAGGCGTACTGCTCCGCCACCGTCGTGTCGGTGGGTGTGGCTCTCGCCGGCAACAAGCTGGTGGCGAAGATGGGCGGCGGTGGTCTGCTGGGCAAGGTGGTTCTTTCCCCTCTTCATTATCGCGTAGTGCATTCCGTGGTTCGCCGTGGCGTGCGCTGGCGCTGCGAACGTGTACCTGATGCGCTTCAAGGAGACGCGCACGGGCATCACGGTGACGGACAAGGACGGCAACGCGCTGGGCGTGAGCAAGAAGGCGGGCACGAAGGCGGTGAACCTGACGGCGCTGACGCGCGTGATTCTGCCCACTCCTGGTTGCTTCATCGTCTCCCTGTGACGTGTAGTGCTGCTGCTGCCTCCCTTCATCATCGACGGACTGAAGGCGATTCACTGCGTGCCTTCCGGCAAGTGGGGCAACATCATCACCCAGTTAGGTGCGCCATCACCTCATTCCCTTACTCCTAGTGGTTTGCACGGCGTGTCTGTGGGGCGCGATGCCGCTGGCGATTGCCGCCTTCACGGCGGTGCAGCCGTTGGCTGTGAGCAAGCTGGAGCCTGATCTCCGCGCGCAGCTGGAGAAGAGCGGCTACAACGACGCCAACGTGTACTTCGATAGAGGTGTCTAAAGGATCCCTCGATAGCGAGAACGTGCTGTGTTTGTTTCATCCTCATATCTATCAAGACACCACTGCACGCGCATCTCACCACCCAGCCATAAAACCTCTAACGAACGAATAGAATGGTAATCCACTCTTCCATTCCACTCATAATCATAGGCTGCTCGTCCCGTTGTGTCTGTCTACGCCGTTGATGACGCTGATAAGGTCAACACCACCGTGGCTCTCCCCGCCGTGTTCACCGCCCCCATCCGTACGGATATTGTCCAGTTCGTGCACACGAAGTGGGAGGAGCGTGTGAGGCGTGATGTGTAGCATGAACAAGAACCACCGTCAGCCGTACGCTGTGTTCAGACGTGCTGGTCACCAGCACTCTGCCATCTCCTGGGGTACCGGCAGAGCCGTGGCTCGTGTGCCTCGTATTTCTGGAGGCGGTACCTCTCGCTCCGGTCAGGGTGCGTTCGCGAACATGTGTCGCAAGGGCCGTATGTTCGCCCCCACCAAGATCTGGAGAAAGTGGCACCACAAGGTGAACGTGAACCAGAAGAGATACGCTCTGGTGTCGGCTCTGGCTGCTTCCGCCGTGCCCGCGCTGGTGATGGCTCGCGGTCACAAGATCGACGAGGTGCGCGAGATTCCCTTCGTGGTTGCGGACGAGGTGTGCAACATGAAGAAGACGAAGGAGGCCGTGGCGTTCCTGAAGAAGGCTGGTTGCTACGCTGATGTGGAGAAGGTGGTTGCGAGCAAGAAGTTCCGCGCGGGTCAGGGCAAGATGAGAAACCGCCGCTACGTGACGCGTCTGGGCCCCATGGTGGTGTACGCTGACGGCGAGGAGGCGATCGCCCTTCCCTTCAGAAACATCCCCGGTGTGGAGCTGTGCAACGTGAACCGCATGAACCTGCTGCGCATGGCGCCCGGTGGTCACGTGGGTCGCTTCATCATCTGGACGAAGGCTGCGTTCGAGCGTCTGGACGCCCTGTACGGCTCTGCGACGGTGAAGTCTGAGAAGGTGGACTACGTGCTTCCTCAGAGCATCGTGTCTGTGGCTGACGTGAACCGCATCATCAACTCTGCGGAGGTGCAGGCTGTGGTGCGTCCCGCGATGAAGAGCGTGAACTACCCTGCTCACGTGAACCCGCTGAGAAACAAGGCTGCCATGGACGAGCTGAACCCCTACGCCGCGATTGCTCGTGCTGCTGAGCAGAAGGCGATGGCGGAGAACATCAAGAACAAGGCTGCCAACCAGGAGAAGAAGCGTGCTGAGAAGGCCAAGTTCGCCGAGAAGAAGGCTGCCTACTTCGAGAACATGATGTTGTAAGGGAGAGGTGGGGTGTTTGTTGTGCATACGCGATTGGAATGAAGTGAGAGTTGAGTAATCGAGTGTTGAGGTAGTTCTCTTAGTCATTACAGCAGAACTAGAAAGCACAAAGAGAAAAGAACAACGACACAACCAGAAAAGAGCCACTCAAACAAACACCCCACCAATAAAAGAACAAAGAAAAGTCATGCCCCTGGAAGTACTCCTCATACTGCTGATCATAGTAGTCCACAACATCCTGATCCATCTCCCTCTCCTCCCGACGAACCAGAATCTGCCTCGCGTACTCGATCCGCAAGTCCTCGTCCGTCAAGTACTCCAACCACCACCGATTCCGCTCCATGAGCGACCGCACGGACTCCTCCTCTCTCACCTCAGGCGCCTCCAGCGCGGCAGCGAGCAGGTGCATGGAGTACAACTGAAGCGTCGGGTCCTAAAGCTCACTCTCTCGCCTCTCCCCCACGGAAAACTGGAACTCGACGAGCACGAAGAGCGACTGCGCGAACACCACAGTAGAAATCAGCTCGCGCTCGAGCAGCCACCGCACGTCGAACACGGTGCTGAGCGAGGAGGGCGCGGACTGGATGTACGACTACGCGGTTAGAGAACGAGAGCGCGGGAACGGAAAGCGAACGAATGGCGGCTTGTTCGAGAGCGGGATCGTAGGTGTACCCGTGATCGCGGAGAAAGCGCAGGAGCGTGAACAGAAAATGCAAAAGGAAAGGAGACTTGCTGTGCTTGGACACGAGGTCGCAGGTTTTGCGCACAATGGCATCGACATCCTACGGGTGAAGAACCGGAAGCGATCCTGCGATGTGGAGGAGATTGTATAGGTACAGATAGTGGAGAAGCGACTGGTTCGAGAGCGAGGCGTACTGAAGAGCATCGGCATACTGGCGATACTCGGAATCGGTAACGCTACACTGTCAATCGAATTCGAGAGGCATGCTCCTTCTGTTGGGATAGACACTCATAGAGAGAAACAAGAATCTACGGATCAGAGACCAGGAAGGAGAAGAAACGCGCAGCAGCTGGATGTAGCGAGTGGACTCTGTCTTCTCGTCAATCTCCGTAGTCGTGGTTAGGTTGTAGCGAAGAAGCATCGAGGACGCTTGGGAGAAGTCCTTCTACAACATTACAGCGCATTCAAAGAAAGACCATATAGCACAAGTAGTAGATCAGCTTGTAGAGCAAGAACTCTCTGTGAGAAGGATCATGCGTCAACAAACGCTTGAACGCACGCGTCACCTCCGTTGCCTTGTGCTTCTACGCTTCACAAATGAGCACAGCACGCACGATCAGAAGCAGCGTCGCCAGACTGTCGTATGCACAGGTGCAGTCATAGTCGCCCGTGATTTTGTGATTGAGCTTTTCTCTTCCCATTCATTACTTACGAATCCACCTACTGGTTCTTCCTGCACGCGTCGCACAGCTGAAAATGCGCGTCCTTGAGTAGGCCCGACGTGTAATAGTCTCGGCACGTGGGACACATCCGTTTGCACACGTTGCACTTCTATGCCTCAAACGAAAAGGAACAGGACGCACATTACTCGCGTACTTCACAATGGTCCGAATGCTGTCCTCCAACGTGGATGGCATCGAATCCGTGTACAGGTCATCCGCCTGGATGAGCGAGCGACGGAGACCCTCCTCCATCTCGGTAACGACTGCGTTGTGCAACTTCAGTCGCTTCGTCTGCTATTCCTCAGACATGCAATATCACAAGTGTACCATGATCGATGCAACAAACAAGAGAATGCAGATGATCCATATGATACAACTTATTTCCTAAACCAATAATGCGCCTCACCGCTCTCTGCTGCCTGTAGATACTAGCCAACCACACAACCACAATCAGCACAACAACGCATGCCAGCACACAGAACACGTCGATCCACCAAAATCCAAAGCAGAACCCTGCGGTATGTTTCCAAACCAGCCTCCCCTCCTCGTCCTCCGTGCACTCCCACCTCATTCGTCCCGCCATTCCTCTCACGTCACAGCCCACCGTCCGCCGACTCCCCTTCCGCACAGAGGGCAGGTCGTACTTCCCCACCTCCTCGCATCGCATGTACATGTACACGATGGTCACGGGCACCTCGATCGCGCCCTCCTTGTTCTCCGCCACCACCACCACCTCGTACACCACCTCGTCCGCCTCCAGCGCCTCCGCCACGCCCATGATGACCCCGTCCGTCGGCGAGAGCACCAGATCCGCGGGGAAGTCGGTCTTCTCGCTGGAGCGGAAGGAGCACGCGCCCGCGTTCACCATCGCGGGGTCAGAGGTGTTGTTCTTCGCGCCCACGATGAACACGTACGTGGTGTGGGGGTATGAGGCTTGCGACGGGGGAAACAGAGAGCACTGCGACATGTCCTCGGGCTGGAACTCGCCGTCGACGCAGCGACACTGGATGTAACCGTAGTACATGTCGGGACAGCTGGCGGTGGAGACGGAACCGGAAAGCGCGGGAGCGTAGTCGGGCTGTTTGCACACCTTGTCGCCGCGATGGGCCGACACACTGTATGTCGGCGCGATCTGAACGATGGAGAGCGGAGTGTTGCTCTGCATCTGCTCAGGCTCCACCAGCACGAACCACATGAACGAGGACACGAGTCCGATGGGGAACGGCAGCACCGTCGTCACCCCCGCGCGGACCACCACGTGCTCGACCGTCATCTGCAGCGAGGGCCAGCTCCCCACGTGGAGCATCTCCTCCAGCTCGTACTCCGAGAGCGGCGCGTCACTACCGAACAGCGTCCAGCGCGCCGGACCGAAGTCCTGCCCCAGCCGCACGGAGAGCGCGTTGAAGAGAGTGCTCTCGATGTTGGAGAACACCCAGCTCACCATGAAGCGCCGGTTGGGTAGCACTTGGAGTAAGGAGTTGTGCGTGTTGCCGAGGATCGCTTCCACGCCATCCACGAAGGGCTCCTGCTCCACGTACAGCCACGACTCGTCGAACGTGTTCAGCAGCGGCGCGTCCTTCTCCATCGCGAGATCGATGTACGCGGCGAGCGTCATTGACTGCACCAGTGTCGAGCGGATAACTCGGAGCGAGACGACGTTGGTGGCAGCGCCGTCGAACACCCTGAAGGGGAAGGAGCAGCGATACCAGGTGGGTCGCGCCTGCTCGTTGATCAGTTCCGCGTCGTCTCGAGTCAAGTACTCGATATTGAACGCGCACACGCGGTTTCCGTTCCAGAACACCTCCACGCCTCCCGCCACGAAGACGCGCGCGTGGACCATCGTCGCGACGTCCGCGTAGTCGGTGGTGAAGCTCTTGCGCAGTCGGACGATGCGACTGGAGGTGGCGGGCAGCGTCTCGATGGAGCTGGTCGCCCACGCCGAGTCGTCGAAGTCGACAGAGGTCCAGTCTGAGTCCGTTAAGTCGATCTCCTTCAGGTTACCAGAAGTCTTCTTCGCGCTTCTCGAAGTACTCAAAACCTTCTTCGCACTTCTTGAATAACTCGACGCCTCCACACTTCTTGAACCACCAGAAACTCCTCTCATTTCTCTTGACTCACCCCCACCCACCTCAAAGGAGTACCTCCAGACCGAATCGCGGTCGTCGCACACGGAGAACACGAGAAAGGAGCACGTCAACACGGCGTCGGGGGAGTAATGGAAGGACGCCACGGGGAAGCGATCCAGACCCAGCTGAATCGTCACGCCAAACGGAGCACTAGCGCGCGTGAGGCGCTCGGGGCGAAGCGTGAGGCTGTATATCCCCCGGGGGAGACACTGTAACACCTCCTCCGACGCGCCGTGGCGGAAGGAGAAGGAGAAGGACTGGTGGAAGGCATCGACATCGTACGAAGACAGCTGGTCCAGCGACACCTGCGTCCGACCGTAGCCCAGCGTGGAGAAGAAGGTGACAAAGTGGCTACGGAGCGGACAGCTGGCGACGGACAAGTGCGACTGCTCCGTGAATACGCCGCCGCTCACATGCTTCGCGTACACCTCGTGCATGCGGGAGAACACGGGCGAGAACGCGTCATACACGACGGTGCCCGTGGGCGCATCCACGTGCATGTTGGGGAGTGAGGGACTGATGGTGACGTCGTAGTAGAAGTCACGCACGTGACGGTAGGTGGGCGCGGGGTAGTGGTACTGCACCACACGGTGGTCGGGGAACATCGACAGCGTGCCGGGGTTGCCCACCGCGTTCAGTCCTAAGGAGAACTGCGAGAGCACGGCGGACGGCGACCCCGCGCTGCTCACGACGCTCAGTCGGAAGGTGTTGTACGCATAGTGGTTCATGACATAAGTGGCCTTGAAGGTGCTTCCCTTCCACCAGTAGTACCCGTCGCTCCGGGTAATGGTCTTCCAGTTCTTGTCCTCCGCGTTCTTGCCCTCCAGCACGAACGACTGCACGGGAGACGACAGCGCGCCGTCGGAGGCGACGAGCAGGTAGTTGATCGCCTCGCGGCGGTCGTTCTTGAAGCGAAAGGTGAGTGAGGTGGACTTCAGCAGCGTGGCGGAGGTGAGCGAGGCGTGGTCGAAGAGCGCCGCGGCGTTGGTGCTCCACGATGACACCACCTCCACGTCGTGCATGCGGTCCACCGACTCCTGACCGTTCACCAGCAACACCAGATCGAAGGGAACATGCCCCGCTTCGGGCTGGAGGAGCGCGACGGTGATGAGATTCTCGCCCGCGCGCACGCAGCCCTCGTTCCACTTCTGCAAGCCGGGGAGCGTGAGGGGCAGGGCGATCTGGCGGTACTGCAGCGTGTTGTACATGCCCTCGAGCGTGGTGTTCTCGCCCATCTTCCAGTCGCTCACATGCACTGAGAGCACCGCATATCGGTTCATGGCGACGGTGAAGCCGAACTGGTACCGCACCGCCAGGTACACGCCAGACGACCGCCGGAAGAGCGTCTCCGACACCGTGAACTTCTTCTGGAAGAAGGCGAAGCGAGATGTCGCTGCGGGGATGATGCTTGTTCGCGCGCACCACCACGTGTCGGTGAAGTCGCCGACCATCCAGGTCTCCGGAACGTCGCCGTTGACGCGGTAGTACCAGAGATCGTCGGGTGGGATGGTTGCGCGCACGTTGAAGGAGGTGACGAAGACGTGCTGGGATGGCGCGTCGTAGCGCGTCTCGAACAGCGTCATGCGCACGCCGCTGTTGGTCCGGAGGACAACGCGAATGGAGGAGCCGACGGACCACGGCTGCGCGTTCAGCGACGTCAGGCGGAGGTCGTAGTATTCGTTGGAGAGACACAACAGTCGCGAGACCACCGTGTGGTCGTACTGCGTGGAGAAGAAGTCCTGTTGTTCCACCACCTCTCCCGTCTCCTCGTCCACCAGCGCGTAGCCCTCGAGCGACGCGTTGGCGCCGTACACGCGTCGGATCTCGATGATGGAGCCCGCGCAGTCCTCCACCTTCACCGCGAAGCTGCCCGCGAGCGCCGTGGGGTAGGAGGCGAAGACGGTGTACGTGCCGAAGCCCATGACCTCCGGACGGCCCTCCAGCGTGCACGTGGCGTTGTGGAAGACCAGACCCCTGGTGGGCTGGGGAGCGATCGTGCAGTCGCGCACGCCGGGCAGGGTGGGGGCGATGGAGACGGTCTCGACGCCGAGGTGGAAGGAGAAGAGCGTGCGCGCGAAGGGTAGCTGACTGGGCGCCGGCGCGCTGCAGACGAGGAAATGGAGCTCCTGGAACGCGAAGGAGAGCCCCTTGGTGGCGTCGGCCAGCTGGCACTCCGCGGGATCGCGAGACAGAGTGACTCCGTTGACGAAGGAGGTGGCGAGCGGGAAGCGGACTTGCGAAAACTGTCCCGCGGAGGCATGATGCGTCTGGAACGCGCCCAGAAAGTGCGTGGTGCGTTGCAGGTCCACTCCGGAGAGACGGAACGTGGAGGCGTGGTGCGTGAAGGAGGTGAGCGTGGACACGCCGTTGATGTTGAGGTAGTGCGAGCCGAAGGAGAAGCGGAGAGGGTGGTGGGAAGAAGGCCAGGTGGAGGGCGCGGTGCTCGCGTCGTCGTCCGTGATCTTCGCGATGTCGGGAGGGTGCGTGAACGCGTTGTCCACGTAGAGGGAGTTGGGGTACGCGATGGTGTAACACTCTATGGGTGACGGTAGCAGGGAGATGGTACGGTTGGCTGAGGGCTGCGGATAGACCGCCATCCACATGCTCAATTCCGTGATGTTGCTCGATTTGGCGCGATTCATCGTGACGATGGTGATGCTCGTATTCGGAGTGAGCACGTTTCCGTTTCCCACGAAATAGAGATAACGAGGGGCGGGAAAGCAATCCGAGACTGCAGTGGAGGCCAAGGGACCTGATGGGACATTCACTCGGAATTGCTCCCTGCCATTGATGATGAGAATCACGCCGCAGTTGACTTGGACTCCAATCTCATAGACGTCCGTTTCTTCCACGTTGTGAACAATTGTGCTGAAGACTTGAGAAAGAGGGCCATTGAAAGGAATGCCGACCTTCCCGTCTTCCAGCGACTGGTTGGGTAAACCCCAAAGGGACAGAGGGCAGTGCTTCATCTCACTACCCGTTGTGATCACGTAGCCAGCTACACATGAAACGACAAGACATAAAGGCAACGCTTAATGCGAATCGTTTGCTGAGATCGTCCATACAAGGATCCCTTAAAGAGAATGTTGCCCTTCTCTCCTTGGAGCTTGACATGCGACTTGTAGCTCCATCCATTCAGTTCCCTACAGAATGACAAAAGAGAGAGGGAGCAACGTTGTGTTTAACAACAGAGTGTACTTGCAACACGGGTTGAGAAGGACTCTGATATGGTGACGGGTCATCGTATTGGGAAGCTGATAGGGAGCCGAGAATAGGCAGGTTGAATTCTCAAACAGATAGATTCCCTCGTGCAACGAATAGGACCCCGTGACGTGAACAAGAGTCAGTGTAGTGAGTGAGCTCTCGCTCTGAAGTGCTGTCGACAGCATGACTGATCGTTAGCCGCACAAAGCAGACCCTACTGCATAACATCAAGCACGCACACCATGAGACCACCATGGTGCCTCTAGAATGCGAATAATGAGTCTTGGAAGGGAAAGACCACTCGTTGATTATCAATACAGGGGATGATACCTGCACGTGCACAGTCCTTGATTCTTGTTTTGGTTGTGTAAATCATTTTGTTGTGGCTTGGTAAAGAAGATGGGCGCTTTTCAACCCAATGTGGTGATGCGATCGAGGAATGTGCACACAGTGATGGAAGTGAACACTGCACGCTGCACCTCATCATCGCACCCATAGAAAGGCAATTCCGCCTCATCACACATTTCTTTCCTTTTGCCTCTACGCACCGCATTTGGTTTGAACCATGAGTCAAAAGCAGAAACGGGACGCAAACGCGTTTTTGAATGGAGATGACAGCGATTCGTCGTCCGAGGACTTGAACACGCTATCCATCAACGAAAACTACGTCAAGGAGTACGATAGAGTCGGAATAGGCTAACGGAATAGGTTTGAGAAGCGAAAGGAACGACAGGAAATGGCGCGTGCTCGCGAAATGGGCATTGACCTTGAGGATGAGGAGTACGAAGAATCGTCCGAAGATGAAGGACAGCAGCTCACGTAGTGGCGTTTTCGGTGACTGAGGGATAGGTTTGAGAAGGAAGCGGAGATTATGAACGTGATTGAAATGATACGCAATCACGACCCAAAGTAGGGGACTCCAAATGGCTCGTTATGGACTAGAATCCATGACAAGGACTTCAAGCCGTTTGAGAACATGGAATCGACTACGGAGGATGCGGAAAAGAGCACCAAAAAGGAGAAGAAGGAAAAACTGTGGTATTGTTCGTGTTGGTTCATGCGTAGGACGGCAAAGGACATGCTTCGAGCGCAAGTGCTGTCGTATGGTATAGAAGGGACTGGCGATGCATAGAGGAGAAGTGCAGGATGGAGATTCGGAGAGCGAGAGCGCAGAGGACCAGCCGAAGCCGTACGCGCAGGAAATGCAGGAGCTGAAGGACGAGATTCTGGAGGGCATCAAGAAGGAGGAATATCCTTTTGTCTGTGGATGTTGCCGCCTTAACGGTCAGATCGGCAGTAACGGGGTCCGACGACGAGGAATTCTTCAAGAAGAGAGATGCTCCCGCGGACACTGCTGATGATTTCTCCTCCTTCGTGAACACGGTGGCGGACGAGGAGAAGCGCAAGCACGTGAACCACTACCTGTCGGAGGTTCCGGAGGACGAGAAGGAGCGATTCCTCCACGATTACGTTGTGAACATGAAATGGCGCGAAGACGACGACGACATCACGCCCTCCTACGAGAAGATCATAGCGGGCGTGGACGAGAAGAACGATCTGGACGAGGACATCAAGGACATCGATCAGCAGGATCGCTACGAACACCTGTACAACACGCGCTTCGAGCAGGACAACATCGTGTCCTACCCGAGGTGGTGAAAAGTGAGGGGGTGTGAGGGGTAGACAGATCGAGGGCAGCATGCGTCGCGGGAAGGAGAAGAGAAAGCTGGAGCGAGAGGCGAAGAAGAGATATCCTAACGAATCACTGAATTCCGTTTCTTAACGCGAAGGCGCCAGGAGGACGAGCGCAAGCGTCGCGAAGAGGAGCTGCGTCGGCTGCGCGCGCTGAAGCGTCAGGAGATCGAGAACAAGCTGAAGGAGATCCAGTCGATCAGCGGCGTGAAGGACGAGTCAATGAACGCGATCCACCTGGACGAGGACTGGGACCCTGAGAAATACGACGCGGCGATGGAGACGGTGTTCAACAACTCGTACTACGACGAGAACGAGGACGAGGAGAAGCCGGACGTGCATTTGGAGGAGCTGTTCGACGAGGACGAGTTGCCGGAGGAGTTGAAGGAGGAGATGAAGAAGAGAGAGGAGGAGGGCAAGGAGGACGAGGCGTTGTTGGGGAGTGATGAGGGTGATAAAGGAGGTGAAGGTGATGAAGGAGGTGAAGGAGGTGGAGAAGGTGAGGGTGATGAAAACGACAACGACAACGAAGAAGGCGAGGGCGAACACGACAACGACAAAGACGAGGACATAAAGAAGGCGAAGGAGGAGGCGAACAAGCTGATGGACGAACTGTACTCGCTGGACTACGAGGACATGATCGGCGACACGCCCGTGCGCTTCCACTACACGCGCGTGAAGCCCGCGTCCTACGGACTGTCCACGGAAGACATCCTGAACGCGACGGACAAGGAGCTGCGACAGTACGTGTCGATCAAGAAGCTGGCGCCGTACCGCGACCACGAGTGGCGCATCGGCAAGGGAACGGCGGGCAAGTTCAAGGCGCTGCTGAACAAGCGCATGAAGAGAGAGGCGAAGGAGGAGAAGCTGTCCAGGAAACAGGAGAAGAAGCAGAGGAAGAAGGAGCAGAAGATCGCGATGAAGCGGATGGAGGAGGAAGAGAAGAAGAAGAAGACGCGCAAGCGATCGAAGAAGCATTAGCGTGTTTGATACAAACAGCATCATTTCTTGAAGAAGTAGTTCGGATCCGTTTCCAGTCTCTTCCTCGTCTTGTCGATCCAGCGATCCAAAATGTCTGAAGGGAGAATGAGTCTTCCCGAACTACAACTCACCACAACCATTCGATGCCATACTCGCATGCACCAAATGAGGACATGTAGTTATACAAGTCCTCTGCCACCTTCAACACGGGGACCTCACGATTGAACGGAGACTGGATGATCCCCTGAAGATTCGATACGAAATCGCCACTGCCCGTCATTTGAAACAATCCAACAGTACCTCTCGAGAGAAATGCCGATGTTCACGCTCGCATAGCGCTCCGCACCCATCGTCGCCCACCCCGTTCTGAAGATTCCACTACGCATCACAGCTAAACGGAGAGCACACCTCGGTGCTTTCGTTGTCACGGTGCCAAGGATCGCCCATCCTTCATTTGGGTCGAACGAGTAGTAGAGAGCAACTGCAAGTGAACTATGAGCACAAAGAAGAACTGCCACAGTCCGGAATCTGGATTCCGGGATTCACAGAAAAACACAGTTCCGATATCGCAGCCGGATTTGGGAGGGTGGTTACATAACTGCACTTCATTGTTGCAAGCATTCCTCACCGAGTGCTCTCGATCTGCTGGAACTGTGTAATCATAGGGAAGCCGGGGATAATCAACACAAACGGAGAGGACATCGTGCAGAAAAACAGGATAATGCTTCCCTTGCTTGCGTTCCAGAAAGAGGGGGTATTTTGCTCGCCTTTCAGTACTCCAGAGCGCAGAATCCATGGGATAACGCCCGTGAAACCCCCCTCTTCCAAATAATGAAACTCCATTTATACAAGGAATTCCGATTAATTCTCATTTGGATTTTTGGATGGATTTCGGGAGTGCCGAAAATTCTGCGCTCTGCAGTACTCTCGTTTCCAGGGTCCTCGAATGCGGTTTCACACGCTCATCCGAATCCAGTTCTTCGACACCTTCATCTGTCGGATTGGCATTTCCCGCTAACATGCAGCGACCATCAATTCCCAGGTATCCATCTCCGACACGCTCTGTCTCCACATCTCTACCGAGGGAATGACGATGTGCGCGATTCAGAAGGATCACACGTTTTCGGCGTACACGCAGTTTCTCCTCGTACCGGATTCTGTCGTTCACTCGTGACGCTGTAGGACATGTTCGACGACTTCTTGTCGGAGAGCAACGCGGACAACCACATCTACTTGGAATTCCGGTCCCAGGCTTTCGCAAAGGCGATGTCGAATGCGAAGTCCGTGAAGAGCGTGAGAATCAAGCTGAGCTGCTATCGAGGCACGCCGTGTCTCCTCTTCGATATGGAAATGCTCGACGGAATCAGCATCCGTCAGGACGTGTCCGTGAAGGTGCTTCAGTCCCAGGAGTTCAGTATCTACGAAGAGCCGAATACCGCCCCTCCCTTCGTAGCCCTCCTCCTCCTTCGCTCATGACTAGCTCAAGATTTGCGTGAAGAAGGCGAAGGAGCTGCGATGCGTTCTCGGACGCATGAAGATTGTCGATGACGCGATTCACATCGAGGCAAACAACCAGGGCCTGTTGAACGTCTCGTAATCGACGCAGATCAATGTAAACTGTAGGAGCTGTAACGTGACCGTCTTCATGGAGACCACCTTCTCCTCCGTCGTGGCGGTGGACACGGATACGAGCACGGTCATCTCGGTGCACATGCGTATTGACATCAAATCGCTGATGAAGGCGCTGGCGAGCATCCAGGTGGAGCCGAAGGCGGTTCACTTCTGTGAGAATGGGAAGGGAATGTTACCAATAGGCTTCAACGACGTCGCTCTGATCATCTACGTCATCATGAAGGCGGGAGCTGGCAATGTGACGTACTACATTCCCGGCCAGATCGTGGAGGAGTAGTCTGCTTCTCCTTGTTGTAACCTACCATGTCTCATTCCGGTGTTTGTTCCGCGTCGTACAAACGAGATCGAAATCGGTCCTGCTTTTGCCATTCTTTCAGAAGAAATGTCGGAAGACTACGTCCAACAGTGCTGCGACAAGGCGGCCGAGTTCATCTCCCGGGGAGATGACGAGAAAGCAAAGAAGTACCTGAACAAGGCTGCGGCACGTGATCCCGAAAACACAAGAGTCATCGCGCTCCTCTCCATTATTGCCGGACGATCAAATAAACAAAACCAACAGGAAGTGCCCAGTATGCTTGTTTGCGCGGAGTGAGAGAAAGACGAACCCGGACTGCGTGAGCGTCATCCGCACAGGACGGAGGCTTCGGAGGCGGTGGGAGATTACACACCCGTGAGGTGTCTGTTTGTCATTTGACTTGTAGGAGCAAAAGGAACTCGCCGATTCGATTAATCGCAAGAAGGACTTTTACGAAATCCTGGGAGTGGAGAAGAGCGCGTCTTCTTCCGACATCAAGAAGGCGTACAGAAAGGTGGTGCTTTTCCTTCTTCTGTGATATACAGCTCGCACTAAAGCTGCACCCCGATAAGAACAAAGCGCCTGGCGCTGATGAGGCCTTCAAGCGTGTTTCCGCCGCTTTTTCGACGTTGAGCGACGAGCAGAAACGCAGAGACTACGACGTTCGTCCTGTTCCCCTCTCTTCCTCGTGTGACATCTAGGTCGATTCCGACAACGTCTTCAACTCCACTCCCACTGCCGGAGCTCAGTACAGCAACTTCAACGAAATGGACGCGGAAGACCTGTTCCGTATGTTCTTCGGTACGCCCTGTTCGCCTTCTTCATCGTAGGCGGCGATCCGTTCATGCAAGGAGGAGGGCGTGTCTACCGCACCTACGGAGGCAACGGCTTCCACACATTCTACACAACAGGCTCTCCCTTCTTCCAGCAGCAGCAACAGCCTCGCCAGCCCGCTCCCTGGTGGCAGCGTCTCCTGCCCATTCTCGTGTTGGTTCTGTACGTGGTGTTCAACATCATTCTGGGTCGCGTGAGCCAGCCCGTCTATTCGTATTCTCTATGTGTTGATGTGTGAGAGTAGAACACAGCAGACGAGCGCCTATCCGGTGCGTCGTGTCGAGCCTGCCACGAATATCCCCTATTTCGTGAAGCGGGACTTCGAGGGTTCTCCTACGCAGATTCGCAACATCGAGATCGATGTGCTCAGTTCGTACTATACGAATTACCAGTATCTGTGCGCGAGTGACATTCAGCGCGAAAAGAGGGTTGCTTTGGGTTTCTTTCGTGAAGTGTAGATGAAGAATCCAAGGCCGGAGGAGGAGCTGCCGTTCCCGTTGGGATGTCGTGTGATGTGTAGGAACTGCGTGATGTATCGTACGATTCAGCGAGCGTTAGAGAAGAAGTGATTCGTGCGTTTTATTGTTTTGGGTTAAGGTTCTGTTTGTTGTGATGGATGTCTCTGAGTTGCAGAGTGTTGATTCTTCTTAGTCATATGTGAGTGACAGAATCTCGTTCATTTCCGTAATCTGAGTAGCAGAATCTCGATTCTCTCTCATGACCCATCTGAACTGCAAAACCGGCTTATCTTTCTAAACTGCAAAACTCTACCTCCTCCTAACACTCCTTCATTCCTGCAAACGCCTTTTCTCATCACGATCTGCGCGCGTTCAGTCGCTCTTGATCACCATGACACCCAGATTCTCTGTTCATTCGCCATTTTCTTTCTTAATCCTTACGATTTCGATCAACCTCTTCTGCATTGTATAGCCGCGCGAGACTGCAATGATTCAGCAAGAGTTGCTCGAGAGAATGAGACAGTACGCGACGCAGTTCACCAAGGAACTGCCTCCAGAGAGTGTCATTCACTGCGAAGAGCTATGGAAACTGATGACGGAGTCCGACGAGTACATCCTTCTTGTTGATACACGAAGTGATGAAGAAATCAACGTGTCGAGAATCAAGGGTGCCATCTCCTACGTTCTTCTCCCTATCCGCATCTCACGTATAGTCTGAGTATCTGGAGAGACTCGATAACGAGAACTTCCCTTTCATTAAAACCATTTGTTACTCTACCATCGGTAAACGCAGCTGCGACATCGTGAAGGAGCTGCTAAAGAAGGGTGTCAAGGCGTATTGCCTCGAAGGCGGGCTTATTGAGTGGTGTAATTTCGAGAAGTGGAATTATGGTCGATATGTGACATGTAGAGGCACGATTGTCGACTCGAAAGGGAATCCCACTCACTTGGTGCACGTCTTCAATCCCGATTATCGTCCCTTGTTCAACTCGTCCTATGTCTGCGTTTACTAATCCGCTGCGGCTTGTTACCCCCTTGTATCCTTTTTTGCTTCCCGTTTCTTCTCAACAAACTCGATTCACCCAACAGTGAGCCCCTTTTGTGTCGTTTCGATCCGACTCCGTTCTGTCTGTTCTGTGTGCGATCCCTCCACGATCGTCCCGTAGTTCACGAGAAGATCTATATCCACTTCTACTCATCATCCCCATTCATTTACATGCACTCTCTCCAGGATCCAAGCTCGCCGGCGTCAATCCCAGCGTTGACGGCTTGATGCCAAACCCGACGTTCTCTACGCCTCACACGACGCTCTCGCAACTACCGAATGTATATGGGATCCCCTTCTGCAGCGACAGCGAGAGCTCCCTCACGTCCGGAGTCTCCTTCGCCACCTCCTCCGCGGAGAAGGAGAACAGAACGGGCGTTGTGTACGTGTAGCGGGAGTAGATGGGCTCCTCCGGCCGGGGCGTTTCACTCACACTCTCCTCCCCCTTCAGCGCGACAGCAGACGCGGACTTGGCCGCTCGCATCGCCGGCGTCAGAATGGGCGTACCGACCGTTTTCCCTACGATTCACTTCGCACGCGCGCTCTCACCCTTCTTCGCTGCTGCCAGGCGCTGCGCGGCTGACGGTGGCGGCGGCAGCGTCGTCACGTACTCCTCGCTCACCTTCTTGTACACGTAGCGCTGTAGGCGCTCGTCCCACTGCGAGCCGCCGCCGGGGTGCGTCATCTGGTAGAACTCGACCTGCCGCGTGCTCATTTCCTCCTTCGTGAAGCAGTCCTCCTTGCTGGCGAGGTGGTGCAGGTACAGGCAGTCGGGGTTGGTGCACTTCTGTCCCTTTGTGAAGTTGAAGCAGTACTTGGTGGTGCCGTAGCTCGCTCTGCGTGTGAGAGAGAGACAGTGACGCCCACTTCAACAGCTTCCCGCACAGCGTGAAACCGTCGACGCACTTGATGCACTCCAGCGCCTGCTCGTTCGTGTCGTACGTCAGATAGACGCCGCACGTGCTCGACTTGTCGCATATGGGGTTGCGGTTGTTCACGACGATTTTGCTCAGATGACCGTACTGACCGAACATGTCCTTGCGTCGAATCGTCGCCTCCGAAGAAACCTCGAGCGGCAAACCAATCACGTATACGAGATTCTTCTGAATCACACGCACCGTCTGCATGTCCTGCATCTCCTCCGCCGTCGGCGCCTTGTGCTGCTCTTCGCGTCCTCTGTCCTCTGTCTTCGCTTCATCCACGGGCTTTGGCTTCTTTCTACGCCCTCACGCGGATCTTGGAATGCACCCACATCACCTTCCTTTCCACTGTGCGATAGTCCTTCTGGTTGTACGGCCTCCTGCAATTCGGACACGGACGGTTGTTCCCCACGAGCTCCTTCAAACACCACAAACAAATCTATTCTATCACCGATTTCGGTTCTCTGGTACCTGGAAATTGCACGGACAGGGATACAATTTCAAATCCGTCTCATCCATCGGCTCGTAACACAGAGGGCACAAGGGCTGGTCCTCGTCGCTCGTTTCACTGCTCATCGAACCCGTGTCAGACATATTTCTACGAACAACGATTGAGTCCACAGCACATCCAAATCGGGGGTAACGCTGCACAGATCGACACTACTTACACCCACTAAATGACCTAAAATGAATACGCTCCAAAGGGAGTTGATTACTACCGAACTCGCTTCCTTCCTCTTTCTTAATTCGAGATATTTCTAAAAGACTCGCTTGCATAATAACAAAGATCCCATTAAAAGTTACGCTTGAATACTAGCAACCCCCCTCACTTCTTCTGTTTATGTGATAGAAGGGGAACTCATCGTTTTACAGGATATAATCGTCGGTGTAATCGCTCTGACCGGGGTGTGAGGAAGTGCAAATCAGGAGTAGTGGGAGGTATTTCGGTGTTGCAATCACTTCTATTCAATATGTGAAGGGCACGTGTTCATTTACGCTAATGACAAGTGAGGGAGAGGGGTTGAGAACAAATGGGATGTGTTTCAAATGATGTTTTATCGCAATTCATTGTATGTACAGTAAGGGAAAAGCGTATACACATCGGTGCTCTTGATAGAAGCGGGTTGTGTGAATCACAGTGAGGAATGGTTATGAGTATCACTATAAAGCATGCTACTCACAATTGTTCTTCTATATTCAATGCAATAATGAAATCAGCCAAATAGTCACATTGCACTGATTGTGGTGGATAATGCTCTTTAGGTAATAAGAACGGAATACCAGAATGTCACTGCCTGGATGTAAAGAAAGAGGCGTCTTTTAACAATGACAAGAACTAAAAGGTGCTAAACTACTGTATCCCTGTTTCCTGGTGAAGGGATGAGGGGTTAGTCCTCGTCGGATTCAGTACTTGCACCTCATTACTGTTCATACCATACATCCACAGGTTCTGCATTGACAAATACCAGCATTTCATTTTTCCGATTCTCAACACCCTCGTTCTTCACAATAGAGATAATTGTTTCGTTGTCTTCGATCTCTCGAGGAACAATCCTCCATCTATCAGGAGCGTCACATATAGCATTCATGAAGAACCTCAAGTGATCTACAGATTATGGCAGGGCATGTGACTCACTCTCATTATGAACACGAATCCTCTCCCAGTCACCTGAAATGGACAGAAAAGATAGCTCATTCAAGTCTATTCGTTACCAGCTGCAAACAAGCAGACTAGACAAGTGATACAACATATGGTAATCCACCTCATCCACGAACAGCGACTTCAGGCTGTTCATTTGCGATACAACTAAGAGAGGGCGTGTAGGAAACAGGTGGCTGTCCCCTGCTGCATCGTCACCAAAAGGGGGAAAGAGTCTCCTGATAACGGCATCATTGTGCTCATAATCACCACCCACTGGGGAGCACAAGTCCTTACAAAGATCACCACAAAGCTGAAGACCCATGGCATCAGAAAAGCCACAGATCCACAGCTCTGAGAGAAGACAGCCGAGACTCTTGTCTAGATACAAGCACGTTTTAACATCCTCCATGAGGTGAATGATCACAACACGCTCTCACACCTCGAAGGCAATTATGAAGAGCAGATGTATTAGCGACTGCTATCTCCAGGCAATCATTACTATCTATTCCATGAAATGGCTCCACTCGATACTACACTCCGGAATAGCTCTAATTAACTTCATGATATTGTCCCCATTCGGGCCCACTAAAAGAACGATCTTTCTTCTCATCCAGTTAATGATACGCCAGAAGTCGAAAAACGGATAAGTCCCTAGTAAGTCAGGCTATAGAAAGAAATAATGACACTATCGAAGAACGCTAACGAATTAGTCAAGGATCCCCTCTAACAAACCGGCAAACCGACAATTCGCTACGCTTTTTCTCCACACCACGCATACTCCACAACAAACACCCCATTCAAAGTATCGCTTGAACACCAACAACCCCCCTTACTTCTTCTTCTGGTTGATCTTCTTGTGGTAGAAGGCGAGCTCGTCGTCCTCC
>ERZ1106923.325-NODE-325-length-19861-cov-16.495456_pt1 | contig 19861 bp, 23 predicted proteins | sample MGYA00403657_ERZ1106923 | MGnify/ENA primary metagenome ERZ1106923 (study PRJEB35170, sample SAMEA104062425) | human gut metagenome | biome: human gut; feature: human-associated habitat; material: faeces | place: Denmark | collected 2012-06-19 ...
GGCTGCTGGAAAGGCTTAAGTGTAATACAAATGCGTTGGGTGTTTGTTCGTCATTGTGTGTTCTTCACAGTGTTTCTTCAGGTGTTCTCTTCACAGAGTGTCATCAGATAAGTGACGATCTTCAACAAACACATCACTCTGACAACTTTGAACCGGAACCCTCTTCTGCCAACCGCTTCTTCATCGGGATTGAGAAGTCGGGCTGTCCCGTGCTGGCGACCACGCGCTCGTAGGTCCTACCCGTCACTCCTCTCACACGCCCTCACCTGCCAAAGGGGTACAGGATGCGCGGGGAGTTCTTGTTGATGTCCGTGATGGGAATGTACACCGTGCGGTTGTTGCACACCGCCACCGTGAAGCCGGTAAAGCCCGCCATCACGCCGTGCACCACGTTCTCCGCCAGCAGCAGGCACTGGATGCTGTCGAAGGCGTTGGCGGGCACGCTGCGAATCATGTACGAGGGGTCGATGTATTTCACGCTCACGTCCATGTGATCGGGGTTGTTCTTCTCGTCCGCGAAGTAGTTGATCACTGCGTTCTTCATGTACACGCCCACGTCGGGGAGGCACTTGTTCCCGTACTTGTCGATCGGCTTCTACGCGTCAGCCTCCTTCGCAGGAGCCACGTCTGCCTTCAGTCCAGGGATGATGATGCCCTCGGAAATGACGATCACGCAGTGACCCTTCCTCTCCACGCAGCGACGCACGTAGGGCAGCACGCCGTACTCGTCGTCGTACAGGTCGATGTCCACTTCGGGGATGAGGCAACAGTCCACGTCGTGACTGGCGAGGGTTGCGTACGCTATGGGTTAGGGCTGCGCGCCTGACGCACCGGCGATGAATCCCGCCTCGCGACCCATCAGCTTCACGATGCCCACGCCGTACTGACAGCTCATCGCCTCGGTGTGCGCACACTCGATGGCATGCACGCTCTCCTGCACGGCGGTCTCGAAGCCGAAGGAACGGTCCACCAGGGCGATGTCGTTGTCGATGGTCTTGGGAACGCAGCCGATCGAAATGGGGACGTGCTACGCTCAGAACGAATTGATGAACGTACCTGGTTCTGAATCTCGGTGAACAGGATGTTGGCAGCACGATGACTGCCATCTCCGCCCACGATGTAGATCTGGTTCACCTGGTGCTTCAGACACCATCGGATGATGTTCGCCGTGTTGAACCCGCCGCGGACGCTGCGAAGGAAGGTTCCTCCCTGGTGATGGATGGAGTCCACCACGCTGGGCGTCAGATCGATCACATTTTCGTCCCCCGTTTCCAGCGCCGTGGTGAAGCCGCTGAAGCCGTTCATCATGCCGTAGACGCGCGTGACACCGTAGAGACGATAGAGGGAGATTGTGATTTCGCGGATGATGTTGTTCAGACCGGGGCAGATTCCGCCGCAAGTGACGATCACCGTGCCCACCTCGTCCTTGTTGAAGAAGATGTGCTTCCTGGCTCCTGCGCGAATGTAGGCAGTGAGCTGCGGGTTCGAATCTACGTGTCAGGATGGACAGCCAATTCCACGCTCCGTCACCAGCAGATTGGCGATCACGCAGCTCTTTTCGTCCTGGTACTCGTTATATCTGCGGGTGAGGAAGGGTTCGTTCGCTCACACTTCGCCCGCCATTCCGACGTTTTCCCGCACGTTGTTGATGTCTTTAGCGTCTTCGGACTCCTTCACTCTGCGAGGAACGCGAACAAGGCGGATGGAGTCCTTCAGACATCCTTCTACGATTTCCGTGTCACCGAGGTCCGGGACCGTTCTCTCTAACTGTGTGTAGCTCATTTCTTGAATGGATCGCTCGAAGAAAGATCTTCTTTGACCTTCTCCGCCAAGATTCTGTTTCTCTCGGCTTCTGGAAGAAAGGGGTGACTATGTACCGCGTCCTACGATGGATTCCACGCAGAATCCAGGGGAAGGGCGTGCGAATTGGGAGCGGTTTGGGCGCGCGTCCTCAAATCCCGGTGCTGTGCCGCTCGTTCACTTCGATCACATCGTCGAAGGACAACGATACCATTTACGCGCTGTGCTCGGGTCGTTTTCGCTGCTTTCCTTCATTCTAGGACCCTTGACGAAGGCGGGGCTTGCAGTGGTTCGAGTCTCCGGAAAGGATGCGTTTCAAGCAGTGAAGGCGATGACGAAGAGTGCGAGTCCATTTCCCGAGATGCGCAAGGCTTCGTTGCGCAGTATCCTCGATTCGCAGTCCAAGGAGCTGATCGATCGCGGACTCGTTCTCTGTTTCCAGGAGGGATCAAGGTAGTGGTCGTTTCTTCCCTCCATTCTAGCTATTCTGGAGAGGACGTGGCGGAGTTTCATTTGCACGGGAGTCCGGCCGTTGTGAAGGCGGTGCTCGAGTCGCTGTCCAAGATCCCGTCGTTTCGACCTGCGGAAGCGGGCGAGTTTACAAAGCGCGCGTTTATGAACGGGAGAATGTCCTTTTTGGAGGTGGAGGCGCTAGGGGACTTGCTGAATGCCGAGACGGAACAGCAGCGCAGACAGGCGATGCAGGGTGTGATGGGCGCGTTTACGAAGAAGTGCTGGGAGTGGCGGAAGGAGCTGATGAAGAATCTCGCAATCGCGGAAGTATGCGTGGCGTCTTACCTCCATTCTAGACAATCATTGACTTCAGCGACGACGTGGACGACGAATCTGTGGAGCTCGCCGATGCCACAGCGAACTTGGTGCATCTCCGCTCTGAAATGGAGAAGTATCTTCAGGAGTTTAATGTTTCAAAGCTGATTCAGGAGGGCATTCGCGTGACGCTGTGCGGACCGCCCAACGCGGGCAAGTCGACATTGCTGAATCTGCTAGTGGGAAGTGAAGTGGCTATCGTGTCTGCGCATCCCGGTACGACGCGCGATGTGCTGAAGGTGGATATGGACCTGAACGGGTACAAGGTGATTCTTCAGGACACGGCGGGTCTGCGCGAAACGAACGACGAAGTGGAGAAGGAGGGCATTCACAGAGCGTATCGCGCGGTGAAGGAGAGTGTGCTGAGGGTGGTGATTGTGGATGTGACGAGTGATGTGAGGGGCAGTATTGAAAGTGTGTTGGGGGAGTTGAGGAGTGAGTTGAGGAGTGAGTTGAAGAGTGAGTTAAGAAGTAATAAAGGAATGATTAACAACGAAGCCCCTAACGAAACTACCAACCACTCCCAACTCAAGAACAACACACTTACAAACTACTTCAACAAGGACACGATGATTGTGCTGAACAAAACGGACCTCTGCGACCAGACCACCATTAACCAAGTGTCTTCGCAGATTCGCGCGTGCTATCCCCAAGTGAAGGGTATTCACTCACTCTGCTTTATCACATAGCGATCGTCCCCATTTCATGCCGCAATCAGCAGGACGTGAGTCTGATTACCAGAACGCTCTCCGAAATGGTGAAGACGGTGGTGCATTCGGACATAGTGAAGGAAGAGAGAGGATTCATTACACGCGAACGGCAACGAAACTGCCTGAATCAGTGTATCCAGAGCATCACGAATTGCTTGAAGGTTGCGGAAGAGGGACTTGTCGATTTAGAAGCTGAAGAGTTGAGGGAGTGCTTGAGGGCGCTTTCGCGTCTCACGGGAGACGTGGATGTTGAAGAGATCCTCGATATTGTGTTTTCTGAGTTTTGTATTGGAAAGTGAGCGTGTTTGTAAGCAGACGCGCTTGCCTAACTATCTCACACCATCCGTCTCAGTTCGTGCGCTTCTGTTCATCGAACGCTATACCATATTTCAAGATGATCGTGAGTCTCTTATCACCCTGTGAACACACAACCAAGGAATGAACACGATTCACAACAATCGATGCAATCCGGCAACACACTACTCGTGAACGAAACAGCAGTTCACACCACCAGCGAAACAAACACGAATCCCCATCTCCACAAGAAAACAGCCCCTGAAGCTCACAATGCCATTCTAATACCATACACACAAAACCAGCATCAACGGTATCACAATCACGATGAAACGAAAACCAACCCCCTTTGGCTATTGCTCATTTCAGGGAGATTTTGCCCCATCCAATGTGCCCCAAAACTGGAATGGTCAATTCGCTTGATCTCGATTCGTGTGAATCAAAACCCGACAATTGCCTGATTCATTCGTGGTATCCGAGAGACAACGATGAATACAGCAGTTCGATCGTACTTTTCGGGTATGTCCCGTGTGCTCCGCGTGTAACGTTGTAGGGAGACGCATCCGATATATTGACAGCGATTTCAATCTCGACCTCACATACATCACCGATAGGCAGGAATCTGGTTCCGCGCTTTAGACTAGGATAATGGCTATGGGCTTTCCGTCGACGAAACTAGAGAGTTTTTATCGCAACAGTATCGTGGATGTAGGGGATTTCGCGTCGGACGTCACTGTTTCCTAGGTGTCAAGGATGTTGAAGAAGAACCACGGCAAACACTACCTGATTTTAAATCTCAGCGACCGTGACTACGACTACAGCCTGTTCGAGAACCGTGTTATCGTGTGTGGGTTTCCGGACCACCATTCGCCCCCAATCGCTCTGATGTGGGCGATTTACTCCTTCGTGGATCTGTGGATGGCGGTGAGTCCGCAGAACGTGTTTGCGGCACATTGTCTTGCCGGTACGCGTTTCTTTCGAGGGGTGAGAGATAGGAAAGGGAAGGACGGGCATCGTGATTTGCTGCACGCTGCTGATGCAGGGCTTCTTCAACAAGCTCAACGCGAACACGACGACGGAGTATGTGAACGCGGCGGTGAACTACTTCCGGGAGAAGCGCGGCGATGGCGTGGAGAATCCGGACCAAATCAAGTTCATCCGCGATTTCCTCGTGTCGACGGATACGATTGGTGCGGACAATTCCCTCCAATTCGACACGAAGCTGCAACCGTCGCTGTACCTGGGAAGCCTCATCCTGTATAACGTGCCCGTGGGCGTGAATGGCGCGTTGAATCTGAGTCTCGTCGTGTACCTGAAGTATCGCAACGAGTGGAACGTGGTGTACAACTCGGCGTGGTCCTACTACCCGCTGCTGCACTATGAGGCCTTCCAGTCGGAGATCGTAATTGACGTACGCCCCGGCGCGAGTGGTGAACAATAGATCAACATCCCGGCGCGCGGCGACCTGCTGTTCATGGTGAAGAACGAGAAGAAGGAGGTGTTCCACTTCAGCATTAACACGACGCAGGTGCCGTGCTGCACCGCCACCGACCTCACGTCGCTCTACTTCGGGCGCAACAACGTGTCGGTGCCCAAGAAGGCGCCCGTGCCGCTGACGCAGTCCTTCGCCGTGCAGCTCATCTGCCTCAACAAGGAGTACTTGTAAGCGCACCTTCTCCTCGTGATTCCGTAGTGCGCACCACAGTCTGCACGACCGGCTGGAGGCGATCCACGCGATCTCGCAGCAGGCGGTGGAGGAGGAACGCAGTCGCCGCGACATCCTGATCCACCGCAACTCCTCCGACGCCACGCAGTCCATCCAGTCCTCCATCCAGTACCGCGACCTCCTCTCCATGAACCTCGACATGTTCCAGTCCCCTGCGCCCATCGTCGACTCCGTGGGGTCCCCCCAGTTTTCGATCCCGCAGTGGACGCCCGAGCTGGCGTCGGAGGCGTTGCCCGCGATGCCCGCACTGCCCGGGTCGCAGTCGAACGAGGACGAGCGTCTGCTGGAGCGCAACGGCATGGAGACGCCGCCGCCGCCGCCCGAGATGGAGAGCGGTCTGCTGTCGCCGCCCGCGCTGTCGTCGCCGCCGTTCCACGCCGCACACTGCGACTCTCACTGCGACTCTCACTGCGATTCGCTGGACCTGGACCTGAACGCGATTCCGGTGGAGGAGGAGGCGCCGAAGACAACGTCGGTGGTGTTCCGCTACCCTGACTCGCCGGACGCTGCCAAGTCGCTGTAGTCCCCATGGTGGCGGCTGACGCGTAGATACATGTCCTCGACGGGCGACGGGCACGACATCTACCAGTCGGACACGCGCGTGTCGCCGCGCCTGCGCCGCTTCAACTCGCACACCTTCGCGGACCCGGCGAACGACAACTTCGCGCACCGCATCCCGTTCCTGAAGCAGCTGTCGCTGTCCTACGGGGAGGAGCAGTGCCAGAACGCGGCGGACCTGTCGGTGAACCTGCCGCCGCCGAAGCTGCGCAACACGAAGCGGTTCCTGACGATCCACGAGCAGGAGATTCTCTCCAAGGAGGGTGCGCGGCGCCGGCGAGGACTCAGGGGTAGACATCGCGTTCGCGCTGTGCGGCATGGAGGACCAGGAGTTCCGCGTGTTCGCGTCGTACTGCGACAGCTACTCGCAGGGGCAGGAGTGCGTGCCGCCGGTCTCCATGGAGACGCCGCTGGACTACCTGCTGCACCACGGCAGTGTGAAGACGGCGACGGGCGGAGCTGAGGGCACTGGAGGCGCTGAAGCGATGTCGCCGCTGAGTCCGAGGAAGTCGCTGCCACTGAGTCCGCGGAAGTCGTTGCCGACGAGTTCGAGCAAGCTGTCGCCGACGAGTCCCACCAAGTCCGCGCCCGCGAGCAAGGCGTCGCAGCCGGGCACTGGGAACGCGGAGTCGCAGACGGTGGTGCACAAGCTGTTCGCGCAGGTGTACGACCGCAAAGTGTGGAAGCGGCGCCTGCTGCTGATCACGGAGAGCATGCTGCTGGTGATGAAACGCCCGGACGACCACTACCTGAAGAACGTGGTGGCGTTCAAGGACACGTACCCTGCATGTGCGGTGGTCAATGACGATCATGTAGCGTGTGGCTGGAGGGGTCAAGCGTAGAAGTCGGGGTGGTTGGCGTACCTGCCGCAGAAGAACAGCGACTCGATGCAGCTGCAGTTCGACTCGTTCAACGACCTGATGCTGTTCATCGGACTCACGCGCCGCCTGTCGCAGTACCCCGACTGCACGGTGACGCTGCCGCAGGCGTGCCGCGACCCCGACCTGTTCACGGACATCTACTCGCTGCTGTACCTGTACAGCCCGTCGGACCTGAGCGAGGCGGTGGGCGTGTACACGGAGTGCGTGGGCCACCCCGAGCGCTACGAGAGCTGGGTGAAGCGCCGGTTCAACCTGAGCGTGTCGCTGTGCCGGAACATCCGCGTGGTGAACGGCGTGGAGGAGGTGGAGGAGCTGATCACGCAGAACCGGGAGATCGTGGCGAGCGAGATCTACCTGAAGCCGAAGTACATCGAGGTGCTGAGCATCCCGCGGCGCGTGGTGGAGGTGGTGGAGCAGTTCCAGGCGCTGATGAAGGAGGACATTTACGGGCGGCTGGTGCAGGTGTGTCAGTTCAGCTACCCGTCGCCCGTGCCCCTGGTGAGGGCGATCATAGACTTGTACAATGAAGAGTGGACGACTGTGTTTGACGAGAACCCGTACGCTTTCTTGAAGGCGATTCGAGAGAGCAAGATGTACCGGAAGGAGAGCTACACGAACCGCTCTTATAAGCGGCCGCATGTGAGCAACGTGCGTCTCATGAAAATGAATACAATTCGTGAATAGAAGTGTGTGTAATTGTTTGTTACATTAATCTAGGATGGACTTTGATCTGCAGGCTCAGGAAGAGTTCCTTCGAAGCGGCGAGCAGCCGTCTGCCAGCGTGATTCGGAACGATTCGGCTTCTCCATCCGCCACTCCTCCGCAGCCCCAGAGACCGACCCTCCTGTCCGCCTTTTCGTCGGTGAAGGAAATCAGGGAGAGAGACAGGAAGCGCGATACTGTCGTGTTGGAGGTGAATGCTACGGAGAAGGGATTTCCCGCAGCTGAAAGCATATCGGTACGGGACAATAGGGAGAGATAACGGGTAGATGACACGGAACGCGAAAGGAAAGAAGTCCCTCTTTCGCCAGTCCATGGAGCAGAAAGCGCGCGTGCGACAGCAAGCGGAAGCGAAGAAGAAAGCGACGCCGAGTTCGTTGAGCGAAAGCGATGTGGCGAAGGTGAAGCGCTCCTTTTTGCCTGGAATGAACGAGTCGGACATTCAGCGCGACGCAGAGGCGATCGTGGGTCAAATGTCGGAGGAGGAGAGGATGGCGGAGTTGGATCGCGTGCTGAAGACGGTGGACCCGTCTCTGATTGCGTTTTTGCGGAAGCGGAGTGCGTATAAGGGAATGTCTGGAGCGAGTGGTGGTAATCCGGTGGGAATGGGAGGGGAAGTGCATGAGAAGGAGGAAGAAGTGCATGAGAAGGAGGAAGAAGTGCATGAGAAGGAGGAAGAAGTGCATGAAGAGGAGGAAGTGAGCGAGAAGGAGGAGGAAGTGCATGAAGAGGAGGAAGTGAGCGAGAAGGAGGAGGAAGTGAGCGAGAAGGAGGAGGAAGTGAGCGAGAAGGAGGAAGAACTAGCTCGACGCATCGCCAACGAAGTGGACTATTCTTCGCTAAAGACGGAGGCAGATTTGGAGAACGCAGTGGCAAAGCTGCCGCAAACGGAGCAGCAGAAGCTGGAGTGGACGCGTCCCGTCACGACGGCCTCCAACCCCAAGGAGCCTCGCTTCCACTTCAACGGCATGCTGCTGCCGGCGTCCTCCTCCTCGACGATCGCCGTCCACTCGGGGCTGTACAACCACGGGGAAGAAGCGGACCTTCCCGGCTACACCGTATCGGAGCTGTCCCTGCTGGCGCGCTCGGCGGTGTCGGGGCAGCGCGTGCTCGCGCTGAAGTGCATCTACAACATCCTGCGGCGCCGGTCGCTGAGTCGCGAGTTCGGTCAGACGCTGGTTCCCGCGACGCTGCCCGTGACGGTGCTGCGCGTGCTGGTGTTCCTGCTGCAGAGACGCCAGGGCATGGAGGAGGTGTACCTGGCGCTGCAGTGCGTGGAGGAGTTGTGCTCGACGCAGGAGGAGTACCACCGCCGACTGCTGCTCAACCTCTCGTACCGCGGGTACGAGCACGCGCATCTGCAGGACCCTTCTGCCATGTGCTTCGAGGCGGACGAGAGCGAGGATGATTCCGAGGACCCTAAGGACCCTTTCCGCAGTGCGAACTGCGACAATCTCTTCACGATGCTGTCGGAGGCGGGCATTCTGACGCAGCTCTTCGCCTGCGTGGCGAGCTTCTCGGCGTATCCGACGGTGGTGGCGTCCGCCTTCAGCGTGCTGCGCGTGCTGGTGGAGAGCGACAAGCGCTTCGGCGAGGCGATCATCGACTCCCACGTGTTTTACTCGCAGATCGAGAAGTGGGCGAAGCAGTTCGTGGACCCCTCGACGCTCTGCTCATGTGTGGAGAAGGAGCCACCCTCTGGTGAGCATTCGTTGCGTCTGTATATATTGACACACGCGCCGAGTTCGCCCGTGTCGGTGGCGGTGCAGCTGATGTTGGTGATCGAGGCTCTGGTGCGTCACTCGCGCAAGAACGCGTCGAACATGGTGCGCTCCGCCGCTCTTCCCGCGCTGAAGCAGTGGCTGTCCTTTTACACGGGTGAGGTGGTTGGAGTGAGTGAGGTGAGTGAAGTGAATAACGCAAGTGAAGTGAATGACGCGAATGAAGTGAATAAGGAGGGAAGCACGGGTAAAGTGAACGACACACCCTCTCACTCCTGTGTGGTGGACTGCATACTGGAGGGCGTGCTGTCCTGTTGGCGGCTGTGCCTGCTGTACGGACTGGACTGCGAGTCGCTCGACCCGTTCTTGCCGGCGCTGGTGCGCATCAGCCAGTTCTCGCGCGAGTGCAACCAGATTCTGACGTGGAGCCTTCTGGAGATATCGGTGCGCACGAAGAGCTCGACGTCGTGCCGGTACTTCGTGGAGTACTGCAACACGCTGGTGATGCTGGCGGTGGAGCAGCTGAAGCGGAAGGAGACGCCTCGCGCTGTGCACACAGCCGTCGTGCACTTCTTGGCGAGTTACGTGGAGGTGGTGAACGACGGATTTGAGGCATGGGAGGCGGAGGAGAGCGTGGTGGAGAGTCTGCGCAGCCAGATTCTCCAGTTCGGCTACGAGTTGATGCAGGAGAGTTCGTCTTTGCTCACGGCGGTGGAAAAGAGCCACCGCGCCGTTTACGAGGCGTGGAGCCACCTCAAGGAGCGTCCCAACGTCGTCCTACTGGCTTGCTGTAACGCGTAGTACACCACGGACGAGGCTTCCGTCGACCCTGCGTTCTTCCAGTCCTCGTTCTCCCCCGTGGAGCAGGCATACCTGGTGGACGGCGACGCGTGTTACGCGCTGGCTCGCTACGCGCTGGCGGGCATCCAGAACAGCCGCGCATTCGCTGCGATGCTGCGCGACGGGGGCTGGATCGACCAGCACGTGGACTTTCTGACGAAGCCGCTGTGGCGCGACTGCCACACGGTGCCGCACTCCCTCACCTTCACGTACCTGTCGCGCGCCTTCATCCTGAGCGAGGTGGACTGGACGCTGTTGCTGCATACGATTCTGCCCGTTGAGTTTTGGAGGGAGATGGCGTTTTTGAGCGAGAAGGAGTCATCTCCGAACGAAAAGGCATCATCTCCGAACGAAGAGACAACAAGCCAGCACGAGTCGAAGAAATCACCTCAATTAGAACCCCCAACGCAGCAATCACCCCCAACGCACTCCTCCTTGCACACTACATCACGCGCTCGAGTATGGCGGAGCGCGTGGTCGCTCATCACAATCATCCTGCCCGGCGACGAGTACGCTGCGCTGGAGCTGCTGCTGCACGTGCTGCTGGACCCCGTATCGGTCAAGTGCTACTGCGAACACCACAAGGAGGACGCGCCGCTGAACGTGGACCTGGACGCGATCACGGAATGCCTGGTGCAGCAGATCGGGGAAGGACGGCTCGTGGAGCACTCGCAGGCGCTCTTCTTCTGCAACTACGCGGAGCGCACAACGCTGCATCTCCTGCCATACCGAGTGAAACCGTCGCTGCCGCTCCTCGCGCACTGGTTCCTGATGCCCTTGTTGCTGCTCCGCTTCGAGGGCAGGCAATCGCCGCTGACGGTCCACACAGAGCGATTGGCGGTCCAGTTCCTCACGTTCCTGTACGAGTTGGAGACGAGCGCGTGCTGTCCATTTGCGGAGGCGGAGAAGCCGATGCGTCTGTATGGGCTGCTGCACGTGGTGTTTGGCGGCGAGGAGGTGGTGTATTCGAAGGAGGTGGAGAGTCTCTTCTGGAAGCTGATGCCTCTGTACGCGGTGAAGGACGAGAAGAGCGGCTGCCGAGCGCACCAGGACGGGATCGCGCAGCTGGGTCAAGCGGTGCCCACGAAGGAGGTTCTCGGGTTCCTCGAGAAGAGCTGTAACTGCATCGTCGAGGAGTACTACGTGTGTCCGTTCGTGTTCCGCGTGCTGCTGCTCTTCACCTACCCGTGCAGGGAGTGGAGCTACCGCGTGCTGCTCTTCAACTTCTTCCTGGACGAGGATTACGCGCATGTGGTGCTGCAGAGCGCGTCGGAGGTGGAGTGGAGCGGAGGACTTCGGGCGCTGACGACGTGCGACAACGTGCAGGAGAGGGTGGACGTTCTGTACGCAGAGTATGTCCGGAGGTACCAATGTGTGTGGGAGGAGAAGGAGGAAATGATTTCGATGTACCTCCGTTACCTGGAGCAGGCGACGAGGCACCTATCGGGGCTGCATCCTGAATTCGTGATCAATCCATTTTCGTTTGCCATTCGCCACTACGCGGAGAAAGAAAGACCTCGTTACCTGTATTTCAAGAGGGAGTATGAGAAGGCGTGCAGTATGGCATTGAAAAAGTCATGTGTTTGTTATTGCAAATCAGTGGTTCGTATTGGCGATTCGTTATAACCGAGGCAAATTGGCAACTGGCATTTGGTAACCGGTGCCCGTGGGAATTTATCAGTTTCGGGGGCAATCTATATCGTCCAATCTATTTGCGCCGAGTTACCACTCGTCACCCATTCTCAATTCATTATTACTTTCGCTCTACTAGCCGCAAGCTAACCACATGTATACCGACGACCAGTCAACAGGATTCAATGCTCTGAATCGCGAGGAGAGCCATCCCAGATTTTCATCTGGTATCTACCCGGATCGTAATGAAGGGCAGTATCAGCCGGAGGTTGGTCAGTTGACTGAGTCGAATTCGGACTTGGCGTGGGACTATCACAGTTCTTATATTATCTATTAGCTACAGAGGGAATGTTTCATATCCGAATCTAATGCTGTGGGAGGATCAGGTGTGGTCCCCTTCTCCGAATAGCGTAGATTATGATGCTTATGCAGTACAGTGTTCCACTGTGTCATTGACTCGTAGGATGGCCCGCTGCCGAGCCAGTGGGATCCGATTCAGACGTCTATCTTGTATACTGAGCCTTCCATGCCCATTCCGGGTTTCAACGTTGATATGAAGAAAGAAGAGAACGACAGCACACTCTCTTCCCAAGCGGATAGCTCTGACGTTCAGACGGCTTCCGCGAATGAAGATTACGAGGCTGAATTCATGATATCTGATTCAGCCACATCAGAAGATGCATCTTGCAGTGCGTCTTTGAATGAGGACACCGAGATTCCTCGTGTTAAGAAGAACGGCGGAAAGAATTCCCGTCCTTGTAAGTCCCAGTCTGCAGCGAATCGCGCGCATGACTCGAAGGGAACTCGCAGTATTTGGTCCGACAAGGAGAACATTCGGTTATGCCAGTTAGTTGGTAAGTACAAGCAGAAGCATTGGAAGTTGATTTCAAAAGGTGGGGCATGGAGGTAGCGCTGATCCGTAGAGCTGGGAACGCATCGTTCCGAAACGGAGTGCCGACAGCATTATTGTCGTGTACTGACGCGCCAGTCGAAGAGGGGTCGTTGGGCTCAGGATGAGGTGGAGTTGCTGATCAAGGCAGTGAATGCCAAGATGGGGTGGGTTGAAACCGCTCGCTATGTTGGTACGCGCGACAAGGATCAGTGTCGAACGAAGTGGGAGCAGCTGGTTCGGAAGAACACCAATCAGTAGGAGGCGGGAGGCGAGTCTGATGCGTAGCCGATGGACGAAGGAGGAGGACAGGCTTTTATTGGAGATCTACGAACAGTGTCCTAACCAGTGGAGACAGATTTGTACTGTGGGCGAAGGGAGAGACAAATGAGGTGTAGATTATGGGAAACGGTATCACGGTGGAAGACGTTCGGAAACGTTATTACTCTATCTCGCGCGCCTCGCAATGAATGGCTATTATGCACCGGTCGAGATAGTTCATTGTACCGTTGGAAGGATTGTTTTTCATCCAGTTAATTTCCGTAGTCTGAAGCACCTTCCTGTGTGTTTGTTCGACATATCCTTGATTTGGGGGCGTTTCTGATAGCCCGTGAATAACGGGGATACTCGATAGTTGGCGGCAATTCCCTCCATCCCTTTTGGCGTCAATCGAGTCCGCTGTTGCGGCTGCAAAATCAATGGTGGTGAATAAAGTGGAGAGTGCATCCATCCATGACTCCCTGAAATCACTCCGTGACTCGAGTCGTAATTCCTCGATATGGGGCTCGTATATAATTGCATCGGAGGAGAAGGACACGTACTTGCTGGAGGAGTAGGGATGGAATGGGCAATGAAGGGGTAGCGATTTGATTACGACGTTGGATCCGGACGCGGATGGTTTTATTGAGCTGGGAGACTTATTTTTCAATAGCAGTTGCTTTAACTCATCCTTTCTTCGTGCTTGTAATCCTTTTCATTTCCCCGTGTCGTCGTGCTCTTCGGCGATAGACGAAGTGGGGGAGTGACAATTGGTTGACGCCTAGACGGCTTATGGGGGTTGTTTTAGTGACGGCGTTTACTACTATGTCGACTTGTCTTTTCTACAGAACTGTGCCTGTGTGTCTTTTAGGAGGGAGGAGGGGAGGAATGGAAGAGAGCTTGGCTTGGATGGTGACAAAGCGCGTTGCGTTGGCGAGGGGAGTGTGGGTGTGAGTGTGAGTTCGAGCTTGGGTTCGAGTTCGACAGAACGAAGTGTGAGTTCATGTTCAACAGAACGGAGTCTAAGCTCGTATTCGACGGGGCGGAGTGTGAGTTCATATTCAACGGAACGGAGTCTAAGTTCCAATTCGACGGAACGAAGTGTGAGTTCATATTCAACGGAACGAAGTGTGAGTTCGTATTCATCGGAACGGAGTCTAAGCTCCAATTCAACCAACTCCAGCAAATCAATAACGAATTCCAATTCACTGGACAAAGATGACATGTCCTTCCACGCGGAAGGAGATCCCGTGTTCGAATCGCTCCTCCATGGATGGAAGTCCGCTCCCAGGAGAGCGCCGCGTCTTTCCACATCCGCCGCGGAGGCGCGTCGCAAAAGGGAGAGCGTGCGGCCCCCCGCGCCTTCTCAAAAGCGACCGAGGCGCGTGGATCCGGACATGTACGAGTACGAGGAGGGCGTTCAGGAGCACCGAGGGCGGAGACGGCGCGGCTCGTCGGGAACGCGGCGCATCTGGTCGGAGGATGAGGACGTGAAGCTGCGCGAGCTGGTGGCCAAGTACAACCAGCGGCACTGGAAGCTGATCGCGCGAGGTAGCGGCGAGCGAGGTGGTTGAGCGATAGAGCTGGGCACGCACCGCTCGGAGACGGAGTGTCGACAGCACTACTGCCGCGTGCTGGTGCGGACGTCGTCGGTAGAGGCGAGGAGGGCGTGTGAGGCGTAGATGGGTCGATGGAAGCCGGACGAGGTGCAGCGGCTGTATTCTGCGGTGATGGACGACAGCAACTGGCAGAGCATAGCGGCGTACGTGGGGACGCGCGACAAGTCGCAGTGCCAGGCGAAGTGGAAGCAGATGATGTGTCAGAAGAAGGGGATGAGGTAGGGGTGGGGAGAGAGGTACATGCGTAGGGAATGGACGCTGGAGGAGCACAGGCGCATGATGCAGCTGTACGAGCGCATGCCGAACAATTGGAGGCTGATCAGTGTGGTAGGAGTGCAGAGGGGGAATGAGGGGCAGACGATGGGCAGCGGGATTACTCCGGAGGACGTGGAGACTCACTACAGCTACGTGTTGCAGACGATGAGTCGACTGTGAGGTGTTGCAAATCTTTTCTTCTTTTTGGGGTGTTTGTTTGTGAGGTAATGAGATAATGCGAGAGTGGAGACGATGAGAAAGAGAAGCTGATGAATGCACTCTGAAAGCGACGATAACACCAACAAACACCCCAACGATTCGACACAACGTAAAAGATCTGAAACTGCTTCGGGGTCTCGTTCACCATGTCCCAGAAGGTGGAGTGCGAGATGGAGAGGAGGTAGCAGATTTCGTCCACGCAGTAGTGGTCGCGCATGAGAGGGATGCACTTCTCCAAGAGCGCCGAGCGCGTCTCCGCGTTGGTCCGACTGACCGTGTGGACGGAGTTCGACTTCCCGCTCCCCTTTGCGTACAGCCCGCCCGTATCGCCAATGCTATCCGTGTTGGAGCGCAGCGTGTCCGGGTTGTCGGAGAAGCTGGTGATGGCGTGCATGGAGAAGGGGTAGTACGAGGAGCTGCGGATGCGCGAGCTGGCTTGGAAGGAGAAGGAGGACTCGCGCGGCGGCGGAGAGGACAGCATCATGCTGGAGTTCTGCGAGCCCATGCCGAACTTCAGTCGCGAGTCCGTCATGTGCGAGTGCCCGTCCTCGGCCTCTGCGAGCGCCTTCAGGGACACGGGCACGTACTGGCAGTGGAGCGCCACGGGGAAGATGAGACGACGCTGCAGCAGCCAGGTCTAGACGTGAGACGACGCAGCGAGCGCCACCATCATCTTGAAGACGGGCGAGGCGTCGACGGCGGCGGGAGCGAAGGAGAGGTGGAAGTGGGAGAAGACGGCTTCGAGCGAGGGCGCGTTGCTGAAGACGGCGAGCAGGTTCATGAGGGACCCGAACTCGCTGAAGCGCGTCTCGAAGGAGCGGCTCTCGAAGGCGATTCGGGACTGGTGGAGGTCGAGGGCGTTAACGAAGTGCGTGTACTTGGTGATGGACATCATGATGACCGCCGTGTTGGAGGCCTGCAGGCTGAGGGCGAGCGAGAAGACCTTCTCCAGCGGGACGTCGAGGAGGACGCTCATGCTCTCGAAGGTGAGGAAGGGCGAGGCGAGCTCAAGGAAGCGCGAGAGCAGCGAGTCCACGGGAGCCTTCTCGGCGCGCAGGTAGAAGGAGGGCTCTTGGAGGAGGAGGAGGGCGTAGTAGGCCTCGATGTTGTCCTCGTGGACAGGCTTGTCGGAGGTGTAGAACTGGATGCAGGATTTGGGCTGGGCCTTCATGGGGAGCGTGAAGTGGAACGGGAGGATGGAGTGGATCATGAGGGAGGTGTGATGGAAGTGGTTCACTTCGTGGAACAGCTGGCAGAGCTCCTTGGCGAGGAGCGACTTCTCGATCTGGATGTTCAGGATGAGTTGATCGTCTACATTAAGAGAAGAAGAACGCGCGTACCGACAGCGTGCTGATGCCTCGCCTTTTTGAAATCGTTCAGGACGCCGAAGAGAACGGCCTTTTCCTGGGAGAGATATCCGGTCCGCTGTTCCTCCTTCAGAAAACACATGGCAATCTAGAGATGAGAGAGCATGCGCGAACGCACTCTGGAGGCCATCATTTCAAAGGATTCGATTTGGAACTGCTTTTCCACGACCTCTCGGTTGAGGAGGAGGACGAGAACGAAGGCGGAGGAATCGGCGCTGGCGGAATCGGTGGCGCTGGTGATGCAGCGCGGGACCATCGTCAGGGTTCTTCCGAAGGTGACAACGATGTCCTTCGTTTTGACGAAGGGGTTGAAGAGCTGGGCGAAGCACTTCCACCCCGAGTAGTCATTCTCGTTTTGAAACTTTGGCGTGATCTCGGGTCCGCAGAAGGAAATGGGGTAGCGGAACACCAATCTGAGAATGAGAGCGTTTTGGAAGGATTACCTTTGGCCATTTACACTATCAGAGGATGTCTAGTGAATGACGGGTGCGGATAACGCGTACGAGAGCAATGCCGTAAAGAGGGCCGCTTTTGAAAGTGGATTTCTTTTCCATGCCCACGGGGAGAGGCGCTTCTGAATTGAGGGCCGTACGGCGAAGAGGAGAGTGCAATGGAAGGGAGCGACGGAGATGTGAGGAAAGAATACGAGAACGAAAGGAATGAACGCTAGCGAGCACGAAAAGCGGCTTGGAAGCGCTGCGAAATGAACAACGCTTGCGAATCCACATTTCGAGCCGATTTCGGTCGACGAAACGGAGTCTTTATTTGAATCAAACACCGCACAATTCCGCTTCCTCCCACATCAGAAAAGAATATAGGCAGCACCAAACGCAAAGCAAATGAAAATGAATCGAATGCCCCTCCCGACGGCCCAGACAGCCCCATCTACTATCCCCTCTCCGATCCAATCCAGCCAACCTACACGAAATGGATTACGGTGCGAAATGAAATAGCGTCACGGTGGAATAAATGGCCCCAATCGCATGCAGGAAGCGAAAGAGGAATCGGGACGTGGAGGAGAACGGTTTGAAGTTGAAAGCGAGTCATAAGAAACTAAGGATGGATCACTCTTATATGCTCTTCATCTTTTTGATTGCATTGGTGTCCTCTTATGAAATTTGTAAGCTTCTTCCGCGCGAGTTGATCGTCGTAGTTAATGACGCGTCTACTGCATACGCTTCGTGTCAGGACGCGTTGGACCAGGATCCCACGGCGGTGGATGGTCTGTATTTCGTGAACAACCACGGCCATGTGTAGTTCCTGTGTCGTTGGTCGTTACGTGTAGGGATCCTTACCTTACCCTTTGCGTCATGTCGGTGAACAAGGGAGGATGGACGCTGTTCTACAAGAACAGCAATGCGGCTCCGGAGGGCGAATCGTACTTCGACATGCTCGCCGACGCTCATGGCTTCCTGTCGAGCGAGGAGGACGTTGCTGACGCTGACGTGGTTGGTGTTTCTCCCGTGGAGGGTCTCAACCCGATTTCGCTGATGGCTATCCCCGTGGACGGACCGCTGTCGACGAACTCGGCGATCTACTTTGACGACGCGGACATTGCGCACTCGGTCGTGGAGGTGAGCGACGTGATCGAGGGCTGCAACACGTACTCCACCAACTTCACGCTCGTCGAGACGTGGCTCTTTCCGTGCGGTCTGACGTGTAGCGGAAAGGAGGACTTCTCCTTCTTCGGCTTCAACTACAACAACGGCACGTTCAACTTCCGCAGCTGCGACGAGTCCGCGGAGGAGGAGCCGTCGTCCATCTGGTTCGGCGACGTGCTCGCCAAGGACGCGCGCCGCGTGGTAAGCTGCGGCGGCCTGCCGGGCTCGCACTGCATGTACTTCATGCGCGAGGGTGGGTGCGGGAGCGGTGTGTGACGCGTAGCTGTGACGTACGACCCCATCGGCGAGTGTCTGTGCCGCGCGTCGGGCGTGCAGGGCATGGTGTGGCCGGCGACGAAGTGCGGCGAGGTGCAGACGATTCCGTGCTTCGAGGGCGCGGCGAACGGCATGATTTCGCGCCAGTGCAACGCCGACGGCGAGTGGGAGGAGTTCATCCAGGGCAACTGCACGTGCACGGGCGTGGAGGCCTTCGAGACGATGTGGCCGACGACCGCCGCGGGCGAGAGCGCGCACGTGAGCTGCGCGAACGACGTGACGAAGTCGCGCGACCGTCTGTGCCTGCCCAACGGCGAGTGGGACGACGTGATGACGGGCGGCTGTTCCTGCACGGCGGATGAGTACCTGGGCGTGGCGTGGGAGGAGACGGAGGGCGGCAAGACGGCGGAGCACGTGTGCAACGTGGACAGCGAGGGCTCTGCGTACCGCCGCGTGTGCAAGAAGGACGGTAGCTGGGACTCGGAGATTTCGGGCGGGTGCACGTGCCCGACGGTGACGACGAACGGCATCGAGTGGCTGGCGGCGGCTCCCATGCAGACGCAGGAGGTGACGTGCGACGCGGGCAGCGTGAGCTCGGTGATGTCGCGCACGTGTGGTCGCTACGGCTCGTGGTACCCGATTCAGGGCAGCTGCGACTGTCCCGAGGAGGCGATGAACGGAATGGTGTGGCCGCAGACGGCGCCGGGCATCGTGGCGTCGATTCGCTGCGTGGCGGGTGCCGTGGGCACTCCTTCGACGCGCGCGTGCTCTTCGACGGGTACGTGGGGCGCGGTGACCGAGGGCGCGTGCTCCTGCCCTGCGGACGCGTGGACGAACTACGCCGGAACGCAGTACGCGTTCCCGCAGACGGAGGCGGGCGCCGTGGCGACGCTGCCGTGCGTCTCGGGCGAGGGCTCGATCACGCGCGCGTGCCAGCAGTACGGTCAGTGGAGCGCTCCCGAGGGCTGCTACGAGCCGGTGTACTGTCCGGCGGAGACGATCGGCGAGCTGCACTTCGAGGCGACGCTGGGCGGCACGACGGCGATGTTCATGTGCCACCAGAGCAGCATGAGCTACGGACGCGTGTGCAAGGAGAACGGCGAGTGGGAGAGCGTGATGGGCTACTGCCTGTGTCCCGCGGAGAAGGACGAGTTCAACACGGAGTGGGCGGCGCTGCGCTCGGGACGCGAGGTGACGATGGCGTGCGGCGAGGGCTACAGCGGCGAGCTGACGCGCCAGTGCTCGTTCTTCGGCGACTGGATCAAGGTGAGCGGCGAGTGCGTGCGCAACCGCTGCCCTGCGGAGGAGCAGAGCGCTGTGATGTGGTCGGCGACGGACAGCATGGAGACGGCGACGGCGTCGTGCGTGAGCGGTCTGGGCGCGGGCTTCGCGCGCGTGTGCGGCGCTGATGGCGTGTGGGGCGAGGTGACGGGCGAGTGCTCGTGCCCTGCGACGACGATCGACGAGGTGGAGTACCCCGCGTCTGCTGCGGGTACGGTGTTCCATCTGGAGTGTCCTGCGGGCTACACGGGCTCGTTCGAGCGCCGGTGCAACGGCAACGGCGAGTGGGAGGAGATCGAGAACAACTGCGTGCGCATCAGGTGTCCGGAGGAGTCGTTCGAGGGCGTGATGTGGCCCGCGACGGAGGGCGGCGCGACGGCGGTGCA
>ERZ1106923.326-NODE-326-length-19853-cov-16.921861_pt1 | contig 19853 bp, 25 predicted proteins | sample MGYA00403657_ERZ1106923 | MGnify/ENA primary metagenome ERZ1106923 (study PRJEB35170, sample SAMEA104062425) | human gut metagenome | biome: human gut; feature: human-associated habitat; material: faeces | place: Denmark | collected 2012-06-19 ...
CCTCAAGACGGCGGTTGGAGAACACGTCGTCGCAGGGGTCCAGAGAAGGCATCAGGTAACGGAGCATGGAGTTGTTGTAGGGGAGAACGATCGCGGGAGCAAGCGTCTTGATGCCGGAGTATCTCTGCTTGGTGGTGGTGATCTCCTCGAACTCGTCGGGATGCCAGTCGGCGTAGAAGGTGAACTCCATTCTGTACTTGTCACGCATGTTCCAGTCGTGGATCTTCTCGCAAGAGTCGATGAAGTACTCCAGACGCTGCTGGAACTCCTCGGTGGTCACATCGCGGGATGTGCACTTCTTCTCCACATTCCACTTGTTCAGGTAGCTGAGGTAACCAGCCTGATCGCAGGTGAAGTCAGATCCCTTGGTGGTGGGATCCTTGGGGTACGCGGGCTTGCCGGTGATGGGCTTGCTCTTGTCGAAATCGGGTCTCTTGGCGCCAGAAGGAACCGTCGTCCACTCCTCCTTCACCACATCGAGCTTGAGCACCTTGTAGTAGGGAGAGGTGGTAAGATCATGATCCTGGTTGTAGTCCAAGTAACTCACGTTCACGGTCGCAGGCGCGCTGCAACCAATGTAGTAGTATCCAGGGTTCAGGCAGTAAGCCTTGGGAGTTGCCCAGAACTTATCGACCAGAACCAAACCGTTGGTCTTCATGGACTCATCACTGAGGCGGACCTGGCAAACAGCGTCGCCAGAAACCTTGGAAAAGTGAACCTCCATGAAACCATCCTCACAACCAGAAAACTCGGTTGTATCTTCGCTAATCGCAACGAAAAAGAGCAAGAGGCAAAGAGCAATACCCTTCATTTGAATAAGTAACGTGCACAAACGAAAGCGACTTGCGCTTCTTTACTTGATTCATTGTGCCGAGACTATGATTATCAACAACCACTGTACAGTTATCACTCTGGCTTCCTAATGAACCACCGTTATCAATCTAGCGTATCACCATTACTTTAAGCATATCGCTATAAGTACGACGAATCACGTATCTCTTCTTCAAGACTGAATCAACCCCTGTTCACCGTTTTTCATTCCCAAAATGGCAATAGAAAACAGTACCACTTCAAGTACTCCAAATACCGAACGAACGGCGTCATTCCCAATCCTCTCACTTGTTCTCTTTCATATACCGACAGCACATCACAGAGACACATCAACAACACAAATGCAAAGCCCAATTCCCCATCTCTTCTCATCTAACAGAACCACTTCCCTGTTAACCACAAAGCAACAGCTTCGCTCTCCAAAAGCAGCGAGCACAATGCACCTCCATCTCACTCATTTCCAACAAACAATTGTGCAACTCAACCCTCAACCCTCTGCTTTCTTCTTATGAACTCCTTTCCGAAGACAATCACGTCCTTCCCGTTACCCAAATAGTCCTGCAAGCACGCCATGACCTGGGAATCGTCGAGATCAAAGCAGAAGTCCAGCAGCGAAATATCGTCGCTTCCAGAGAGTCGAAGCATTTCCTTCTTGCTCCATTCGTTCAGCTCCTCTCTCGTCATGCCCTGCGACAACTTCTTCTCTACCTTCTTCACCGTGTCTGCCTTCTTCTTCGCAATGTCCCAGAACGACAAATCCTCCTTCACCTCCTCCTTCTTCTTCTCCACCACCTTCACCTTCGGCGCCCCCAGCTGCGGCAGCGACGCGTTCGAGAAGAGACTGCTCCACCTACGCCTCACACAACCCGCTCGCGCCTACCCGCCCGACTGCGTGAACTCCGCCTCCTTCTCCTTCTCCTTCTTCTTCGCCAGCTCCTCCTTCTGAATCTCCTTTATGCTCTTGCACTTCGGCACCGTCTGCACGGGACGCACGGGGCGCGTCGCCACGCCCTCGCTCAGGTCCACCGGTTTCCACACCGTCTTGCGGTCCTTCTTTGACTTCTTCACCTCGCTCTCCTGACGCTTCGCGTGCTCCGCCGCCAGCGTCTGCGACTGCTTCAGGATCTCCTCCAGCGGCACCGCGTTCGTCGGCTCGATCGCCTTCCACGTCTTCTTCTCCTCCTTCTCCATCAGCGCCGCGCCGATGCGGTTCACGTATCCGCTCGCCGGCTGCGTTTCCTTCCACACTGGCTTGGGCGCCTCCGGCTCCACCGCACACCCGATGCGCGAGGAGAAGCCGCTCGACGGCGCTGTGGGCTTCGAGTCCAGGCGCTGCTTGGTCCAGGGAGAGATCACGGGAGCCTTCGGCGCTGGCGGCTCGGGCGCTCTGACGGGCTCAGGCTCAGGCTCGGGCTCGACGACCGTTTGGGTTCTCGCAGCGTCCTGTGGAGCGAGCGCGGGTACCTTGCGCGCGTCTTGAGGGAGAGGCGTTGCCGAGGGCTGCTCCACAACCTCGCTTCGGTCCTGGTCCTTCTCCTGCAGAGACAGTGCCGCTTCGAGCGATATGGCGCCAGCAGGCGCGTGGATCGTCTTGGGAGCCGGCTCCGCAGGTTTGGCAGGTTGCGCGGGCTCTTCAGGGACAGCGCGTCTGTAGGCGTTGGCCGGGTCCAGGAGCGTGCTGTGGTTCTTCATCACCTGCACCACGGTCTTGGGCGTCTTCTTCTCCTCCACCTTGCCCTTCATGTGTGCGTCCTCCACGAAGGCCATCTCGTTGTCCTTGTAGAAGGAGGGAATCGTGCCCCAGTTCGAGTTCTCCGTACGGATCTGCGTGGACTTGGTGAGGAGTTTGTTATCGTAGAAGGCTCGCATGATGTGCGCCGAGAAGGGTCCGTGCTGACGTTGCCGCGAATCCAAATAGTACCACTTCTCTTCGGGCTCGTCGGGCTCTTGCTCCACCGCCTTCAGCACCTTCTCCGCCTCGTGGATGAACAGCGAGTACCCCTTGATCGCCGCGATGTCGCTCAACACGAAGCGCTCTTCGCAGTTCCTGAAGAAGAACACGGAGCGAGCGAACACGTTCGGCTTCTCGGCGACGAAGGACGCGAGCTCGGTCGAATACTCCTCCTTCTTCGCGAAGGGCGCGGCGGCGGTCTGCGCGTGGCGGTGGCGCGCGTTGGAGAGGATTTGCTGCTCCTTCTTGGCTTGCTGCTCGAAGCGCTTGATACGACGCTCCAAGGAAAGACGCCCTTCCTCCAGAACCTTTTCAAGGAACGCCTTGCCCTGGGGGGAGTTTAAGTGCTCCATAATGAGGTCCTGGATGTCTTTTTGTGTCTTCTTTTCTTCCTTCTTTTCTTCAGCCTTCTCTTCCTTCTTCTCCTCTTCCTTCTTCTCCTCTTCCTTCTTCTCCTCTTCCTTCTTGTCTTCCTTCTCTTCAACCTTTTCTTCAACCTTCTCTTCCATCTTGTCTTCCTTCTCTTCCTTCTTTTCTTCAGCCTTCGTCTCCTCCTCATCAATCTCCTCCTCTTCCTCCTTCTTCACCTCCTCCTCTTTCTTCTCCTCAACACCCTCCTCCTCTTCCTCGATCTTGTCCATCACATCCATTCTGCCCTTCTTCTCTTCCTCCTTCTTCACCTCCTCCACCTTCTTCTCGCGATCCGCCGCCTTCTTCTTATCGTCACTATTCGTGTTTTCGCGACGAGGACGCGGAAGAGTACGCGACCATGCCTTGTTTATCTATCTCTCAATCTATTCAATATGAAACACTTCATCCGTCGTCATGGGTTGCAAGCACCATGGTTTGATGGGAGTCTCGTTAATCTGCAAATCAGCCCCTTCTCACGCGCCCACGTTCTGAAAACCCTTTAGACGCTCATCAATATCGTTGGGCGCATAGCAACTCAGCAACTCGTCAAACGAATAGTGAATATCTAACCATCAGAAACCGCTCACCACCACAACTCTTCTTTCTTTCCGTTGCGTCAGACACAAACGGACTCGACGTTGGCACTCTCGAATCGCGCGGCTTGCGAGAATAGGCAGGTTTGCCCTTATATCCCGCTCCATCGTTTCGATTACGGTTCTAGTCATAACGAGAGTGATTTGGCACAAACATAATTCCCTTTTACGTATGTGTATCCCTTCTCACTCATTCCAGAAACAGTTATCTCTGCGCATCACCAAATGAATGCAATCTCACACACGAAAGCAAAATGAAAACGATAAACGTCCCTGAAACCAAATCTGCAGTGTGGAGAAAGACATGCCTGCGGAAAACGTGGGATGGGTGGGATAGGGGAAACCTCGGTACTGTGGAAGCACACGCGCTCTCCAACAAACACAACGCAACCCATGACCAACTGCATCAAATCTTATCCAAAGGCTTGATTGTCTACGGAATGAAGCCCTCGAGAGACAGCAAACAGAATCCTCGATCAGTTTCGTTGTCACCTTCTTGCCGTTAATCTCCAGCGTCAAGGTGTCGTTCACCAGATCAATCACTCCCTTGTACATCTTCAAGAAGTCCAACCCCAGGAGACACACGCCGGCGAACTCATCCTGCGGCATCACTACACTTCAAAAGAGGAGGCGACACGCACCCTGACTGTGTGTGGCGAAGTACTCTCCCTCGATGCAAATGTCGAACGCGTTGATGTATCCCACTGTCGTGTTCTTGCCGATTCCTCTCACTTCCGTCGCCACCTCCGTGTCCAGCACACGGGCGACAGAAGTGGCTTGCGCTGTGCTCAAATCGATGCACGTCTCTTGCGCTCCGGTGTCCACCACAAAGTTCACTTGCACCTGCATAACACAGAACTCACATGTCATACTCCGTTGATCGTTGTCACCACGTATATATGATTCCGCGCCCTGTTGTACTGAACGCTGTTCGTAATGCCGATGTTGCGCCTCTGGATTTGCTAGAGTTGACGCATGTCACGAGAACTACGTCGAGAATCTTCTGCTGCATTTCGGGGGACTCCACCTCCATTTCATTCACTTGGTCTGGAAGCTCCTATCCCTCAAGGATTCTGCTGAACTCCACCTCGTGGTCCCGATCGTATCTATCATATCCACGCAGCATAGATTCAAGGACGAGTCTACGGGTGAATCCGTGGAATAGCACTCACCTTGTCATTCTATCGATATTGTTTTCACGTATGAATGGTTCGAGAGCGGGTGAGAGAGCGCGTATCTACTCTTCACACCACCAAACCAGGAAAACGGCTTCTTTGAATGTGGGGTCCTGGTTATAGAGTTCGTTGTACCTCTCCACGGGCGTCTCCAGAAGAAGACGCTGATACTCCAGCATTTGCTCTATTCGTCAAGGGTCACTCCGGACTCCAACGATCCGATTTCAGCAAGACGACAATGATGTCGTTGTCATGCAGATTCAGTGAAGAAATCTAGTTCATCGCAGAGTACACGAATCACTACGAGCGCGTCATTGTTCAACTCCGTTTCGCGAAAAGTCAGCTTCTGGTCATTCACCGGGAGCGAATACTAATGAATCAGGAGCAACCGCGCACCTCTCACCGTTTTCGATATCTGGATCTTGATATCCCGCACCGTTGCACAGTTCGAGATGTCCAGCGGATTCAGCTCAGAGCCGATATACAGTTGCACAATCATTTCGATTTGTGTCCAAGAAACAGCCGTTACACAGAAAAACTGCTCGACAGTTGGTCTAGCGTTTGCAGCACTTCGGCTCTCTTCGCTTTATAGTACAGGTCGCGTTGGTTCGTCAGCTTCACATACGTGTTGTTGCACACGGATGCAGACACGAAGCGCAAGAAGAGCCTCGACTCGATCGAATATCGCCTGTCTATCATCCGGTCCACCTCCTCCATTCGCATCTGCTTGTTCACGCAGAACACGCGATCCTCCCTCGACTGCACCTTTGCGTCACAGCAACGAACCAATTATCACCGTAATCGTCAGCGTGCGGTTACTCTCCTTCGCAATCGCAATCTCCCGCACGTCGTGGAGTTTCACCAGCACGCGCACACAACCCACCGACAGGTTCCCGCGGGCAATCTCCACCACCCCGCACTGCGACTCGCCGATGAAGAAGTAGCACGGCAGGTTGTACAGCCGGTTTCCGAGACGCTGCTGCAACGCCTCCAGCTCTCCCGAATTCGGGGGTATTTTTGTCGCCGCGGAGAGCATGACGTTGCAGGCGATGTACTGAAGCGAGGGATTCAGCTTCACGTACTCGCCAACACGGATGGGCTGAGAGGGGAGTAGCGCGCACAAGGTCTGGAAGCACTGTTGCGTGGTGTCTCGCGCGAAGGGCAAGAGTGCGTGGAGAACAACCAGGATGGACTACGTGTGAGGTGGAGAGGAGAAGACGACGAAGAGCGCGCTGTGAATCTGGCAGCGTAGAAGGGTCGTTTTCTCCACGCCCTCCGCGTTGACGTCGTACACGCCCATCGTTTCCACGTCCTCCGCGCGCAGCGAGTTCTTCACCGCCGCGTCGCCCCGCACGGCGAACACGCGAATGATTTCCACCTGCGGGTTCAGCTCGAAGGGGCTCTTCTGGTGAGCGCCTTGGGAGGGCGTGGAGGAGAAGAAGGGCTGGAACTTGCGGAGAACGAAGAGGAGCGTGGAAATGGCGGAAAGGTTGGCGGCGAGCGCGTCGGGCTGCGAGGCGAGGAGAGAGTGGAGGGAGGAGACGCGTTCGAGAAGGAGGGAACGAAGAAGAGAAGCTAGCTCGTCCGCGGACAGGCCGAAGCGCTGCAGCGAGAGGAGGAAGAGGAGGCAGCGCTGGAGGAGGTACGGCGAGCAGGAGGAGGACGAGAGCAAACGAGTGACCTCGACCACCAGGTCCCGTCGGAGTTGCGTCATGCAGTCACGGAACGACTCCGTCTCGCACGCCTTCGTCAGACAGTGCACGCAGTACAGCAACTGTCCCTGCGCGTTCAGCTACCCATCATGCACCACAGCCGTCGCAACGTCCGTCAGCTCCAGCAGCAGCGCGTACAGCACACTCGCGTGATAGTCGCCACACGCGCCGTCCTGCGGCTGGCACGACGAGGGCATCTCCAGCGCGCTCTCCTCGATGCGCGTCACGTCCTTCGTGCTCTGAACCCGGTTGACCTGCGAGTTGACCACCTGCCACGCGTGGTTCTTCGCGGACTATGTGACAGCATGACCACTGCACGTACCTTCACGGACACCAGCGGGATGGGCTTCGCCTCCAAGCCCCCCATGATGGTTTGAGTGGTGCTTGCGGGGGACGAGGACTGGGAAACTGGGGGAGATTGGGGGAGGCGATCAACGCTCTGGAGGAAGAAGGACTCGATGACGGTGAGAATGGGGCTGTGTTGGTGAAGGAGTTGAAGTGGATAGGGAAAGGATATGGATGGGAAGATGATGAGCATCATGGAGAGGACGAAGAACGAAATCTGGTGGGTGATGGTGTACTGCACGTTATCTTTCATGGAAGAATGCACCTGTGTTGAGATGGGAGAGATGCGGTGGATCTGATTCAGAATCGCGGGGAAGCAGACATTCTCCAACAGACTGTGAGTGAGCGTGTTCTGGAGACACGTCGTCACGCACGGCACGCCGCAATTCATCAGGTCGTGAAGAATGTAAAACTCGTCGCAGACGGTCTGTGCGAGCGAGTACGCGTCCTTGTAGTTGCTAGCTGTCATCCACTCACTGCATAACCACTTGTCTTTGCACAGGTTGTTCATGGTGATGATCAGCGAAATGATGTAGTAGACGAGCTGGCGGAAGTAGCGTTGCGGCTCGGGCTGACTCATAAACTGAAAGCAGTGGTCGTCCTTGACTACGCGTGAGGGTTCGCGAAGAGCCAAACCGCGGAGACAATTGAACGTGATGGTGCGAATGGCGATGCGAACCATGCCTTCGGGGTGGTCGAAGAACTTGGAGCAAATGGAGAAGAGAGGGAACGGGTTCTCCTTGTTTTTCTACGTCAGAACGGAGGCGATGCAGTACCTCGTTGTGGAAGAAGCGAATGGTCCGCTCGTTGATCGTCAGGGAGAGCATCTTCATGAACGAGATGTACTGAGAGACAATATCCTCGTCATGGAAGTCCAGGGGAGCTGTGATGATCGAGTTGATGTGGTTGTTCGACAGGATAAAGACTACAGAGTGAAGAGAAAAGGAAGGAACGACAGAGCGCCTTCTCATTCCGGATGTTCTGAACGAGAATGCTGATCGTTTGGATCACTTGCACTTTGGTCGCATTCGATCGGTCCTGGTAGATAATGGAAATGATATCTCCCAGCAGCTTCTCCTCCAGGAAGAAGCTAGTCGTCACGCCGATGAAGCAGTCCTACTCGAAATAGGCGTCACTGATCTTCTCTCCGTGGACGAGAATCTCGGCAAACTGTTTCAGAATGGAGGTCAGCTCCTTGTCCACCTTCTTCCCAGACTTCGACAGCAGCTTCTGTAGCCGACTTCCAAGCTTTCTGTTCCATCATTCGGAAAACTCCGTCCATACTCCATAGCGCCCAACGACAGCGCGTTGTCGTCTCTCTTTCTTCGTCCGAACATGGGATTCGAGGCGGGGCCAAAAGAGAAGCAATCGAATGAAACAAACAGGCACACTCCGTTCTTAAACGATTGTAAAAGCATATCCAAACTGGTCGTTCACCATCTTGTGGACGGTCACTACGCATCACCATCGCTTCCCTCGCCTACAAAGAAGTTCTTCCAAGGAAGAGCGCGCGGTGGTGGATACGAGCACGAAGAGAATCGAATCGTGCTGCTTGCACCCGTATACCCAGTCCAAATCGGTAACCTTCTCCGCAGTCTCAACGAAACCCTCTGAACTACGATTTGAGGTAAATCTCACACCCTCTACCTCTTCAGCTTCTCGTAGACGTGATTCAGTGGGACCACATTGTATGTCGGCAATGCCATGATCATAGCCGCTGGCGTAATCGGCAACAGGATCTGCGCGCTTCTCTATTCCCTAAACAGCACGAATCAGACCGACCAATTCGGAATGAACATTAATGTTGGTGGTGAGCGTCTTGTTCTTCTTGTCATAGAGGAAGTACACAAACCCGTTCCGCGCATTCGACTGACTACACCTCACCCGCACCACACTCCCCCACTTCAGTTTCTGCTTGGTCGCCAGACTCTTGTTCAGCGCACGGCACTTCTCACTGAAACGCTCCTTGAAGGAGCCGATGAACTTGGTGAACTCCAGCGTCTCCTTGCCGAACTCCGAGTCCATCAGCAGCACGATAGTGACTCCGCCCACCTGCATGTTATGGTGTGTCGTGATATGTACGTGATAGCGCATGAGGCGGAATGGGGTGCGAGGCGTTTCTCCCGCCTTCTCAGAGACATTTCCCTCCATCTTCAAATCATTCCCCTCCACCACAGAAACATCTCCCGCCTTCTCGGAATCCACCTCCAACGTCAAATCGGACATGTACTGATTCAACTACACCTCACGCCAACACAACACCCGAACCGTGTCCGTCAAGAACAAGTCGTGGTCGCCGTCGCCGGGATGAATGTCTATCCCTCACCCCACAATTACTCCACTACCCTGATTAATCCGCATGAATTCGCGAATGATGACCTGACTCTCCACCGGAAGGTCCGACCAAATCTACCTCACACGCAACACACATCCCATACGAAGAAGTCGTTGTAGAGGAAGCACGCGTACCGGATCGCCGGGAACTGCACGTACAGCTGCGACATGAGCGTGTGGATGTCGCAGCAGATCGACGGCTCGCTCACGAAGGGGATGAAACCGTCGAGAGCCTGAAAATGAGGGGGAGTGGGGGGAGGTACGCAGAGACAGTGGAGGTGCTCCCAGTTGTGGCAGAGGAGGCACTTGCGCAGCACGCGGAAGAGGCAGTCGCGCACGGTGGGCAGTGGAGACTGTTCCTCCAGCTGGTGGAGTTTCTCTTGGAGTTGGGTGAGAGTGGCGAGACGCTCCTCGTCGTTGCCGGGGTTGTTCATCTCCCCGCTCTGGATGCACGCCTCGGTGTACTTCAGCTTGCGCAGCTTCAGCTTGAGATTCACAACCTCCTTCGCGATCATCGTGCCGTCCTCCGTCTTCTCTATCGCGTCACGCATTGCCAGAGTCAAAACTGTAGAGAGTAGGCTCGATCGGGTCAAAGAAGGTCACATACATGTCGTGGAGTCCCTTCATAACGGTGGACACCGTGTTCGTGGAGAAAGACACGGTGTGCTTCTTTCCGTTGCGCTATGCCATCAGGAGAGCCAGACAAACAAAACATCGAGGTACGCATCCCGCTCAAGCACCACCACGAACCAGGTGTCTTCCTCCCATTTGCAAAAGTGGTAGCTATGCGTAAACAGGGAAAAGGGCTTGGATTACGAGTGTTGCTCCGTGTGGACAGCCTGCACGACCGTGTCGTTCTCAAACGACTTCGTGAACTCGATCATTGCCTCCACTATATTTGAATCGCGGACCTGCTCGGTCAGAGGCGCATCGTTTGGAATGTAGAACAGGATCTTGTCGCAAATGTCTTCTTCCTTTGCGTTTTCGTCGTTCAAGCCTACTCTTCATCGGAGGCGCAGTTTCCCCACTCAGCTGTCTGTTGATGATGAAACAGGACTTGATACCGGATGGAAGGAATGTTCGCTGACTGTTCATTCCGAAAGGGTTTGTTAGGACTTGGAAAGAGTTCCTTATCTGTGTTTCGATTTGGAGAGAAAAAGTCCCAAATTGTGGAACGCGTTCCTGCGGGGGTTAACAGGAGTGGAAAGGTGCGTGTGAGTTGAGAAGAGAAAGAGAAGACGTGTGTAGCATGAATCGACGACAATAGCCTTTCATACCCAACACACCATCCTATGCATGTGGTGAAAGAGAAATGGCATGTGTTAAACAGGAAAAGGAGTGGAAAGCGAAAACTCTCCCTCTGTGTGCGATTGTTACAAACCCCAATGCGTTTCTCCCGCCCTCCTTCTCCGACCCTTTTGCGCAAAATGAATCAAATTGGAGGGTTGAAAGGCGGTGGAGGACTGGGCGAAGAATGCCAAAAGCGGAATCTATTTCGGAACGAATGGCGTCGCGAAATCGGTGGGATTTCCGCAGGACGGCTCGAACCAGTCGATTTTGGTCATTCGCATTTTTCAGACTTTCCCATATTTCTTTTGCCACCTAAACAGCGGTCTATTCTTTTCTTCTCTTTCGTTTCTTCCCTCTTTTGTATTCCGTTCCGTTCTTTTGTAACTGTTCAGAGTATCACATAGTCCGCCTTTCTGCAATGATGGCACAGGCAACACTGAATGTGGATGGCATAATTGAAGAGCTGCTGAAAGTGCAGTACTCTGGGCCCGGAGTGGAGGTCAATCTCCCAGAGGAGCAGATTATGCTTTTGATAGACGCAGCACAACATATATTCGCAAATCAGCCCGTATTGCTGAACTTGAACGCCCCGATTCGGATATGTGGTTGTGCGCGCCTCTCTCCCTTGATTCCGTAGGAGACGTTCACGGGCAGTACTTCGACCTCCTGAGGATGTTCGGCAGGAACGGTTTCCCTCCAGAATCGGACTATCTCTTCCTAGGGTTTCCGCTTTGGGTCGCAGTGACGTGTAGAGACTACGTGGACAGGGGAGACAACAGCATAGAGATACTGTGTCTTCTCTTCGCGTACAAAGTGAAGTACCCCAACAACATATACCTCCTGCGCGGAAACCACGAGTCGGATGCGATGAACCAGCTGTACGGCTTCTGCGACGAGTGCACGCGCAGATACAGCCCTCTCCTGTACCTTCGCTTCGCGGAGTGTTTCAAGTATCTCCCGCTGAGCGCGCTGGTCGGAGGACGCATTCTGTGCATGCACGGCGGTCTCTCCCCCGAGATCACCTCGCTCGAGGACCTGGCCTCCATAGAGAGGCCCTGCGAGATTCCGGATGAGGGTAGGTGTGGATTGGGAGCGTGAGGAGTAGGACTTGTGTGCGATCTTCTCTGGTCCGACCCGAAGCGAGGGCAGGAGGTGGATTGGTGCCCGAACGAGCGGGGCGTGAGCTACACGTTCGCGGAGGAGGTGGTAACGGACTTTTTGGAGAAGTTCGATCTCGACCTGATCTGTCGAGCGCACCAGGTGATGGACGACGGGTACGAGTTCTTCGCGGACTATGGAATGCTGACCATCTTTTCGGCCCCGAACTACGGAGGCGAGCTCGACAATTCGGGCGCCGTTCTTATAGTGGATAGTGATTTAGTATGTACACTAAACGTTCTCCGACCCTATGAAAGTGAGAAGAAGTTCCTGATCGGGGACTCGTTCTTCGACGAGGAATACGACGACGACACGGACGTGGACTCGGCGAATGACTGCATATACGCCTGTTTGTTCAACTTGTTTAACAAAGAGGATACACAGAGAAGGGGTGTGCTTCCGTGTTCAGCACCTGGTGCATCAGGTCCAGGATCTGCTCGTCCTTGAACAAAAGGTAGAAGTACTTGAACGTCTCCGCGAACAGGAAGCTCTCCGTGCTGTCCTCCAACCTCCCCGACACGCGCACGTCACTCATCTTCCCAAACCCGTACTTCGTCCGCGTCTCTCGCTCGATCGCCGTCCACGCCTTCCATCCCCACTCTCTGCCCCTCACGCCCCCACGCCACACCTACCGATAAATCGGGTCGCCCGTGATCTGGTTCAGATAATACAGCGACTCGATCGCCTCGGGACGGAAGATGTAGAAGTTGTGGCGCGCCGACGCGTGGATGCCCTGCGCCGTCGCCACGTTCACTTCGCCCGCCACGCCCGTCGGCGAGTCGAAGTAGAAGTGCATGCAGGTGTACGTCAGCGCCTTCGCCGTCGCCAAATCACGCTCCTTCATCGCGGGGTTCACGTCGTGCAACACGCCCAGCGCCAGCATGCCGCCAACAAAACACTCCAACAACCCCATCTCCTGCTGTCGCGTTCCGCTGCGCAGCGTCGTTAGGTACTCGAATCCGTCGTTGGTGGTGCACAGCAGGTTCTTCATCATCCCGTCGATTCCGTTATTATACATGCGCTGAAGCCTCTACACCCTCACATCCACACACCACCTCCACCTTGTCCTTCTTCCCGCCAAGAATCCACGCCTTCAACAGGTACTCGTAGTAACTGTCGCTCATCCCGCCAATGGAATATTGGTGGCCCCGCGGCTCGCCCTTCCACACGTCCAGGTACACCGGCAGCAGTCCATCGTACGTCTTTGCCTTCTCCAGCGAGTCGTAAATGCGATTCGCTATCTTCGCGTACTTCGTCTTCCACGTCATCTTCGACAAGTACCTGCCCCTCACACCCCCCATTTTTCATCACATGAACTCCATGCTGATCGTGCCCACCTCCGACAGTAGCGTGTAACCTGCCGCCCACGAGTACGTGGAGACCTCCCCTCGCACGGGGTTGATGAATGACTACACGTGAAGGGGCATGATCATCATGACCTTCGGGTAACCACTGTCCGTGTTGAACGCCTCGCACAGCATGTCCGCCACCTCCTGCGCCTTCTTCAGGTACAGAGGCTCCTTGGTCAAATCGTACAGAGAAAGGAACCCGCCCACCACGCGGATGTTCGTCTCGAACACGGAGAACTTGTGGTCCTTCTTGAACCCGATGGTGCTGATCTACGCTCGCAACAGCCAAGAGTCCATACCGTGTCCTTCGCTGCCTCCACCTCCTTTCTGAAGCCCAGCAGCCACGCCGTGTCCAGTCCGTCGATCAGTGTCATGGCAATACCACCCCAGTTGTCGTTGCTGCCGCCCGTCAGCGGACGCACCTCGTCGTGGCCCCAGGCGAACTTCTTGTAGCTACGACTCACGGCGCGACCTCGCTCTCACTTCCACCACGCGAACTCGAAGCAGTCGCGAATGTGGCTGGCGCGGTGCTCGTTCAGCAGGTAGTACTCGTCCACCACGCTGCCCGGCACGGTGAACCACGCCTTCCCGCTACGCACCTGTACATCATCCCCACTCCCAACACCGCACCTGCGCGTCGTCCTTCGCCAACAGCGCGTCGACGAACTTCTTCAACTCGCCCTCAGGCTGCGGCACTGGTGTGATCGTGCGGTTCTCCACCACGTGGTCCGTCCACTCGGGGAGCGGCGGAAGGTTGGAGGACGCGAAGGCGCTGGCGTGGGTCGACGGGCGCTTGAACACGCGCTTCTCCCTGTAGTTCTCCGTCAGGTGCGCCATCTGCGATGTGACAAAACAGAACCGATTTCTACCATTCCGGAAACGTCCTGGACTTCGATGTTGGTGTCCTGGCTCTTTCTCACGGCGACTTCGTCCACGATCTTGGTCGCCACCTGGATCTTCGTGTAGTCCGAAAGTGATCGCACGGTGAGCGCGTCTCCCTCAAACAGACGCTGCACCTCCGCGTCATTGAGCGCCGTGCTCAGAATCTACGTCTGACTGGCGGTAGAATAAACCACAATGAGGTAGAATAACCGACCTCGGAAGAGATGGGTTCCAGAAGGCGTGGAGCCAAGGAAGAAGGTGTGGTCGTTGTAGGAGAAGAAGCGCGTGGACGTGAGCGTGTTTGCAAGAGCGCCGTTCACGTAGAAGGAGGCTTGCGTGGGGTAGAGGTTGTCATCTACAATGAAGGGAGGGAAGAGCGATCACCAGAATACCCCATGGCTTCGATCTCGCTTCTCTCCATCTGCTTGAACACGACGGCGATGTGCGTCCACGTGTTGTCTGCGATCGATGAAGAAATCACCACCGACTCACAGTAGTTCTTCTTCGATCTCCAGAGCGCCACGAGCTCTCTAACATCAGCACACCAAGGAAACGACGTACCGTTTGCTGTGGTTGAACACGATGGAAATGCCCACGTTCTGTCGTCCGGGCGTGCAATCGATCTCGCGATTCCCCAGCACAACAGACTTGCCGGCCTGATCCGGATCGACGCGGAACCAAAAGGAAATCTACAGGGAACACAGCACCGCTTACACAACGGAAACGGACGGGTGATCGAAGGACAGCGCGGTGTTATAGCCATCCTTTCCATTCAACTGAATGCCAGAGAAGGGACTATCGATGAGAACTGCCCGATAACCATACCCGGGCACAATCGGATCCCCCTTTACAGGAGACGACGCTTTGGACGGGATGTAGAATCGATTCGACGAATCATATCTACGAATAAGGCACTCCTGCCCAAATGCGCGACTGGGGGGACATGGACAACGTAGACCGGCTCTTTTCGGAGTTCGAGAGGAAGTAAACGACTGTGGATAGCACGAACACGATAAGCAGCACGAAGGTAAACAGCAGCAATCGGAACAGCGCTATCCATCACTCCTGCCTCCCTCGTTCACTTATGCGTGGCTTCTTCTTCCCCGGCACACCCATCATTCTTGGAATACACAATAATGGGCGGAAGCGTCAACGGAAACGGGAGTACATACGAATATATGTGTGGGATCATTGTCTGTTTGCTTCACGTGAATCGGCTCCATCAACCCTCCCTATCTGTGTTCTTCGGAATCAAAAGCGTTTGCTCAAAAGGGGTGGAAGAAATCTATAGAACGGACTTGTTCTAGAAGTGGGAATTTCCGTAGGAACAATCGGGACTGTCCCTATACCGAATCCGTTCATACGAGGAAGAAAGCGGCAGAATTCCTCATATTGGAAGGGAACGAGTACAATGAACGGAACGAAATTCGTGAATGCTGTACGCACAATCGCCATGATTGGGTACATCAACTTCATCTGCTTTGTGTACGCGTAGTTGCGTCCGGATTCACGCGTAGCTTCGCATTCGAAGGCCTCATCAAGGGAAAGGGATCCGCTTACAGAATCTTCAAGCACGTAGGGAGTTTTCTCTCGGGGCGACGCCGTAGGTTGCTGGCCTGTTTGAGCCCCGTCTCTACGTCGTGAAGCAGTCCAAGCCGATCCACCCCGGCAGAACCATGTTCTTTGCCAATCATCGCTCCTGGGCCGACTTCTTCATGGACGGAATGATCACCGGAGGGTCCAGCTATCTCTCCAGATACGGTGTGATCGCTGGCGTCCCGGGACCCTGTCTGGACGGTTACGTGTTCAGCTTTGTCTGGTTCTTCCACCGCAAGCGAGGCATTGACCGCAACTGGTTTACGGAGTTCTTTGCCAAGAAATGGGATAAGAGGTTTCGTTTCCGTCCTGTGGCTTAGGGATAGACCCAACAACGCTTGCGTGGTGTACCCTGAAGGCCACCGTTACAAGGAGAAGGGCTACCTTCCTCTCAAGACCGGCGTGATGGAGGTGGCTTACAATCTTCACATTCCTTGCCAGGCCGTGATCACGCTCGGAAAGGAGGACCTGATCGACGAGATCAACCTGAAGATGAACAAGAACCAGCAGCTGATCACTTGCGTGTCCGAAGTCATGAATCCGACCGACTTCAAGACCAAGGAGGAGTGGTTCGAGCACGTGAGAAAGGTGTGGGACGAGACCTACAAGACCTGCGAGAAGAAGGAGGGTTTGAAGCAATACGAGAATGCGCTTCCTGGTTTGGCTCGCTATTGCGCGTAACGACGTAGGTGTGACGGAGGAGAGCTGCGGTGACGAAGCCATTCAGCCCACGCACGCGGCCTGGACCTGGGGAGTCACGGTCGCCCTGATTTCCATCTGCTATGCCTTGTACCGCTTTTAGATCGGGCGTTTCTTCCAAACACGTTACACTATAAAAGCTACCAGACGAAACTGTCAGCAGCAGGCTGAGCGGGAGCCTGCTGGTACGCGGGTTGCATTGCGGGAGACTGCTGGGGGTAAGAAGGCTGCATCGCGGGCGATTGCTGAGGATAACCGTAACCGTAGCTCTGCTGCGCCTGCTGAGGCTGTTGCTGCTGCTGAGGATAGCCGTAGCCATATCCCTGCTGAGGCTGCATGGCAGGCGACTGCTGGGGGTAGGACGGCTGCATCGCGGGGGACTGCTGCGGATAGCCATATCCGTAGTTCTGCTGCGCCTGCTGAGGCTGCTGCTGCGGATAGCCGTAGCCGTAGCCACCGTACGGCTGCTGCTCCTGAGCAAGGTTCTCCAGCGCTCCAAAGCCATCGTTCGCCTGCTGAGGCTGCATGGGCTGCTGCATGGGCTGCGCCGTCGTCTCCGCGGAGAAGTCCAGACCCTACGCCTCACCTCCTTCTCCCAGCCCTACGATCTCGCTCATCACGCTTCGCTTCTTCGGCGCCTTCGGCTCCTCCTCCTCCACCTCTTCCACGGGTGCCTTCGCCTTTGCTGGCTTCTTCGCAGGAGCCTTCATGGGCGTCTTCTTCACCGGCTTGCGAGGCGTGAAGTCGTAATCGTCATCATCGGACACCTGAGGGCGGCGACCCTTCGGCTTGCGACGCGGCTCGTCTTCATCGTCAGACACCTGAGGACGACGGCCCTTCGGCTTACGAGGAGCGAAATCGTCATCATCATCCGAAACTTGAGGACGACGGCCCTTGGGCTTGCGAGGAGCAAAATCATCGTCGTCGTCAGACACCTGGGGACGACGAGCCTTCGGCTTGCGAGGAGCGAAGTCATCGTCATCATCAGACACTTGAGGACGACGGCCCTTCGGTTTGCGAGGAGCGAAGTCGTCATCGTCGTCGGACACCTGGGGACGACGAGCCTTTGGCTTGCGACGCGGTTCAAAGTCGTCATCGTCCTCATCCTCGGACACCTGAGGACGGCGACTCTTCTTCTTGGGGACGTCATCCTCGTCATCGGCGTCGTCCATCCATCTAGAGCATGAGACACTGCGACGGACAACGAACATCTTATCCACGAAGCACTTCTGGATGAACTGACGGCAGCGAGAGGAGTCGCCGGGCGTCGGCATGGGGAACTTCTTGGGGTTATATGACTTCAGGTACTTCTTGGCGGCTTTCTACGTATCAGCGCGCAAACGGGAGAACTCACCTTGTTGCCACCCGTGAGCACCTTATCTACTTCCTCCTTGGTCCACTTGCCAAGGGATACATGCTTCACATAGTGGTCGAATTCACGGCTACAGCTCACTCCCCACAACAAAAGCGTACTGAATTCCACTGCAAGCAGTACAAACTATAGTAAGGAAATCCATCACAAAGTACTGCGGACCCTAATCGTGATACACCCCTGCTAAACGCACGTTCTGTCCACAGACAAAGCATTTCTTGTTGTCTCCCTTTTTGAGGAAATCTCTCAAGATCTGTTCGTTTCTTGACATCTACACAACGGTGAGCACACCCTGCGCAAGAAGGCGGTGCGAAGCGGATTCACTGTCACATACAGCACTATTTCAATCCTAGATAAGAATAAGTGAAGACAACGTAAAAGATCCTGTCCAGTGATCAGATTCCCATGACGATCAAGAGGCGCTCCCAAACTCTACGCTCCTCTTTCCAAGAACAAAAGAAAGAGGTTGGAGAAAACGAGTGCCAGCCGTGCCATAGAGCTCCATTTTTGTTTTACGCTTCGATGGCGGAGGCGAACGCCAATTGTGCCAAACTGGAATGCGAACGCGTTTCCAGGACGTGTATGCAACGAAACAGGCGAACACTACGACTCTCTCGCATTGAACGCGATCAGGGCGGCTCCGATGGAAGAACCGTCGTCCGCCAGACCGATCTCGATATCTCGTCGTCCGAGCTCCTCCAGCCCCTCGGCCACCCACGTCTGGTAGAACGGCATGAGCTTGTACACGCTTCCGTCCACGCCCACTGTCCTGTCGTTGAACTCGCTCCCCATGTGCATGTAGATCGCGTGGATGAAGGAGGACATCAGCCGCGCGGACCGTCGCACGATGTAGAACACCACTTGTCTCAGCAATTCCCTGTCCTCTTGCGTCGATTCCGTGATATCAAACTGGAGGAGAATGCGCTTCACCTCCTCGAGCGTGGGGGTGTTGTCTCCGAGTATCAGGGAGCAGTACTTGGAATCGACGGACATGGGCGTGGTGAAGAACTCGCAGTTTCCGGGATGCGACCGGAACAGCATCTTGTCCTTCCACAACTGAACTGCCCACATTCGACTCAACTCGCCGAGATACATGCCCGACATCATCTTTTCGAGGTGCTGACGCGTCGGATTGGGCGTGATGGGATCGAGAGCCACGTCGAAGGGCAGCTGGGGCAGAATGGAGGGGTTGTTGTCTCCAATGCCCCCGCACTCCATGTTGATGATCATCTTCCCCGATCGCGAGTCCACCTTCGTCTTTTCGATGCGCGACATGTTCTCCATGTACGCGGCATTACAACCCGTGCCGAGAATAATGCCCACAGCCGTGTAGGGATCACTGTAAGAGCGCGAGATCAGCGTGCCGACCGTGTCGTTGCACGTGGCCGTCACTTTCACCTGACAGTTGCGCTTCGCCAACGCCTTTTCGAGCAGCGCGACGCAGTCGTGGCCGACACACCCGGTGGCGGAGAAGCCCTTCGTCCACTCGACGAGCGTGGAACGGTTAATGGCGGTCTGTTCACAGGGATAGGAGAAGGTGAATCCGAGCTTCGTTCCGGGTTCCGGATTGGATTCCACCACACAGTCCGCAAGGAAGCCGAAAACCTGGTCCGCCGTTCCCGACATGTACTCGGGAGGGAACGCGTGCTTCACTTCCTTGATCACCTCCAGCACTCCGTTCCCTCTGAGGAGGTACTTCGTCGCCCGGATGTTCGTTCCGCCCATATCCAGAGCCATGGCGAATCCTTGTTCCGTTCCTAGGGATAAGGCGCGCAAACGAACCGCACCGGTGCAGACACTATCCACGAATGAAACCAGCATCTTCAGATCCGACCGCTCCCCCTTCAGTCCCTTCTCCATCTGATCCTGGATGTACGACGAGATCTGCTTCATGCGGTCCAACGTCAAATCACAAATAGCTGCGTATTCCTCCATCTTTTACTGGGATTGTGACATGGCGAAGCTATCAATTGACAACTATGAAGAATCGCGAGAGAACCGATGCGCGAATTTGATTCCAACAAAGCCACATCCAAACACTGCTCTCAGCGTTAATGCTCGGGATTTGCCGCATACAGACTATCTAACTCGTTCTGGAACCTACGCGTCACACATAGAGAAAGAGTCTCACTCCTTCTGGACAAAGGTTCTCTTC
>ERZ1106923.328-NODE-328-length-19812-cov-18.017462_pt1 | contig 19812 bp, 24 predicted proteins | sample MGYA00403657_ERZ1106923 | MGnify/ENA primary metagenome ERZ1106923 (study PRJEB35170, sample SAMEA104062425) | human gut metagenome | biome: human gut; feature: human-associated habitat; material: faeces | place: Denmark | collected 2012-06-19 ...
GGCTCGGAAGAAGCGGCGACTTTTGCTGTCACTCTCTTGAAGGTAGGGGTTGTCGAAGGGGGTGACGGAGTAGAAGAATGGTGCGGAGTTTGTGGATCATTAGAGGGGTTGGGTCTTTTGTTAAACGCAATTCATTATGTTCTGTTTGTCCAAGAAACAGGCGTAAACCAAATGACGAATCATACTATACAGATAAACCACAATGGACCACAGCTCGTGGATAGAGTACAATCGGAAATCGGTTCGCGCGTTGCTGAACGAGTAGTGCCAGTCCCTCCCCGACTACCTCTCAGCCCGTCGCGCCACGCCTACCTGGAACTTCTGGATGTACCGCTCGATCTTCGCGATGTGCTCGTCGGTCACCTCGCCGCGCAGGAAGCTGAGCGACACGCTCTGCAGCGAGAAGTAGTGCTCGAAGTACCACTCGTTTCGCCTCTCCTGCTCGCCCGTGTAGGTCAGCGTGAGGTTGCTCGGCGTCGCGGACATGTAGTCGATGATCGCCTGACCCTCACTCGCCCCGCTCGCCCTTACGTTGCACAGCTCCACCAGCACCTTGCACAGCTCGATCTGGTTCGCGCGCTCGCGGCTGCTGCCCGGGTTCTCGTCGATCAGCTTGCAGAACAGCTCCGTCAGGTCGTCGCGCACCTCGACGAAACTCTTCCCCTTGGCGGCTGCCGCAGTCCCGACGGCGCACTTCCTCTGCTGCCACACCGACGTGCCCACCATGCGCGACGGCTTCACTGCGCGCTGCGGGTACGTGGGGATGCGTCGACCCGCGTTGGGACGCGTCTCCTTGGGTGGCGGAGTCGCTTTCTTCGGCGGCTCCTCACGAACCTCGGCGGAGGGCATGGAGTGGTCCTTGGTGCGATGGTCGATCAGCTCCAGAGCGGTGGTGCCCACGAACTTGTTGCATATCGTGCACGGAAAGTGGTGCGCGCTGTAATGGTTGCGCAGCTGCGTCTCTGTGTTGAAGAACTACACTTCATCGAAGACACCGAGTCCGACAAGCGAGGGATTGTTTACGCCGCAAATGAAGCAATGCATGTGATCCTTCCTGCAATGCTGGAGAAGCACTTGCGAACTGTACTGCATGGCGCCACAGACCTCGCACTTCTACTCCTCACAGCGGAACACAGGCCATACCACGTGCTTCGGCTGTGTCGCGTCGGGAAGAATGCCACTCATGTGGGCTTGAAGCTCCTACCTGTTGAGGGAAGCAGCGAGTGTTACCTGCTGGCTATACACTCTCAGCTCCACTGGGAACATGCGCTCCGCTCGCGCACAAATGGAGCATATGTTCTTGCCGTGCTCCTCGGCCAGGTGTCTGTTGAGGCCTTCCGCAGAGTAGTAGTCCGTCACGTCGGTCTTCAGGAAGACGCGTTCATTCTGCTTGGAAAAGGGAATAACCGGATCGCAGATGGTGCACCGGTAGGAAAGGAGATCCAAAAACCACTTTTCCAGCGCCTTGGAGTCAAAATGGATGGAGTACTCGCGGTTGAACTCAAATCTGTATTCATCTATCAGCACGGAATAGGTCTTCTTGGGCATCACGGTGAAAATGGGAGCCACAAGGTTTTCCTACGAAGTGAGCGGAAACAGGCGCTCCAACCTTGCACATGGGACAGCGACGGTTGTGGAGCAGCGCTATCTCTTTGAAAATGCACGTCGCGCACACATTGTTATGATTACACGGAAGAACGGCGAATACCTCGATGGGCGAGAAACACACGTCGCAAAGCATCGGTTGATGGCGATAGGGGTTCTGGTGAGAGAAAGAATGATGGAGCGTTTCGTGGTTGCTCTCTCTAGGAGGTGCTTCTCCGGAGTATCCTTCCATAGAGTGGCACTTCCTCTTAGTGACAGTTCGGAATCACGCATTCCACAGAATGAAACACACAGAACAATCAATTGGAATTGTTGGCAATGGAGGAAGGGACGACGAAATAATCCTCCAGCAATAGTGGAACCCCACGATTAATGATCCACAATTATTCCCCTTCCCCTTCCCGAGTCCCAATTATTCCCAATCATTATTTCCAACAAACACAGAACATGTAATCCTGATTTGCCTTTTCAATTCCCTTCATCAACAGCACCATCCACGCGGCTCGCTGCTCCGCCGTATTACAAGCAAACGTATACGGGCGTCCAGGCGTCATGAGCACGAAGTGGAACTTGTGCTGCGTGCCGTCCTGTTCCGGAACATCCTTCGGGACCAAAGGGGAACTCGTCGTGATGCTCGCGCTCTCCGCCACAGCCTTCCCGCCCTCTCTCTTGATGGCCTCCTTCGAGGTGTCGGGGACAATGGAGCAGTTTTCGAGGAGAATGCTACACATCAGGAAAGAGAAGCATCACAACCCTGTGCGAACCTGCGTGTCGTCCGCGCTCGTAAAGTAGTACAGGATGTTGTCCCTAGTGAGCACGAAGTAGTAGTGGTGCCACCTTCCGCCAGCGTTCGTCATCTTCCACATCGACGCGCGAGCATACGCATTCGGCATGTTGCACGCGGGAACGCTGTTGCCATATCCGTACATTTCCAAAACACGCTCGGACAGCTCGTGCGTCGTTTCCACTTCCATGGAGCAGTTCATCTCCTTCGCCATCTCCTCCAGGAACAACTCGGGAGTCATGTCGCTGTTGCCTCCGTTCTGCTTGGGGACCAAATTGATGTCCAAGCAGGGAGGAACAAACAGATCGGTATTCATGCAGATCTGTCGCGCCCATCTCTCGGGGAAGAAACCCTTGAGAATCGAGAACAGACCCTTCATCATGACGGGAGCGTTCTGGAAGTAGGCGGTGTGACTGTTGATTCCGGTGTCGGGCACAAAGTTGGGGTCATCCGAAATGTAGATCTCCGACACGCTCAAGAAGCACGGATAGTGGCACAGAAGAATCTCCATCACCGTTTTGGGGTACAGAGGGAACGCCTGGCGGACGAACGCGGGACTGAACGCCGCTGCGTTGAGGATGATTTTGCCGTAGTCCTTCACAGGGGGCTCGATGTGATTCTCCCGACACGTCTCGAGAGTCGTCTCTAGCATGTAATCCATGGCGAAAATGAAGAACTCGATCACCTTCTCCAGTCTCGGGAACTCGCCCGTGAGCGGAGGGTTGAATTGAGCACATGCCACACTCAATCCATCCGCATTCGCCTTCATCGAAACAAAGCGAGCGAACGTGGCAATCTCCTTCAGGTCAGACGGCTTGATAGTGTCCGCATTCCATGCCTTCCGCCAGACGGCCGTTCTCTTAATCGCCATTACCGCTTGAGACACGTCCAACTCGTGCTCGATCAGATAGCGCTTGATCTGGAGCATTCGGTCGCCATAGCGAAAGAATGCCAGGTCCTTGGGAAGACGCTTGTCCACCTGCGTGGCGAGATCGTTAAGTTCGGCTGGAGACACGATAGTGACCATTGGGTTGTTGTTCAGTGAGAATAAGATTGTGTGCGGTTTGCTTCCGCACGTATGTGGTGCGCGCGACAAGGTGGGGTCGGGGACGGACCGAACCATATAGCACGTATTCGATAGGGACGTTTGTGATTCCGTGCGATTGAAAGGGAGTTCATCTGCCCTGTGTTTTTCTCTGTAATACTGGGGCTTGGATAAACACAAGGAAGCATAGAAACCCATGTCCTTCACTTGTCAGATTCGTGTGTCAAAGAAGAATGGTATTGTACAGGTTCGATATACAGCACGGTTTAGAGCATCGCGTTTCAAAACAGACGATTCCCATCTCCTTGCACTAGTCATTACGCAATTACGAACAATCGAACTATGCTCCTTTTGCCGTTCCAAATTGTCGATAGCATCACCGATTTGCTACGAATCAATGGGTGAGAAGACTATCACTTTTAGCTCATTCTGCTTCTTCAGTACGTCGAGCTCTTGCTATCAGAATGAATGAAATCGAGTGGTTCTACCTTGTAGTCCCTTTGAGGTGATGAGAAGAGTAGGGCGTATAGCGTGTAGCAAAACACGACGAGAAGGAAAAGCATGAACGGATTGAAGGAGCGCTTCATGTCTGAAACAAAGACTGCCACTACATTTCTAGTCTTCTACGAAGCTGCATATTCTCTCTCTGCACAGAAGCAAGTAACTTCTTCAGATTCTCGATCTCTTCGTCCTTTGCATCCAACTCCGCTAATTGTTCCTGTACCTGAGTATTCATTCTTTTTAACATCTGAGTTAACTATACGTGAACGCAGTTGTTCACTCCCACCTTAAAATAAAGGGACTGTTCCAGCTGAACCATGGGCTCCTCTTCGGCTTCCTCCTTTGCCTTGGGAGCCTCTTCCTTCTCCTTAGGAATCTCCTCCTTTGCCTCGGGTACTTCGTCCCCCACCCTCGACTTGGGAGCCTCTTCCAACACCTTCGATTCGGACACCTCCTTCTCTGAAGGGACATCAACTGCCTCCTCCTTCTCTTCGCGCTCATCAACAACGTCAGGCACCACTTCTTCCTTCACCTCAGCTGGAGCAACTACCTGCTGACTGTCTGCCTGAGCCTGCTTCTTCTTCGGTTCACAAACCTACGCAATGACGATACCAGAACAGGAATACTACAGTGAACACAACACTCAACACCTACCTCTTTTCTGACCCTTAATCGGCCTTTGCTTCTTCTTCTTCTGAACGACTGGAGGACAGAACGCCGCACTCTTGAGATCGTCGCTCTCATTCCGCTTCTTCTTGTTTCTATACACGTCATCCGACTCAACGCTATCTCACTCCTGCTTCTTCTCGACCGCCTTCTTCAACTGCTCGTTCTTCTGGTCTTTCTCGTCCCACATGTCCTCGAAGTCCAAAAACCGGTTCGCTACGTTTAGTTTCCTAGTAGACATTGGAATAGTCGATTTGGATGTTCCTTTACGCCTCACAAAGCTAATACTGTTCCGTGTCGAACAAACAGAGCGATTTGACATGTAGATAGTACACCAATGGGCGCGAGTCAGCCCTGCAGACGGGCCTGGATCGCTCTCCACATCATAAACACATTGTTGTTCTCCTTGTAGACCGCTTGAATCTCGTTCATGTAGTCGCTTAGCTTGAGTTCCATCTTCGCCTTCTTGATCCCGTCGTCTACACGTGAATCGCGTCTTCCTGCCAGACTCGACTGCACGAGGAGAGCAATGAACGACAGGCAGCAGTACACCACAGTCTGATTCTGCATCTGCTCGTGCGCCACCTCGAGCACGACGGACAGAACGTCGTGGTCCAGCACGTACCGCAGGGCCCTGGGCGCTACTCCTCAGCAACAGTCCGTCTCCCCACTCTTGACGCACACCGCCTGCAGCAGGGGAATCGCCTGGATCGCCAGCTGCGACTCGCGCGGGCAGTCCTGCAGCGCGTCCATCACGAGCGAGACCGCCAGTCGACTCATCATCACGCTCCCCACGGAAGGATCTGCGGGTGACGCACCATCCCCACAACCACAGTCGCGCGTCATCAGGAGGAGACAGCCGCAGCAGTTGCGCTGGAGCACCACGTCGTTGGGGTAGTGCTGGAGCACCTCGATCACGCCGTCGATGCCGCTCGCCTGATAGAAGGCGGCGCGTCCGTCCTCTACGAGTGAGCTCGCCACGCCGCGCCAACGGTCCAGACAGCATTTCCACAGCACGCCGGTGATCAGCCGCACGTTGGCGGGGAGTTGCGCGTGCTGCAGCGACATGAGCAGGACGCGGCAGAAGTCGTTTTGGATGAGAGCCGCGGCCACCTCCTCTACGCGTGATCGAGAGAACCCGCCTCCACTGTTGGCTACGAGGACGGCGAGGATCATAGCGAGCGCGCCGAGGACGGACTCGTTGGCGGCGTTGCGCAGCATGGAGTCCTTCACCGTGGAGAGGAGTGTAGAGTTCAGGACGAAGGACGCGACGACCGCGGGGTCTAGCGGTGACGGCAGCGAGGAAGAGACACTCATCGCCTTGACGAGCTGAGTGAGGAGAGAGGACGTGTACGTGACGACGTCGGCGTCGTTGTACTCCGCCAACGCTTGGACGATGATGTCGCGCACGCCCTCGTCCACCATCAGCCTCCAGACGTCGCTCTTCCCGGCGTGGATGATCCACTCCAGCGCTCGCACGCCGTGCATGATGATGTCCTTGCTGTGGGGGTAGCTGTTCATGCACATGATGGCGCTGCCCAGCACGTTCGCGTCGATCACGCTCTGCAGCGACTCCGCTACGACTCACGACAAGCAGTGTGGCTCACTCTCGGCAGAGCACACACAGCGAATCACCCGCATCGCGTCAGAACACACACCCTCGTCGTACTGGGACAGGTTCGTCAGTTTCACCAGCAGCGTGATGCCCTCGTGGTGAATCACCTCCTCGCGGCAGGCGTCTACGCGTGACCCTCACCTCCCCCGCCCACTGTCGCTGTTCAGCTGGAAGACGATGTGGATGCAGCAGAGCAGGATGTCGTGGCTCTGAGGGTACTGGAGGAGGATCAGAAAGAGCTCGTGGAAGATGTGCTTCGCGCAGAGGAAGAGCCGTCCGTCTTCTACGGATGAGAGGCACCACGTGGGCGAACGGGAGTTGGAGAGACTGTCGCAGATGCTCAGAAGACCCGATAGCACGTACTCGTTCTCGCGGTAGTTGTGGAGGTACTTCTCGAGCTGCGACACCAGAAGCGTCGTCATGATCTCCCGGTGGTTCTCCTCTAGCCCTCACGCGTCCCCGAGTCCCCCACCGTTGTGGGCGAGAATGGCGTAGTTCGTTAGGATTTGTTGGAGGACGGTCGGATTCGTGTCCCACTTCCCCTCGATTCGCTTCAGCGTCTGCAGGATCGTACCATCTATCGTCTCAGAACGTTCCTTCGCTATGCGTGACGACACACTGTGGGCGGTACAGTTCATTCGGTAGGCAGCAACCACTGCCAATTCCATGGAGAGCACGGACTCGCTGGCAAGACGGGTGATTTGCGTGCACAAATAGGGAATCACGCCAGCGTCGTACGCTTCCTTTACGCAGCAAGCTAACTCTGAGCGTTTTCGGCGGCACCTACAGAAACGGGAATAGGTGATAAGCGCCGAGCACCCCAGCTTCAGCACCTGCTTCACCGTGTTGTTCGTTTTCATGGAGGTCATAATCGTCTTGATGATGGGCAGTTCACACAACGGTTGTTCGGAAACGACTAATCATAAAGAGAAGAGGGAGACCAGACCCTCCGAACCCTTCTCTACGAGAAACTTCAACCCACTGACCTGCACATTCTTGTCGCTAATGGATTTGGTTAGCAGAGCGAGGGTGGACGCAATCTGAACTTCCATTCTGTACGGAAGAGGAATAGATGACTGCGATGTGTGATGCGAGGGTGCGACAAGTGCTTTATGAGGATGGAGGTTGTGGATTCTCGTTATTCTCGATGAATGGAGATCCATGTCTCCAGAGTGGTGCTTTTCGTGTTCCATTTCACAGTTGCATTCACCTGCAACTCGTCTTATGAGTCGCATCTTCGTTTCTCCCTCTCAGTCCATGTCCCGCAAAACGCCTCCATTCCACGGGAAGGAGAGAGAAAGAGAGATATGACATGAAAACGCTTCCAACGCGTTCGTCAACCATGCGTGACCCGAAAAGAGTGCATAGTGGGACATAGGACCCAAGGACGGTGACCCAATTTGTTTCTCTCTTTATCATTTGATTGTAGGAGCATTCATTGTCACCATGGAACAGCGTACGGGGATCGGGAAAGGTTGATCTCATGACGTAGCGAAGATGATCGCGACAGAGCAGGAAATGAAGGATGCCAGGATTCCCGTGGCTTGGAGGGATTATTGTGCGCACATACTGATAAAATTGAACAAGTGCCGTCACGAGAACTATTACCGCATGAACAAGTGCGTGGAGCTGAGACACGCGTACGAGAAGTGCCAGTACGACGAGTATGTTGGTTTCTGGACGCCGTTAATGCGGTAGATATAAGAGAAGAGAGAAATTGTATCAGATGCAGCAGGAGGAGAAGAAGCAGGAATCTGCTTGAAGACACACAGATGCATACAGCAATTGAATTGATATACAACTTTATATTCTTTTTCCGCTGTTTGTTGGCAACAAAGACGGGCATTGGGTCGTGTCCATTCGAACAAGGTAAGGGAATAGAAAATCGGTGCTGCGCTCCGCTGGAGTGCTCGCGTCCTCTCCAGTGTCGTCGGTCGACAGCCTCCTGTAGCCCCGGTTGGTGAGCGGATTGGCGACGACGATGATTTCCAGCGTGGAGAACCAGATCATGAAGAGCATGAGTCGAATCATCAGCCCCACGTTCATCGTCTCGAGCAGCTCGCCTCTCATGCGCGTGACGAGAGAGAAGGCGACGGAGCCCTGGAAGAAGAAGTAGAGAAGGGAGGACTGGGAGGCGTCCATGAGGGAGGCGTCGCGACGCCACCGCCTCGTGTAGAAGTCGACCACGGTGGCGATGGAGGTGTAGCGTGAGATCACCGTGACGAAGAGGATGAGGAGGATCCACCGGAAGTCGACGTCGAGCGGGGAGTAGAAGTAGGTGAGCATGCCGAAGATCATGAACGCGGCGCAGTCGGCGACCTGTCCCAGCAGCTGGATGAGCGTGTGGATGAACTCGCGCGTGCGCGTGAAGGAGGCTGCGTCGAATCCGTCAAGGATATGTCACGCCGTTCAGGTTGTACTGCGTGTAGCGCGCCATGAAGACGCCGCAGATGCGGATGGTGATGGAGGAGGACATGTGGAGCCCCTCCGCCCAGAGGTACGACACGATGGGCACGGCGATGAACAGCGCCACCTCGCCCAGCTGCAGCTTCGAGGTCTTCTTGTGGAGTCCCTTCATCAGCATGGAGGAGGTGAGGCCCATGATGGCGCCGATGACCATCGTGGAGAGGAGGAACTGGAGGAAGTAGGTGACGCCCTCCATGACGGTGAACGAGTTGAGCGTGTTGAACTGGATGTCGACGATGGTGCGGAACAGGAGGATGGCGATGATCTCGCTGAGGATCGTGTCTCCCTCCATGATGGTCATGAGCAGCGGAGAGCACTCCTTCGCCTTGAAGAAGGAAATGGAGATGGAGGAGTCGGAGGCGATCATGGCGGAGCAGAAGGCCAGCGAGTTCCAGACAGAAAAGTAGCCGACCTCGATGAAGGAGGCCAAGATATACCAGATGGACGTGAAAAGGAAAATGAAGAGAAGGTTCTCGCCGACCGCGACGAAAAGGACGGGCCGCCGGTACTTGAGAAAGAGAGAAGTGCTCATTTGAAACCTACGCCTCACACGGCGCCCGCGCCCCAACCCAAAACGAAACATTTGCAGCGGAATGATCATGAATTTTAGAAGATGATAGTAGTTGCTGTGCATGAGCTGGTCCGGCTTCCAGTTTGTATTCGGGAACTGCCACTTGAGAAGGGCCTGGAGGACGTATCCGGCGCACAGGAAGATGAACGCCGCAGGGAACCAGGAGTTTGCGCGCTGAATCACCATTCTGGGGGTGAGGACGAAAGAGGGCGTATTTACGCGATGATCGAGCATATCATGACGGCCAGGACGATGTATCCGAGGAACTGGGTGCTCGTCTCGTCCTCCAGACTGTGCTCCGTAATGTTCTGAATTACGCTCTGAATCTCCGGCCGGTAGTTGCTGCTGTTGCTCAGGAGCGTGTCAATCCGATTCATTACGGACAGAAGACGATTCTGCGAAACAAACACAGGAGATAAGAAAGCGACTTCACTCTTTTCGACAACGTCCCAATGCCCTTCGGCGTGGCTTAGTGCTTCTCGAGCACACGGTGAACGGCGTTCACGACATTCGACGCCTGGGGAACAGCCTTCGCCTCGAGGTTGAACGCGTAGGGCATCGGCACGTCCACGCCGGTGATGCGCTCCAGCGGAGCGTCCAGGTAGTTGAAGGCGTCCGCTACACGTCAGTCCCGCACAGCGCCACCCACTCTCCATGCACAGCGCCGCGATCTCGGCGCCGACGCCGCACTGGGGCCAGCCCTCCTCCACCGTGACGATGTGGTTGGTCTTCTTCACGGAGTTCACGATCGCCTCTCTGTCCAAGGGGCGCAGCGAACGGAGGTTGATGACCTCGGTGCTCACGCCCTCCTTCTCCAGCAGCTTCGCGGCCTCCAGACAGTGGCGCACGCCGCGCGAGAAGCTCACGAGCGTCACGTCCTTGCCCTCGCGCTCGATCTTCGCCTTGCCGATCTCGTACACGTAGTCGGGGCTGAGCACCTCGTCGCTCATGGGGAACGACTCGCCGTACATCAGCTCGTGCTCCAGGAACACGACCGGGTTGTCGTCGCGGATCGCCGCCTTCAGCATGCACTTCGCGTCCTCGCTCGAGTACGGAGCCAGCACCTTCAGACCGGGGACGTTGCTGTACCACGCGGCGTAGCACTGGCTGTGCTGAGCAGCTGCGCGTCATCCCTCGCCGCAATGCTTACCCACGGACGCGGCCACGCCGTTCGGACCGCGGAAGACGATGGGGACGTGGATCTTGCCTCCGGACATGTAGTAGGTCTTGGCGGCCGAGTTCACGATCTGGTCGATGGCCTGCATGGCGAAGTTGAAGGTCATGAACTCGATGATGGGGCGCAGGCCCTTCTGAGCAGCGCCAATTCCCAAACCGGCAAAGCCCATTTCTGTGATCGGCGTGTCGATGACGCGGTTCGGACCGTACTTCTTGTACAAATCCTGTGACACCTTGTACGCGCCGCGATACTTACCCACTTCCTCTCCTACACATGACCGTTGGGATGCATAATCGACCCATGAGGAAAATCTTAGGATCTCTGGCCATTTCTTCGTCCATGGCGAGATTGAGAGCATCTCTCACCGTCATCTACGGATGAGCACGCAAGCGGGAAACAGACATTGGGACCAGCTCCTGTGTAAATGGAACGCATCTATTCATTACGCCCATCCGCCATACACGTCCTACAAGAGAGGCTGTGGGAATACGGGCAGCTCTAACTAAAGAAAGCATACTATATATAGAATTGGATGCTGTAAAGGGAATGTTTGCTTTCCTGGCTTTCTCGGCGCGATTCCAACGTGCGAGTGCCGACTCATTTGACGTCATGCGTGGCACTCGAGGTGCGTGCGTTGAAGGAATGTGCTGTTCATGGTCATAGACGGGAGGCAGGCGCGTTTTGGACCGTGGGTCCTGTGATGCGTGTTCGTCTGTGGAGGGGATGGGTGTGTTTCCTCTGCGCTGCCGCGTTCATTTCGACTCTTCCAGTCATGATCCCTCGCTCGCTATATCCCCTCCCCCCGTTTTCACATTTTCATTTGCCATCCGAATGGAGAGCTTTTTCCGCTGCATTCGCTCGTGCTCTCCCGTGACGATCGATCATCTCTGTCGCATCCCGCCCGAAATCCGAATCAAATCGCTGAAAGTGGATGTCGCCCCTTTCCGTAACGAAGTAGGATATCACGAGTGTCATCTTCCAGGACTTCACGCTCGATTGCTCCTGGTACTTGAGGCAGTTGACCGGCTGCGTCCACTTCCACCGTTGCGTCTCTGCTCTGACTTCACGGGTAGTGGACGGACTGAGCGCGGAGTCCCTTCACCTCTTCCTCACGGCGCTGTCGATCACCGTCGAATCGTGGAAGCTGCACGACGTGGAGCACGAGTCCATCGAGTCGCTCAGCATCGCGGGTCGGTGTGTCGATTCGCTGTGAGCGTAGAGAGCGCCTACACGGAGCAAATCGTCGACGACCTGGTCGCCTGCTTCTACGCCATCCCCACACTCCGCTCTCTCACGCTGCTTCCCGTCGACGGAGACAGAGCGTCCTGTCTAACCGACCACGCGCTCACACGTCTTGTTGCTGGTTTGGAAGAAGCGGGATGCTCCATGATGGACACGATCCAGTTCCCGCGCAACAGGGTTCGCGGAGAGGGACTCGAGCAGCTCGTGGCCTGCTACAAGCGTGGCGGCCTGACCAAGTGCTACAACCTGGACGTATCGGACAACGACATTGGCAGGAAAGGAGTCGGCGCGCTGTCCGAGCTCTTCCTGCTCTCCCCCACGGTGTTCATTCAGACGGTGCGACTGGGGGGCTGCGACATCCGCGGCAAGGAGGGAGAGGCGCTGGTGACTGCGCTGTGCAGCGAAAGGCGCGTGGTGCTGAGAGAGGTGGATGTGGAGCGGACGCGGATGAGCGGTCGCGTGCTCCAGGTGCTGCTCTACGCGGTGGAGAACACCATGTTCCCCTGCCTCCAAGTCCTGTCCTTGTCGTTCCTGTCCTTTTCTTCCCCCACGGCGATCGGGTTGGCGATGGCGATCCGCGCTGGAGGACTCAGCCATCTGACGCGTCTCCGCGTTCGTCACTGCCGTCTTCGCTCCCATCTTCGCACGCTGTGCTTTGCCATCCGCGACCGTCCCTTGGAGCGACTGCGTGAGCTGGACGTGGCGGACAACGACCTGTCTCCGGAGGACGTGCAAGCGCTGTCCGAGGTGTTGGTGCGCGACTTCTTGCCCTCTCTCGATAGTCTGGATCTGAGCGCCAACCGCCTCAAAGACGCCGGACTGAGCACGCTGCTAAACTACAGCCAGTGCGAGTACGCAACGGCACTCCATTTGGACAACTGCGGAATCACGGATGACGGCATCCTTCTTCTGTCGATGTTCATCGGAGAGCGGGGCTGGTGGCCTGCCTTGCGAGAGTTGCACTTGAAAGGTGAAGTGCGGGACATGGGTGTCACAAATAGAGAATCCCTTGAAAGGACTATCTGTCCTGCATCTGCAGAGTCTATTTGAAATCCCCACGAAGCTGCAGACGATCGAGCTGTCCGGTTTGACACGACGGCGCTCTTCGTTTGTGAAATCGCAGCTGGCGGAGCACGAGGGAGTGACTCCGTCGCTCTCGGCTCGGTCTGCCGAACACCCTGTGTCGCCGATTGCCTAGGAAGTTGTCGCGTGGGTGTTGAGACATCCGTGCGCCACAAAGTCGAGCTGTTTGTTTCAAAGCGTCGAAGAACATGAATCCCGAACTGCATTCCAAAACCCTCCACTGGAGCAGAGCGCTTCCCTCTTCGCTGTGTCGCCAAAATGGGGGCGGATCACGCAATCCATTCTGAGAAATCGATCCTGTTCTTTGCAGCCTGTCGCATTCCGCCGTGCGTGGTGCGCCCATTTGAGCCAATCATCGGAGCGCACCGCTTTTTTGTCCAATGAGTACGCATTTTGGCCACGACCGACTATGGCTCAAGATGATGATTCATCTTGGGACTCGATACACGGCGTGTGTTTAGCCCAAAAAAGGAGTTTAAGAATCTACCTATTCTTTGTAGGTGTTCTGCCTTTCGTGTTCTACCTCCGTGAGCTGGGGTCTTCCTCTGTTCATTCGTGTTGTCTCAATCGTGGCATGGCGACTCATTCTTCCTAGATATTTCTACACCTTGAATAAACAATGAATACCGAATAGTAAGTGCGTGTTTTGCGTCCCGTCGACGTGCTGGTGTTCACCTGACTGTAGTGACTATTTGTTCAAGCTCTTGCTTATCGGTGATTCCGGCGTCGGTAAGTCTTGCCTGCTGCTGAGATTTGCGGATGACCAGTACTCCGATTGCTACATTACCACGATTGGTGTCGATTTCGTGGGTCCTGCGTCGAATTGTGTCATGGCATAGAAGATCCGCACCGTTGATCTCGACGGAAAGACCGTGAAGCTTCAGATCGTCGGCGAAGAGGAGAGGCGTGACGCGTAGTGGGATACGGCAGGTCAGGAGCGCTTCCGCACCATCACCTCGTCGTACTACCGTGGTGCTCACGGCATTATCATTGTGTACGATGTGACCGACCAGGACTCGTTCAACAACGTGAAGACCTGGTTGCACGAGATCGACCGCTACGCCAACGAGAACGTTGTGAAGCTCCTCGTCGGTAACAAGGCGGATCTGACCGCGAAGAAGGTGGTGTCCTACGAGACGGCGAAGGAATTCGCGGACAGCCTGGGCATCGAGTTCGTCGAGACCTCTGCCAAGAACTCAACCAACGTCGAAACTGCCTTCATGACGATGGCGAAGGAGATTATGGAGAAGTAGGGCTGCTTCGGTCGCTTCATAGTAGGAATGCCTCTGTTCAGCCTGGAAACAAGGGCGCTAAGCCGACGGTTGTTCCCTCTGCTGCAAAGAAGGAGAGTAAGGGTTGCTGTGGAAAGTAGTGAAGGGTTGTTATTGCGTTATTGTAGTTCTGGCGTGTTTGTTGTGTCATTTCTTTCCATGGAGAGCGAATACCCAAATCTCGTTATACTGAAGAACAAGGTGGCGGCGTGAAGACGCGGTGATGGAATAGAGTCTGCGTTCCCTCATGTCCGTGATGAGGGATAAGAACACGCCGTCAGGGGTTTTCCGCACCTATGCCAGCAGAGTTCACAGGTCGGTGTCTCGGCTCAAAAGAGTGATGCTATAGGATTCTTGTGGAGGAGGGAGTCTGCGAGATGCCCGGAACAGAAATCGACGTAACTACGCCGTGCGGCTCGTATCGAGGCATTCAGTATCCGAGCGCGCTCTGCGGTGTCTCCATTATCCGCTCGGGTAGTCATATTCCCAGCCGTGTCACGCTAAGGCGATTCGCTGCTCCAGGCGTTCACGGACACCTTCCCGGAAGCGGCTGTGGGCAAGATCCTCATTCAGCGTGACGAGAGCAGCAGCGACAAGCACGCACGCGTCCGTCGTTCCCGCTTCTGCTTATCCGTAGTTCTACTACAGTAAGCTCCCGAAGGACATCGACAAGAGGTACGTGTTCATCTGCGATCCCATGCTGGCGACGGGCGGCAGCGTTGTAGAGGCGATCCGCGTATCCCTGGAGCAAGCGGAGTGAGCGCTTAGGTGCTGAAGGAGAGCAACGTGGCGGAGGACCACATCATCTTCCTGAATGTGGTGTCGGCTCCTGAGGGTATCAAGAAGGTGTTTTCCGTTTTCCCCGGGATCAAGGTCGTCACGTGTGCCCTCGACGCGAGTTTGAACGACGATAAGTACATTGTTCCTGTACCCACCGCTCTTCTATCGTGAGTCGTAGGGACTTGGAGACTACGGAGATCGTTACTTCAACACGATGAATTGCTTTGGTGTTTCCTAAGAAACAAACGAATCGATCCTGTGGTTATAGTCCCTCGCGACTTGCAAAAACAGTGACTACGCCTCACCACCACACACCAGTCCTACTCGAAGATCATCCTCCGTCAGCTCCTCGTCTTTGATGTTCAACGAAAAGGGACGGTCGCACACGGGCTCATCCAGCGGGTCGTGCAAATCGGCAAAGTACGGATGCTCGAGCGCCTCGCTCACCGTGATCCTCCTATTCGGGTTTATACAAAGCATTCTCTTCAAGAGATCAAGACACGGCTCCGTCGCCTACGCGTCACCTCCCTTCCCTTCGCCTACCGTGGGGAACACCACATGCAGGTCCACGGGACAGCTATTCAGCGACTTCAGGTACTTCTTCCCCTTCGGGTTCGTGATGAACGACAAGTCGTCGTCCGCGGGTCTCCCCAGCAGGTCGCAGATCAGCTTGAGCTGCTCCAAGTAGCTCTTGCCGCGGAAGAGCACGCGCCGATTCAGCATCTCGCCCATGATGCAGCCGACCGACCACACGTCCACCTTGTGGGTGTAGTTCTGCGACGACAGCATGACCTCGGGCGCTCGGTACCACCGCGTCTGCACGTACTCCGTGAGCAGACCCACCTCCCCTTCGTCGCGCGCGAGGTTGAAGTCGCAGATCTGCAGGTGAGAAAGAACAACCAAACAAACCTTGAGGTCGCAATTGCTGTTCACGAGCAGGTTGGACGGCTTCAGGTCTCTGTGAATAATGTTCGCGGAGTGCAGGTATTTCAGACCCCGCAGAATCTGATACGTAAAGAACTGGATGTGGTCGTCCGTCAGGATCTGGTGGCTGTGTATTACGCGGTTCAAGTCTGTTTCCATAAGCTCCATCGTCATATAACTAGGGATCAGCCGCACGGCAGCGAAGATACAGGTCAGAAAAGGACGTCTTGCTAGGGTGCACCGAAAAGTCGACGAGCTTCAACACGTTATCGTGACAGCAGTGACGCATGATCTGGATCTCGCGATACACTCTGAATCCGTTGCCAATGTTGCTCAGCGCGTCCGGTATCTTCTTTATCGCGTACATACTCCCGTTCGTCGTGTCCTCGACGGAAATGACGACGCCGTAGCTTCCCTCTCCTACGAGTGAACGCGCGGAGTCGCGACTCACCAATGCTCTTAATGAACGAGTACCTCTTGTCGATATAGAAGTAGATGCCAGTTGGAGTGCGCACTATCTTGTTTGGTGAATCAATCCGATCCGCAATGTAGGGATTGAACGGCTCATGCTGCATTTCGGTCATTCGACGATGGTTCGCCCACTAGATCTCTTTTTATTAGCAAACGGGAAAGAAGGAGGGTTTTGTGGAATTCCTCGTTTGGCTTCTGTTTAAACCGAAGCAAACATCCCTGATTCGCTGCCTATCGCTCTGTTCTCGCATGCTCTATCCTCTGACCGGCGGATGGAACCGACGCCCTTTTCATCATGCCGCTCCCGGACCGGCGCTCTATCGTTTCACTAGACAGTGCATTCTCCGAATCGCTATTGCGCTGCGAGAATCAGGTTTTTCGATGGAATTCTATAGAAGGGGGCGTTTCGTTTTCCACTGTTCTGCACTTTTCTTCTTTGCTAGTTGATCAATGGTAGGGATTTTGGACGGGAGCGACTCACCGGCGTAGAACAAGCTCATTCCCCTTGCTGATAGAGTGTTGGTGAAGAGACTCGTTGCTAAGGCGCAGGTTTGCGAAGAGGGACGCTGTGAGTGTGTAGACTGCCTCCGGTATTCTGTTGCCTGAGACTTCTGTCGCCAAGGCCAACCAGGGAACTGTAGTCGCCGTTTTTGAGCATCACGCCTAGGTTTTGGCTGTCGGCCCCGGCAGACTGGACAGCAACGGAAAGCTGATTCCCATGAATTGCAAGGTTGGCGATCGCGTCCTCCTTCCCGAGTACGGAGGCACTCCCTTCAAGGTTGAAGACGAGGAGTATACTCTCTTCTGTGATTGTGATATTCTTGGCAAGTTCAACTAATGTGCGGTTCCGCTGTTTGTTTTCACACAATTCGCGTTTCGCTGTTGCTATTGCTATGGAGGCGGAGGATCTGCCTGCGAAGGAGAAGAGGGTCGATAATCCCCATCGGATAGAGGGCATTCCGGTTTCTTTGTGATCGTCTCGCGTCATGCCGTAGCAATACGCTCTCTGCTTCAAGTGCTTCAAGCCCTTCTGCGACATGAAATGCAAGGGTGAGACTGCTCCTCGTTCGTGATCTCTAGGACAGTGCATGCGTTACTACCACAGTTGTTGTGTACATCCTGCAGGAAATAAACAGAAATCATGGAAGTGCCCCATGTGCGCAAACAAAGAAACAGAAGTGCGTTTGAATTCCAGGGCTGATCTCTAGAAATTCACAAAGCTCTTTCGTTACGTGCGAGAGGAGTCGGCCGAGAGGCACGAGGCGCCCGGATCCGGCTTCAGCGAGGTTGCTCTCTTAGATACCGTCGTTTCCCACAAGAAGAGAGACGGATTCGCGCTGAAGGTTTGCGTCGCAATCCAAACATCATGGCTAGACGGTGAAGTGCGGGGAGTGCGACAAACACACTCGCAGTCAACTTCTCCGCTGCATCACGTGCGGGACGGTCTACCACCGCGGGTGTCTACCCCTGAACTGCATCCAAATCTCGGGCCGTTTCGTCATGTACGCATGAAGCTGCTCTTTTACCCTTAGCTGTCCTTCTCACTACCAGAGTGCTCTCTTCCTTTTCCGCCTCACCGAATAGACAGCGGGACGGACTACTTGCACACATCGCTCAAAGAACAGTTCGACGTACCCATTCGAGCCCCTCTCCACTCTAGAAACTCCGAGGCATCACCGTGGGATCCAGTCGCGGGGGCCACACTGTGCGCGGTCGAGGTCGCGGTCGAGGTCGCGGCGTAGGGGACGCGCTATCTGCTGAGTTGTAGGGCATCGGAGGCAACCACGGCGGTCGCGGGAACAAGCGGCTGTAGGTGCGAGGACGCGTGGTGATGCGTAGGAGCCACCTCATCATCTCCGATCCGACGCTGTGCGGCGTGAAGGGGCGCGACATCGTGTGCGAGCGCTGCGGGAAGGTGCGCCGGTTCCCCGGGTACATCGACCGGAGCTACCTGCCGAAGCACTGGTTCTGCGAGGACGATGTGTGGGACAAGACGCAGATGTCGTGCGAGGTGGAGGACGTGGAGAAGAAGCACGAGGAGGCGAAGGAGGAGGAGACGGCGCTGCAGGTGAAGATGATCACGCCCGCCATCTGGGGCGGCGAGACCATGAAGACGGTGCGCACGCGCGTGGGGCGTGACGGGTAGATCAACAAGTTCGTGCCGTCGACGCTGAACTCGGTGGCGCTGATCAACTACATCTACTTCAGCAAGATCGCGCAGCGCGCCACGCACCGCACCAACTACCTCGGCTTCGTGAGCTCGTCGTACGCGTTCAACCACCACGTGGAGGGTCGGGACGCGCTCACGCAGTCGCTGTCGGAGAACACGCCGCTGTGCAAGAAGGCGCAGTCGCTCCTGGCCTTCTTCCGCTCCTCCTCCAGCCTGTCGATCCGCGAGATCATGAACGACAAGACGTTCTACGCGGCCGTTTTTGACAACCAGAAGGCGCAGCTCATCCAGTGCGTGCGTTTCATGCTGGAGAAGAACTTGATCGTGCTGGAGGGCGAGGGCGCGCTCACGGAGGAGTCCGTCTTTGTGTTCAACGACCGCCCTAGCGTGAAGGGCGCTTCGATAAAGGACATGCGTTTGCATCATGTGTTTCAGCCTTGATTGTTGTGTGGGGTGTTTTCGTGAAAGACGATCTGAGTTATCACTCTCTTTCAATGGATACATGCACAGAATGACATGCATTGAGTTGATCCACTCCACATTACATGAATCCAAAAATAGTTTCGATTTCCGCTAATGAACTCCTTCACCGAAACAGGATAAACCAAGCGATAATGACTCGGTACGATTGCGTGAATCGTGACGAGTTGTTTCGCTTCCTTCAATTCTGTGATGCCACAAGGGGTCGGGTCACCCAACCGCCCCTTCTATCGCATTTTGTGTACTATGCAATTCTCATTGAGTCTAGGGTATTTCTACTCGCGCCTGTGTTAGAATAGGCTCTTCCGCCAACGGCTGAACAGATTCAATCCTTCTCCATCGTACTATCCTTCTATGGAAAGAAGTATTCGATTCCGAGTTCTTCCGTGTGCTCTTCTCGATCTGTCTTCCACACTTGCATAACAGTTGCTCGTTCCATTCCCTGGTGATCTGTAGTACCTGCGAAAGATTGGATTCTCTGTATCTCGGTACAATAGCGTGATGCTCCATGGTGGTGCTCCTCTGAAGCTAGACGACGCCCCTCTTCCTCTTTTCGGAAACAAAATCGATGTGGAGATCGTTAAGAGACAGATCCCTCTTCTCCCCAATCGTCTTCTCTTCAGGCGCAAAGTACAGAGCGACGGACGATTCGTGTCGTTCATCTTTGATATGGAGGGATGTGAGGAGCAACTGCGCAGCTACTTGGAGTACGAGGATTACACCCATGTTCAGACAATGCTGTTGTGTTTGGACAGTGGAACCTATGACTCGATCGATGGTATTCTGCACTGTTTCGACGAGATTCCACTGTACGAGTTGAAACAGGTCTGCATTCTCTGTACTGACGACTGTTGCTCCTGACACGTAGTTCCTGTTCGGTTGTCAAAGTCGTTTGTGCGAGAGAGGACTCGGTCGTGGATGGCTCCCGCATTGGAGAGGATTGGGGTGTACAGTTCGTCTT
>ERZ1106923.331-NODE-331-length-19537-cov-17.801612_pt1 | contig 19537 bp, 18 predicted proteins | sample MGYA00403657_ERZ1106923 | MGnify/ENA primary metagenome ERZ1106923 (study PRJEB35170, sample SAMEA104062425) | human gut metagenome | biome: human gut; feature: human-associated habitat; material: faeces | place: Denmark | collected 2012-06-19 ...
GGTGGATTAAGCGGTTTCATTAAGAAATTGGTGGTGTTGGGGTGTTTGTTGGAGAGAGTAGTGGTAACTCAAAGGGTTGATGATCAAGAGAACCACTGAACGAGACTCAGTGATAGAAAAGGATACTTCAGGGTAGTATTATGAGTTCTAGTGAGGTGAGCCGTGAAGGAGAGAGTCCTACAAAGCGTTCTCGCCTTTCTCTTAACCCGTTCCACTCTTTTCCAGATCGGTACTTTGTTTATGAGAATGAGGAGTATTCGCATGTGATAGCACTTGTGGATGAAGATACCGTCTTGTATGGGAACCATGATCCCTACACGAGTGGAGAGTATATCATTACGGCAAGCAAGAACAAGAAACAGTTTCGGTCTGTTCTGTATGTAAATGAGGAGGGGAAAACTGTCCCTGTTGACCTCGACCAGGATAAGGTAGAGACACTTGATATTGGTGGATTGGGAGAACGATGGGAAGGGCCAACACTTGGCGAGATGCCGTTTGGATGGGGAAAACGATATGATGAAGATGGAGAGTTGGTGTATGAGGGATTCTCTGTATTGGATAGGTATTCGTTGTATGGTACTGAATTTGATTCAGATAATCATACAGTGACGTACATAGGTACTTGGTGTGATGGTCGTCGCTGTGGAATAGGAGAATCATATGATCTTCACGGTTACTTGCTACGCAAAGGGGAATGGGCTGCAGACAAACCTATCAATACTTGGCACTTATCAGTTCCTAACTCAACCGAGTTTCTTCCTCCAATTGGTTCTCTTCTCATTTCTCTTCGTATTGGCGAGAACTGCTGTAACTCCAATTCGTCACTCCATTTAATTGGGTTTCCTCGTTTGAGAGAATTGGTGGTTGATGACGATTCATTCTGTAAAGGGAATGGAGAGGATATGGAGTTCGTTTGTGTGGACTGCCCTGAATTGGTAAGCATCATCATTGGAGAGAGTGTGATGCAGTTCTTCTATGGAATGATTGTATCTGGTGGGAATAAGATCAGTGAGTGAAGAATAGACAACCCAAAACTCCGTACTCTGGTAATCGGTTCTTACTGCGTCACTCGCCTCGTTTCTTTGAAAATCGAAAGTGAGGATTGTTTTTGTTCTTGATTGTGTAGGGAATAGTGCGTTGGAAATGATAAGGATAGGAAACGCCTCCTTCTGCAGATTAGGAGATAGTGCTCGTATACTGTCCAGGTATCAGATGAATGCATTTTTCAGTGATCTTCCAAAACTGAATTGCTTCATTGTTGGAGCGAGAAGTCTTTGCTTTCTCCACCACGTGTTTCTGAATAGTAGCTATCTTATCCATTATTCTAATGAATAGATGTTAAGGATAGTGTAATGTGCCAGTTTGATGAAGGGTCATTTCGCATGTTTTCATTGGATCAGAGGAGTGTGTAATGTGCTAATGGATAAGGTTTAGATGCCTATACCCTTGGCAGTGTTCTTTCCCAAAGAAAGGTGATAATCCAAAAGAATGAAGTGCAATTCCCAAAGGAAACCCGATCGATTAATGCTCGAGATACGGAATATGGATTCTCGGAAGCAAACTATCCCCTCGTTTTGGATTATTACATGCATCTTGAGGTAATCATTATCCACAACAACAACTTCAATTCATGCAGCAGCTTCATATTGTCCAATCTTCCTCGTCTTGAAACCCTGATTGTGGGTGATTACTCATTCAGACTTGAATTGGATAATGAAGATGATAGCATGTTCTCAATTGTGAACTGTCCTTTGTTAACTGAAGTCACAATCGGGGAGTCATTCTGCTTCTACTCTTCATTTATGATAGTGGGTTGGGAAAGGGTGTGAGATTTGAGTATAGACTGCGATCGTCTTCAATCCTTGAGTATCAAGACCCACAAGATTGAAACCTTCCGCGGTGTAACAGAGCTTTGTTTGAGGAGTGATTCATTGCTACTTATTGTCACTTGTAGATCTCCCTTCCCTAGAACGCATCTCATTTGGACCAAAGAGCTTTAAGAATGCAAGTCATGTTGTGATTGAGGGTAATCCTTGCCCTTCGAAGTAATGACTAGACTTGCCATCATTGAAAACGATTGCGTTGGAGGGAGAAGTATTCGATCCAGAAGGAGATGAAAAGCACTTGCTTGATTATCATCCCTTCAAGTTTGATTCATCTTTTGAAATGAAGAGTACTGAATCACGTAATGATAACACTTAGATCTTCCTCTTCTTGAAGAAGTGAAGATCGGTTTCAATTGTCTATTCTACGTGAATCGAGTTGAGTTGGAGAGTAGACTAGCAGGAGAATAGTGATGAAATAGACATCCCTAATGTCACTTCTATTCTGTGTTTCAGCCCATTCCCTCATTTGACTGAGTTGGTCGCCGATAATGCCGAGAAGTTGGAGACTGCCTTCAGAGACAGATCTCCTTTCTGCAACTACGAACCTGCACTCCCGTTCTCTGTTGAATCCATAGAGAACGCCTACAGAACGGGGAACGCAGTGTATTTGAATGGAAAGCCATCTCTTGTTGAATCAAGAGTTCACTCTCTTTTCGAAAGTCACCTGTCCTTGATTGAATCATTGACCATTGCAAGCGGGACCGGTAATACTGTGGAGCTGCAAGGAGTTGACCTGTCGCCCCTCACCAATCTGCGTTCGCTTTACATCGAGGAGCACTGCTTCCTCTTCACTATCCAATTCCTTATCCACGATCTTCATTTCCTTCGATCGATTCATATTGAAAGATTCTGCTTCTTTGTTACGTTTGATATGGTTGAGAATTCACGTTTGTTCATTCAGAATTGCTCCAACCTCGAATCTGTCTTTATTGGTAGTAGCAGCTTCTTTTCTTATTCTTCGCTGAAGTTGGAGAGTGGGTGTATATAAATTGAGTGATCGAATAGACCTTCCTTCTCTCTCATCTTTCTATATTGATGATAGTATCGCCATCATTGCCGCATTTCGCTTTACTCAGGCATTCATTATGAATGGTGCGATTCTGGGGTCTCCTTTAGCAATAGACTTCCCTTCTTTGAAATCGATTCATCTGGGCGACGGGAGCTTTTGCTTTGTTCATCGTGCTGAGATAACGAGTGAGGTAGATTAAGAAGGAATGATCATTTAGATCTTCCTCAGCTGGAATGGTTGAGCATTGGATCAGCCTCCTTAATGGGGAGCAGCCTTTTTCACCGTAGTGATATCTATCAGTTGTTTGAACCAACATTGAGAATGGAGAGTATCCCAGCCGTATTCTATGACAATTAGATATGCCATCTTTGCATCGTGTATCCTTTGGGGACAAGTACGGTCTGGCTCGTTTTGGAACTGTTGTGCTGAGGAGTGAGTATTGGCATGAACGATTGAGTGATAGACATTCACGCGTTTGAGTGCGACTATTGGGGCTCTCAATTGTTGAAGGATGCATGGAATATCACCATTGAGAGTGAGCGTTGGCTTGAGTTGTGAAACTGTAGACGCTCCTGGATGGGCTGAACATATTTCTATTATCAGTGATGTGTACTGCTTCAACAATTCTCAACCCTTCAACCAATCCTCCTTGTCGTCCACCATCACCCATTTGGATTGTTGTGCTCATTGTGGAAGTGAAGAGGATGTGACAGAGCTGTGTTTGAAGGATTATCCTTCTCTGGAGTCCATTCATATCGGTTCCTGGGCTTTTAATCACATCCTGAGTGTGGAGGTGAGTCATCTCCCCAAACTGAGGCAGTTCGTTGTGGAAGAGCGTTGTTTCATCCACTTCCCAACTGTTGTAACAGAGAATACGTGCCGTATTGAGGACTGCCCTCTTCTTGAATCCATTTCGATTGGCTTTGGGTCCTTCATTCACTATTCTGCATTGGTGTTGAAGGGTAGTGAGTTGAGGGGTGACTTGATTGCTAGACTTGCCCCTTCTGAAGTCGTTGTGTGTGGGAAGCGAAGAGATATTGGGTTGTTTCTTGAGAGCGGAATGCTTTGAATTGCGAGGTGAGATGGAATGCATTGGGGTGATGGAATAGACCTGCCAGCATTGCAATCCGTTACACTTGGATGGCACTGTTTTACTGGAATCGAATCAGCGTTGTTTGTGAGTAATCATGATTGTGTTGCGTCATTTGCAGATCTTCCTGCCCTTACCAGTCTATTCCTTCATTCTCAGGCTCTTCGTGGAGCTCGTGATGAAACTGCCTTGTTCCCTGGAGAGAAGCCCGGCACGTTCACCAACACGCTCTCCATGATCGATTTGCCGTCACTTCGTCACATTCGTGGATGGGGTCTCGGACAGTTCAGGAACATGCATTCAGTCACATTGAAGAGTGAGTGTGATTAGATGGACTGAGTTGTAGATATCTCTAACGACCTCGAGATTGGTATCCCTGAGTCCTTCGGATGGGTTCACACCATCACAGCTGAGGGTGGTGGTACTGAACGAGGATGAATCGTAGACGCTTCCACCCTGGAACAGTTCATTCTCGCCGCCTCCTATCACTTCTCCCACGCCTCGCATCAAGACTGTCTCTCTCACTCTGTGGAGGAGATCGATGTGAACGTATCTGTGGCGAGCAGCACTGAACTCGATCTCTCTTCCTTCCCCCACCTCTCCTCCTTCCGTTGCGCCTCCTTCGCCTTCCCCAACGTGCGTGTGTTCAAGTGTGAGAACCACCTCAACATCCAGTCCATCTCGATTGGGAAGAGCTCAATGTGTGGGAAGGAGGGTCACTTCACTGTGCGTGGTTGTGCGGCGTTGCATTCGTTGTGTATTGGGAGCAGGAGTTGTGTTCAGTTCGTGGAGTTCGTTGTGCGAGGTGTGTTCTTCTCCTTGTTGTGACGTGTAGATTGTGATGCGCTGAAGACGCTGGAGGTGGGCAAGGAGAAGGAGTTTGGTGCGTGTTTCTTTGGCTGTCACGAACTGAGGATTGAGAGTATGCAAAATGATAGTGAATGACGATATAGACTTGAATACTCTTGAACGACTCGAAGTGGGATCAGAATGCTTTGCGGAAGTGATCACCGTATCAATTTCCAGTAATCCCTCTCCTTCGAGGAATGACGAATAGACCTGCCAAACCTCACTGAGATGGTGTTTGGTTTGTTTGCTTGTTATGGCGAAACCTTTGGATTGGATTATCGAAGAAAGCAGTTTGATATAAACGAGAACAGTGTATTCATGATGAGAAGTGCGTGTATTGACGTGCGATTGATGGGTAGATCTCCCGAAGTTACAGGTGGTGCGGATGGAAATGAATGGATACAAGACGAAGTACATACTGATTGACAGCAGCGGATGTGTTGTTGACTGATTCGTAGACGTGAATGTGGACATCCAGCGCTCTTCTTTCGTCGATACCTTTGAGGCAAAAGGATTAGTTGTGGATAGTAAGTCTTGTTTCTGGTGATTAACAGTAGATTCTCCAGACATGGAAGTGCTCGCAAAGAGACACGCAATTGCATTTGTTCTGTTTGGCTATGACATATAGAAACTATGATTTTGCTCTTTTGCATCCCTTTTGAATACTGTCTCTATTCTGTTTATTCTAAAGAAGCGAACTAATATAGTGAACATTTTCATTTTTTGACGGACTACGTGCGATTTGCTGCCCGTAACGACGAACATGTCACAAACCGCTTCACCACTTATCCTCTTTCCTCCTTTTACTCCTTCCCACCTACTCCTTTCCGTACTCAACCCTTCTGGATACTCCATTTCCAGACTGAATCATAATGCAACTCCCTCCTTCTATAATGTTATACTCGTCTTAGAGTAGCATTAACCCCCCAAACCGCCTTCACTTCGACTCCACAATCGATCCTCTCCACAAATCGATCTATGCTTGTTATTCATATCATCCCTCCCCAATCCAATTAACAAATCAACCCCACATCCCTCTCTCTCCTTCCCATCCCCAACACACCTCCATACCCATCGTACAACAACACACTCCCTACACCCATTCAACTTCCACACATTCCACCGCCCCTTCTTCCCTCCTTCTTTCTCTCTTCCATTTCAACCTCACACCTCCACCTCTTCTCCCTCCAACCATTCCTAACACGATAGTCACACTCTAACCATCATTCGAGTATACACCCCCATGACGCAATTCACATCAATCCTCCCTGTCAATCCTCCAAACACTCTCTTTCACCCTCCTCCACACTTCAACAAGGATACATCCACTCTTTCCTGATGAAACACAGTTCAAATGGAATCCCATTTGAGGTAATCACAATCCACCACACGCGCTCTACGCTTTAGCAAGAGGAGAGATGCATGCGAGTATGCTCGATTCCATTTTACTCTACATTGCATGTCACTCTATTCAGTAGTTATCTGTGAATAAAATTATGGAAGATTTGCTTTCACCTTCCGGACATAGCAGGAACACAGTAGACAAAAGAACAATGAAACTCCCATTACGTAAGCGTTGTGCGGTTGCTAGCGGATCGTGTCATTCTTTCATTAAAGAACTTGAATGGTGAACTCTGCTGAAGAGAATCAAGAGGAATTGGCTTGTGCTGAAGAGGAGCGCTTCTTTGGGAAAATTCAGTATCTACGACAAGAGTATGGATATATCCGTGCCAAGTCAAAGATCTTCGGTATACGGGACATTACGTTCAGCTACACGGACACTCCCCGGTCGGTGATTGAAGGGCTGTCCATTGGAGATCAAGTTTCATTCAGCTTGAACATGTATTCGTCCGGGAAATTCTCGGCAAAGGATGTGAAAAGGGAATCTTTCGCGCAAAGCACCTCTGCCGATCGTTCTATGTCTCCCGTGACATCCATTTCCTCATCCGAGAACGCTTCTGACAGTGCTCATGGACACATTTCGTTTTGTGAGGCACAGACTCATTGTCCCTCGATCCTTCCGAGTGGTAATTCCCTTTTTTCTTCCCGTGATGAGGTTGAAGACAAGCCGTTTACTTCATCTTCGGCGGGTGTTACGTCCTTTTCCTCCGAAGTCGATGCCTTCCTTGAGAAGGTAGTTATGCGTGCGTACAATCCTTCAATTAGTACATGCTGGCTACAATTCTAGGTTTTTGTTTCAATTGTTCCTTGCACTATCGTGGCAGGCGGTTTCTATCCCTTCATTGTGCCTCGTGTTTCTTGCAAACAGACTCACACTAAAGCGTACATCTTCTCCTTCCGGCGACACACATGCACCTTCTTCGTATCCGCGTACTTCTTCATCCACTTGTTCCTCTGCTTCTTGTACAGCAGCTCCATCGACGACACGGCTCTCCCCACATACTTGGAAACATACGCCGTCCGAAACGACGAGCTACACATCACAGCACCCACTCTCGCCCACTCCGGATGAGGCATGTCCACAGCGAAACTCTGCGCAATGAGATAGATTCTCGCACCTCGCAGTCTCAAGTGCTCGAAGTACTGGATCTTGTTGAACCCGTAGTTGATGTAGCCCTCTTCGTACAGCGGCGTCGTGGGCGTCAGCTTCACAATGAAGTACCTACGACTCATACACCACCCCCACACGCAACGGCTCCTGCTCCAGGTTGCTCAAGCACGTGATTCTCACCACAGCGTGCTCCGAAGCGATCTTCAGCCACTCTGGATTCACGTACTTCTATCCATAACCCCCAAACCTCTACTCCTACGTGCGTGTCGATCTTGTTCTTCCCCAGGAAGCACCGTCCTTTCCCCAGGCACGCGCGAATGTCGTCCTTCGACGCGGGCAGGTTCTTCATCTCCCTAGGCGTTCAGTCCGGGCGGTGTTCGTACTTCAGCACGCACTTCCGCAAGCTGTTGCACGTCTTGAGGATCTTGTACTTGTTCAGGAACACGGTGGGGATGATGAAGAGATTCGCATCATCATCCATCAGGTGTTGGGGAATGCGGTGAATCTCCTTGTACATATCGACTACTCGTGATACCCCACTCGCTGCGTTACAGTTCACCCACATGTCCATGTCCAGCATCAGGAAGTGATTGGTGCGCACCAATCGAATACCCAAGTTGCGGAGCAGATTCACGGGGAAGTCCTTGGCGTATACGTTCTTTGGAGAGTAGGAGTAGAAAAGAGCGGACATGCGACGCGGCACATTCATCTGCCGGTACGATGTTATGGCAGAATCCAGCTCGGCAGAGGAGCAGTAGATTACAAGAGAATAGGGACCTTCCCAGCGTTGCAGAAGATAGGGAATGAAGAAGAGACGCGAGGGACTAATCATCAGAGGGAATGTCGGGGAATACGTCGTAACGGACACAAGAGTCACTTCCGTTTCATTGCCGTGATAGATGAACCCTATTCGTGAGATAATAACGGTACAACTCACAATCATCGAACAGGGAATAGGGGACCTCCTCATCACCTTCAAAATGACGGACTGTAACATCCATAAAGCGAGGATCCGAATGCGAATAGGGAGAAGGGAGTCGATGGAAGGGATGAGGCTTCTTTGTGGTTGTCACAGAGGGGGGCTCCGTGCCCTTCGTTTCGCGTCTTCTATCATCCAAAGATGACAGCACTTCGGTAGGCGACTCTGTGCTCTTCGTTTCACTCCTCTGATCAACCTCGGTTGACAACCCTTTTGCAGACGGTTCTTGCGTGATCGTATCAAGGGCTTCCTTAGGAGAGAATTGGAGCGTTGTTGGAGTCCGTAATGGCGCATCAGTAGTTTCCTCTCTTTGGGACGGAATCTGGGTTGTCGGAATCACCTTCTCATTCTCTTTCTGTTCCTTTGACAGGAGTTCAAGAGAGGGGACCACCGGGTTCGATTTGACCTTGGGATCGGCATCTACTCCGTTCTTGGAATCACAATTGGAAAGAAATAGCAGCTATGGTGAATCCCGGAGAAGAAACCAAACATGATTCCCCGTCATATCACGCTGCACTGATTCCATCCTTGTATTCAGTTTCGTGTATGTATAGCTAACTGTTACGCCAAACCACAGCAGATCACAACAAAACGATAGAAAGGATACACAAAAGCGACGTAAACAGACAGTGCATCTCTTCTATCCCTGCAATGCGCCTTGAAACACTCGAATTGACGAAAACCGAAGTGGAGCAAAATCGCCCCTTTTCCTGGAGTAGACTCTCAAAATCGAAAAGCACTTGCTATCGATCCGGTATGATCTTCTTTCCGCGCATCATTGTTCGTAGATTGCGCTGCCTGTTGAAGAATGAGTTACGCCCGACGTCTTCAATCTGAGTACAAACACTACAGGGATGGTGTGGCTGAAGGGATCACCATGGAGCCAAACGAAGGCTCGCTCTTGGAGTGGAATTGCGCCATTCAGGCGCCCGAGGACGCTCCCTACGAGAGGAGAGTCTTCCAAGTGCGATTAGTGCTTCCCGAGGACTATCCCATACATCCACCGAAGGCGTACTTCGTTACTCCCGTTTTCCATCCGAATATTCACTTCGTTTCGGGGGAAGTGTGTTTAGATATTTTGAAGTCGCGTTGGACTCCCGTGTGGAATCTCGAGGTGAGTCTTTCGTTTCCGAACTGACGAGCAGAGCGTGTGCTTGGCGATTCAGGTGTTGCTGGCGAATCCGGACCCGTCGAGTCCGTTGAATTGTGATGCAGGTGGGGAGTCGATTGGTCGTCATGATCGTAGCGAATCTGCTTCGTTCGGGTGACAGAGCCGCTTACAACAGTCTTGCACGAATTGTACAATGATGTGTTTCTTTCAGGAATCTCGTTCTTTATTATGCTAATCGTGTGACGATACACTTTGTTATTGAATTCTGTTCTTTGTGATGCCAATAATCTCAATGACACAACTCCTCTTCTTCCCACTGCAAATAGCACACTCCTTCAACAAACACCACCATTCATGCTGCAAATTGTACAGTGTGTTGAGGGAAAAGGTGAGCTCTTCTTGGTCTCTCTTCATTTCTTCGTCCTTCTCCAGCTCCGCAAGAAAGCGCGGGGCAAAGGAGCTGCAGAGAGAATGGAGCTCGTTTCGACATTGCTTCAGGGCTTCGTCCTACACATCACTCTCCCCATCGACAGACAACGAGGAGGAGCAATTCATGATCGATCGTGTTGTTCGGTGCACAGTACGCCAACTCATTCGGGTCCTTTAGGATGCCCAGCGATTGCAACTCTTCCTCAATGAACTCCTCCATATTGTCCAGCTCGCGCTGCGTCGCCTTCGAAATAATGCTCTCATCACTGTCGATTCTCTTTAGCCGTTTCGACGGTCGCATCTTCTCTTCATCTACATCTCACCTCCACCTCTGTTTCCCACAATCTCCTTCGGGAACCACCAGACACGAGAGGAGACAATCCATCGCAGTGGAGGACTGCGGTCTTTCCATGGGCTCATCCGTAATGGCCTCCTCCTCGTCGATTCCCAGAACCAGACAAATGTGCTCTCTTGAAAACGGTTTGTAGACGTCCTTTATGTCGTTCCAGAAGTCTTGGAGGATATTGCCCATTTGCATCGAGGTTGATTTGGTTTGGGCCACGGTTCTCGCCGTGAACCCCTTTTGAGATGGGTGTATGCGGGAGCGTAGCTTCATGTCCCAGTTGGGCGACGGCTCCTCCTTCGGATTGACGCTATCACTCTCCTCATCCTTGGACAGAGCACGGGAGACGCGACTTGGCGGATAGTCGCTGTCCAAGACCGGCTTGTCACCGCCCTTGTGGGCAATGGGTCCGTCTCCACTCTTTTGCTACAATGGATGGAGAACACAACAGCTCACCTTCACACAGGTGAAACGAACGCAGTGACTGTTGTCCAAAGGACTGGAGGAAAGAGAGAAAAAGGAGGGCTACGCTCGACTCCACGATGAAAGCGTACCTTCTCCACAATTTTCGTCAGTCGATTCACGTCGCGGATCTCTCGCTGTCTGCGGTAGTTGAGTTGGTCCTCGAATCGCGAAAACACGCTCAGGTTCTTTTCTATGATTTCCTTTCTCTCCTTGACTTCCTTCAGGTAATCCTAGTATGAACACCGTGCAGAAACACAACATCAAGCACAAGAGCCAGCTTCTTGACGGAAGAATCGTTGATCTTCTTTTTCTGATGAAGCTCTTCCTTGAACAGAGTCAGGTACTGAATGGAAGCGACGGGAAGAGGCAACAGCTCCTCCTTGGGGAAGGGGGTCTCTGCACTCTGCTTCTTTCCGGTCTTCACGCGATCCCCTTTCATAACGCGCTCTTCTATCGCGTTTTGAGGAATCAAATTGGAACCGAAATCGGGGGGATTCGTGGAATAGCCAACAATTGGAGTCATTGTGGCAAATCAGTATTCGCGATCCATTCCTTGCTAAATACATGAAGAAATCCTATTTAGTGAAGGATATCGTATCCGAGAGAAAGACACCACGGTTCGCTGTGCCGTCGTTGTTTTTACGTGTAGACCCAAGAGGGTGAATTCCATCCAGTACGGTGTGTTCAGCGGAATGGATATGAACCGCGTGTCCGTCGTCGAGGTGAATTCCACGTTCTTTCCATGCCGTTTTGTCATGGCGTAGGGAGATATTCAACCAGACGAACAGAGAACCTGCCGTGAATGGCGTGCTCGACAGGAGACTGGGCGTCTCGTCCAAGGCCGAAGTCTGCCAGACGTGTGGCAAGAACATCGCCACATGTCCCGGACACTTTGGAACGATCCATCTCGTCATGCCCGTGTTCCATATTGGGTTTATCAACATGATTATCGGTATTCTGCGTTGCATATGTAAAGTACCGGTTCCTCGCCCTCTTCACGATAGAAATGCGGGCGGTGCCTGCTCTGCTACGAGGACAGGGAGTACTATCTGCGCAAGTTCCTCAATCCCTACACAGACGTCCTGCACAAGCGTCAATATAACAAGCAAGTGATCGATATATGCAGGAAGGTGATCGCGTGTCCCTACTGGTATGCGTTATGTCCCTAGTGTTCTGTAGTCATGCCCCCAACGGAGAGGTGAAGAAGATCCCGGGAACGGCGTCCATCCGCATCGTGCGTTCCATCCCGGCTGCGTCACCCATAGGAACACATCATTCCTGCGAATCGTTGCACGGAGAGCGAGCTGGAGGAAGAGAAGATCTCCTTTGAGAGCTGCTGCAAGTACGACGGCGAGATCCGCAGCTACATCGACAAGGCCTGCGTAATCATTCTCGTCGCCATTAACCGCAGGAAGACCTCACGCCGCAAGTGGTGCTGGACCTCTTCAAGCGCATTCCCTCCGAGGACCTCCCGCTGATTTGGATCAACGAGGAGGCGGGTCGTCCCGAGAACCTCATCCTGTCCGACATCGTCGTGCCGCCCGTGACCATCCGCCCGTCCGTGCAGATGGAAAGCACCAACGGCAGCAACGAGGACGACATCACGATGATCCTGCAGGACATCGCGCGGTCCAACGCGCAGCTGCAGACCTCCGTCGCCAACGGCGCGAACATGCGCATCGTGATGGACAACTGGGACCACCTCCAGATCCTCTGTGCCGAGCTGATCAACGGCGACCTGCCCGGCATGTCCGCGCTGGTGAAGTCCGCCGCGCCCAAGCGCTCGCTCGTGCAGCGACTGAAGGGCAAGCAGGGCCGCTTCCGAGGCAACCTGAGCGGCAAGCGCGTGGAGTTCAGCGGTCGAACGGTCATTTCGCCCGACCCGAATCTGTCGATCGAGGAGGTGGGCGTCCCGATTATTGTGGCGAAGAAGCTGACCTACCCGGAGCGCGTCACCTCGTTCAACATCGACCGTCTCCGCCAGATGGTTCGCAACGGCGCCAACCACTACCCGGGGGCCAACATGATTCGCTCGAACAACAACCGTCCGATCAGTCTCATGTACGGCGACCGCGAGCGCGCGGCGGCGAACCTGCGCATCGGCGACATCGTGGAGCGTCACCTGATCGACGGCGACGTGTCGCTGTTCAACCGACAGCCGTCGCTGCATCGCATGTCGATCATGAGTCACCGTGTGCGCGTGCTGCCGTGGAAGACCTTCCGCTTCAACGAGTGCGACTGCGCGCCGTACAACGCCGACTTCGACGGCGACGAGATGAACATCCACATTCCTCAGACGGAGGAGGCGCGCATCGAGGCGCGCGAACTGATGGGGATCAAGCACAACATCGTGAACCCGCGCAACGGCGAGCCGCTGATCACGGCAACGCAAGATTTCATCACGGGCTCCTTCGTGCTCACGCAACGCGACGTGTTCTTCTCCAGAATGGACTTCTGCCGGCTGGTGGCGTTCCTGAGCGACGCGCAGGAGGTGGTGCGCGTGCCGACGCCCGCGCTGCTGAAGCCGGCGACGCTGTGGACGGGCAAGCAGGTGTTCAGTCTGCTGCTGAAGCCGAACCCCGACGAGGGCGTGTTGCTGTCGCTGGAGATCAAGGCGAAGAACTTCAGCACGTCGCAGCTGGACCCGAACCTGTGGATGTGCCCGAACGATGGGTATGTGGTGATTCAGAACAGCGAGCTGATGTGCGGAAACATCGACAAGGCGTGCATCGGAGGCAACAAGAAGGGTCTCGTGTGCGTGCTGGTTCGCGACTTCACACCAGAGGACACGGTGAAGGCGATGGGTCGTCTGACGAAGCTGACGTCGCGCTTCCTGCGCGATTACGGGTTCACCATCGGTCTGGACGACGTCTCGCCAAACGAGCACCTGCTCCAGAAGATGCACGAGGTGGTGGCGAAGAACTACGCGAAGGTGGACGAGACGATTCACGAGTACAACGAGGGCAAGCTGGCGCTTCGTCCCGGCTGCAATGCGGAGCAGACCCTGGAGAGTATCTGCTCGGGCCTGCTGTCGGACATTCGCGACACGATCGGCAAGTTGTGCATGACGAACCTGCCGAAGACGAACTTCCCGCTGATCATGGCAACGTGCGGCAGTAAGGGCTCCGCCATCAACATCTGCCAGATGATCTACTGCGTCGGACAGCAGGTCGTGTCGGGCGCGCGTATCCCCGATGGCTTCATCCAGCGATCGCTGCCGCACTTCCTCCCCAACGCCAAGGAGCCCAGCGCCAAGGGCTTCGTGGCAAACTCCTTCTACTCGGGTCTGACGCCGATGGAGTTCTTCTTCCACACGATGGGCGGTCGCGAGGGTCTGGTGGATTCCGCCGTGAAGACCGCCGACACGGGGTACATGCAGCGTCGTCTGATGAAGGCGCTGGAGGACCTGTGCATCTGCTACGACAACACGGGTGGCGATTGGGGGCGTGTCTGAGACGTAGTGCGCACGTCGGCGAACGAGATTGTGCAGATCGTGTACGGCGACGACAGTCTGAACGCGGTGGCGGCTCGGCGCGCGCGTGATGTGTAGAGTTACATGGAGTCGAACAACGGTCCCGTGGACTTCGACCGCACGTGGTCGGTGATCCAGCTGCAGTACCACAACCACGACACGCACGAGCCGGGTGGGCGTTACATGTTCTCCTAACGTGTAGTCCTGCGACCCTCGCAGATCCTCGACCTGAGCGAGCAGCTGATCAACGAAGACCGGTTCGTGAAGATGTGCGGCGACTCCAACCACGGATTGAAGTTCATCTCCGAGACTACGGCGTTCGTGCAGGGCATTGCTGCCAAGGCGTCGCTGCAGCGCGTGTACAGTGGTCATGACGACGGGTATGATTACCATGGACCGCCAGCGATCACGCCGCACTATCCGATCGACCGTTCGCCCAGCGCGGCGGGCGTGCGTCGCGCCAAGCAGCTCCCCATCAGCGAGGTGACGGCGACGCAGCTGCGCCACTTCTTCGACGTGCTGTACCAGAAGTACCAGCGCGCTATCGTGGAGCCGGGCGAGCCCGTCGGCGCGCTGTCCGGCGAGTCGTTCGGCGAGCCCGCCACGCAGATGACGCTGAAGACGTTCCACTTCGCGGGCGTGGCGTCGATGGATATCACGCAGGGCGTGCCGCGAATCAAGGAAATCATCAACGCGACGCCGTCGATCTCAACGCCCATCATCACGGTGGAGTTGCTGAACAACCAAGTGGGGGAGAACGTGGCGCGTGAGACGTAGGACGAGATCTCGGCGCGTATCTGCAAGGGTCGGCTGGAGCGCACGCTGCTGGGCGAGATCGCGGAGTACATCAAGGAGGTGTACACGCCCGAGACGTGCTTCCTGGAGGTGAAGCTGGACGAGGAGGCGATTCAGAAGCTGTACCTTCCCGTAAGCGTGAGTGGACGTGCTGAGGCGTAGATAACCGCAGAAACGGTGCGTCGGTCCATCATCAACTCGAAGCTGAAGCTGAAGATCAAGGAAGACAACATCTGCACGGTGAGTCGGTCTAGCTTGCGCATCACGCCGCCGCCTCCCGCCATCACTGCCGCCAAGCGTAGTCGTGTTGTTGGGGTGTGAGGAGTAGCCACGCGCAATCGCGGGGATGACCAGTACTTCACGCTGCAGCGCCTGAAGGAGATGTTGCCGAGCGTGATCGTGAACGGCATCTCGACGGTGCATCGCGCCGTGCTGAACAAGGTGGAGAAGCCGACGGTTCACATGAACCTGCTGATCGATGGAACGGGTCTGCTGGCGGTGATGGGCACGGTGGGCGTGGACCACACCAAGACGGTGACGAACCACGTGATGGAGATCTACTCGGTGCTGGGCATCGAGGCGGCGCGCACGGTGCTGATTCAGGAGGTCTCGAATACGTGGGGTGTGTTGGGGTGCGATGAGGATTAGATATGGTAGCTATGGCTTGTCGATTGATATTCGCCACCAGATGCTTCTGGCGGACTGCATGACGTAGGGTCTCGGGAGTGGAGTGAGGGGTAGGTTTAAGGGACAGGTGCTGGGCATGACGCGATTCGGAATTGAGAAGATGAAGGAGTCCGTGCTAACGCTGGCATCGTTTGAGAAGACGGCGGACCACTTGTTTGACGCTGCGTTGCACGGGAGAAAGGACCAGATTATCGGAGTGAGCGACCGCGTGATTTTGGGCATTCCGATTCTGGTCGGCACTGGCGTCTTCTCCATCATGTATAAACCGTGCAACTTCGGAACAATTCCGGAGAGAAAGGAGACTCTTCTGTGATTGTTCATTTCTTTCCAGCTTCGTCATGTTTGTTTGTGCAAAGGCGTTCTCTCGCATCGGCTCGCGCTTCCCCCCCTTCGTCTCCTCGAGAGGCTTTGGTGGTGAGGTTTTCTGCCATGGCGTGAGCGATTAGTGACTTTCACGCTGAAAACGTTCGTGGACGAGTTCACTACGGAAGAGGTGAAGATCACTGCGGAAGAAGGGAAGACCATTCTCGAAGCGGCGCAGGACAACGGCGCAAGCATCAATTGTCGCGTCTCCCGGGTAGTGTAATGCGTAGCTTTCTGCGGAGGCAACTGCCACTGCGGAGGCTGTCAAATCAAGCTGTCGCAGTTCCTGACGGACAGAATCCCTCGTCCCACGGACGCGGAGAAAGAGGTGCTTAAGAAGTGTGTGGACGTCGATGAGAGGTCGCTTCGAGCGTGGCGTGTTATGCGTAGTTCTCGGTTGGCGTGCCAGACGAAGGTCAACAAGGCGATGGAAGGCAGAGTGATCGTCGTTCCTCTTGCAATTTGATGCGTGTGCTTGTTTGTTCCGTCCATCAGTGCTCCTGTCACAGCACGTCCCTCCTGCACAGGAGGAGTGGAAGAAACAAGTAAATACAACTGCCGGAATACAAAAGTATTGTTCCGTTTCCAACCCTCCTGCATTTTGCGTCATAATCGCGGTCATATTCCTCTCACACCTTCCTTAATACAACTTGGCAGGTCGCTAATACTATTGCATTCGTTTCCACTCCCTGTGCGCGCTTAACCGTCGTAGTTGTTTCCTCCTTCTTCCGTCCATCCTTTTCTCCCGCCCCTTGCAAGATGAATAGTTCTGCTAGTTACAATTCCCTATTATATGATCGTAGGGAACGGGCGCTGATACAGTGACACGTAGAAGACCCGGAACCGAAGGGAGCTGCCTCCTCGTACAAGCACGACGATTACGACTTCGGATTTCGAAATTACGGCGATCCGACCGGCCTGAACAACTCAGACCGTCTAATGGCATTGAATTCTTCGATTAGACAGAGCAGTGTCCGATCGCTTCTCCCCGATCACGACAGCTATTTGGAAGATGGATTGTACGGATTGGGAGACGACAACTACCTCAGTGAACTTTCTGGAAACGAAATGGTAGACTTGTCGAGTGTTCCGCGCGGAGACGTCAATTTTAACAAGAGCAGCATGTCTCTGTGCTCCGGTTTTTCCGTTTTGGATGTGTCCAAGCCCTATCACGCAAATCAGTCCTTTTCCCTCCATTCCCTTTACAACGACGGAAATGCGCGATTCGGCGACAATCTAAATCGTCTGCGCGGCACATCCCCGAAAGACCCCTCCTCGCAATTGCTCAGCGAGCCGCCGCTCTTCTCCGACCTCGACTCCCTCGTCTCTCATCCCCGTCCCTCGCTCTTCTCCGACCGCCCGTCGCACTCCCGTATGTACTCCACCCCGTCCTTCCAAGCGCCGTCGCTTTCCGCTCCCTCCCTTTTCTCCCACTCTGCTCACCCTTCGGACTGCTTCCTGCCCACGCACTCGCGGCACAACTCGGAGTTGTACAGAGGTAAGAGAGTTGGAGGGAAATGACGTGCAGAGGAGGGAACGCCAATCGACGGGTTCCACTTCCCTCCACATGCCGCGGACCTTCCAAAAGAAGGTTCTACAGAGCCGGTGAAGAAACTCCCGTACGCGTGTCGCGACTTCAAGAACGGCAAGTGCACGCGCGGGGAAAGCTGCCGTTTTTTGCACGTGCTCGAGCGTAAGGGTGTTGGTGGGAAATGACGGATAGCGGAAGGAAACAGTCGTGTGCGACAAGTCGGAGTTGGCGGGAAATGTCACGTGTAGAAGAATGCCCAAATTTGTCGCGATTTCTTGCGAGGGCAGTGTCAGCGCAAGAACTGCAAGTTCGTCCACTCGCTCGCGGGATATCCGGACTATCCCATGTGGGCGTTTCGTTGGAGGGTGATGCATAGGAATGGAGGGAATTCGTACGCGATGGCGGGAATGGAGAACGGGTATGGTGGCTATCGAACCGCGGGGTATTTGAATTGTGGGGGCGATTGGGGGGAGTGACGGATAGATGGAGGGAAGCAGCTGTGCACGTCGCAGTTGAACTACAGTGCAGCGCCCTTCACGATGCCGACGGATCATTCCAACGACGGTGAAGAGAGAAGTCAGATTAGCAATGGGGATGCGAGTCGATCTGAATTGGAGGAAATGGGAAGCGATTCGTGCGTTAGCCATTCCTCATATCAAATGGAGAAGGAGTGAAGAAGAGTGTGGTTAATGAGTGTAACATTTCTATGTTATTATTCAGTGGTATTTTCCTTTAATTGCTTATCCGCATTAGCATAACTGTCATTACGTGGGTTTGTTGCAAGCATTTCAAATTGACAGTGCATTAGCATCTGTTATTCTGTTACAAGGATTTCAAATCGATAGTGCATTAGCATAAATGTTATTCTGCTGTAAACACTCCAAACCAACAATGCATTAATGCAACTATCACGACATCATTCTCTCACAAACACCCCAAATCGACAATGCATTACCACCACTTCGACAACACTCTCGACACCGTGTTGATAAGCCAGTTCTTCCTCTGCTTCGCCTTCTCCTTCTCCTCCAGCTCGTGACGCTTCTCCTCTAAACGGCTCTCAATGGAGCTGAATCCGTAGTTCGTCAACGCCTCGTCGCCCGTCTCGAAGCTGTCCATAATCTCGTCGACGAAGCCAGGCTCCTTCTATTCCTCACCAGGAATACTGAATCATACGACCGATTTGGACTCCTTCACTTCCACCGGGTTCTGAATCAGCGATCTACACCTAAGACAAGAAATCGAAAGCAACTCGATGGATTTAGTGATCACGGGCTTCAGCGACTCTCCCTTCACTTCACTGCAGTCCACGATGACCTGTCCACTCTTCTTGTTGAAGGTGATGGACTTCACTCCCGCAATGCCGATGATCTTGCGCTGAAGCTCATCTCGGACTGCACCGTCCTCCAATCCAATCATCTAGGACTCACATTCCCCACCCGATCTCCACATCAAAGCAGTACTCGACGTTCTCTGTTCGTTTCGCATTGTACACGTCGTAGTCGCACAGGGGATTGCTCATTGTGGGATTGAGGGAACGGCTCAAGTATTTCCGAACGTTCATGAAAAAGCCCTCAGCAATCTTCTTCTCGTTTTCGTTGTCCGACCAGTACATGCTCGTCTAACTATGAGGACGCGTATCCGTGTCCAGACCATAATGGTTCGAAGCTCAATGTTCTGAGCCAACTGCTCTTTGATTTTTATATTATTTGATAGAAACTCAACGGAGCGCGCAGCAGCGAGACGAATATACTCGTCGTCGTAGTTCATGTATTTGATAAGGTTATCGAGAAAACCTAGCACTCAAACGGAATGTACACCGTCGTACCATCCATGCTCATCAACGCTTCCTGTGCATCGGGATCTGCTGCCAGTTGCACGATGTGCTGAACAGTACCCCTCACGCTACTCACAATATCATCGCCTATGATACTGTCCATCGATATTCCAGTCCTCCTTTCTCCTTCAAACAATCAATGGCTTCTTCCAATGCAACGCTCTCTAACAAACACCCAC